>Ga0209711_10000052_pt1 | contig 100812 bp, 92 predicted proteins | sample ArcticOcean_MG_C_7_FD_187441 | JGI IMG/M metagenome (GOLD analysis project Ga0209711, IMG submission 187441) | Marine microbial communities from western Arctic Ocean - ArcticOcean_MG_CB11_88 (SPAdes) (version 2) | ecosystem: Environmental > Aquatic > Marine > Oceanic | place: Arctic Ocean... | reverse complement strand
TGTGAATGTATTGGAGCTGTGTCTGTTGAATAGCCCAATATTAATGTTTGATTCGCTGTCATATCTGTGCCATCTCCTATGAAGTAATTGGCACTACTATTGGCTTCTCTTTTTTCTAACACAAAAATTGTGTAATCTGTGTTATTTAAAAAAGCAGCATTATCTATTTGTAAATAGTTAGAAGCACTTGCTGAGAATTGTACTGCTTGTACATGATTAATTGTGTTAGCATATGTTGGTCCTGTTCCTACTGCAGTAATAGTGGATTTATTTTGGTTGTAGCTATTATCTTTCCAGCTAGACAGGCTGTCGCCGTCAGAAGCTTCCGAGTTACCAGAAAAAGCAAACTCATCTAGAGATGATTCTAACCATAAGGCATTGCCTCTTGTAGAACTTATTGGAGAACTAGTTGTTAAAGATCTAGCTGTTGATAGCCTTGATTTTGCTACTAGATGTTTTGATCCTATTACGCCAATAATAAGAAGGCCTATTATCACTATTACTATTGAGACTTCGATTAATGAAAAGGCAGATTTTTTCTTATTAAGAAGAAAATATTGTAACATACATTGCACTATTTAATTATTTTTATTTCAAAAAACCTTTTTAAACGATGCCAATCATCTTGCAAATTATTTTGATAAAATAAGTTAAAACTTATTATTAGCGCCTCATTCTAAGAAAAAATCTATAATAAAATCTGGATTACCACGCTTCGCTCGCAATGACGCGGTGTGACTTGTTAATCACTTAGGTACATATGAAATTTGCACACTATGTTCAAAATTCAAATCTACAGCAAGAAAACCCACCAGATCACTTCACTTTGTGAAATAAAGTAGATGAATTTATAATTTATGAAATGGTCCTGAACAATTTTTCCTTTTTAATAATTGCGGGATAATATTTGAAGATTAGTGTTTATCAAATGACGCGGAATTGAACCACAAAACAAAGTGGTAGCGTCTATGAATTTAGAAAAATTTTAATTTAAATCAGGACAAATCATGGCTAAAGGAAAAGACACAAAAAAAGATGTTAAAAAACCAGCAACAAAATCATTAAAGGAAAAACGCTTAGAAAAAAAAGAAAAAAAGAATAAATAAATCTTTCAGGTGTCAGCTGCTCAAGACTGAGAAGTTGGCACCTTTTTTCTTAACCTACCCCCAGCATCGTCCACAGAAATCATCACTAGACAGATATTTTTTAGCTTGATAATAACTTGCTTCTCTATCTTTTCGGATTCACTTTTCCTCGCCTAAACCACAACGTGTAAGAAGAAGCAAAAGGACTCAAAATAAAACAAATTCTTAAAAACAAACACCACCACCTCTATTTACTTTCATTAATTGGCCATCTTTTTAGAGTCACTTATTCCAAGAACTTAAATAAATTAAGATTAATATGTCGCTGTCACCAGAATTAGAAGATAGAATCAGCTCTAACCAAATAGATCTGGAAAATATTCCTGCAGGAATTTTAGTAAACAGTGCTACCTCATTTAAAATCGCTGCTAAAAGTAATAATACAGGCCTTATTTCCAAGCTACTGGAATTAACACCAAATGATCCAGAAAGATCAAGAATGATTCACTCTCAAGACGATATTGCATTCATATGGGCTGCTAAAAATGGTCATACTCAAATCATAGATAAACTACTACAATTAACACCAAATGAACCAGAAAGATCGCAAATGATTCACACTGGGAACAATATTGCATTTATATGGGCTTATGAAAATGGTCAGACAGAACTCTGGAATAAACTACTACGATTAACACCAAATTCTCAAGAAAAGTTTAAAGTTATGGATGCGAATATTTATGATGCATTTATATCTGCTGTTGAAAATGATAACACAGAAATCACAAATACAATACTGGTAACGCAAAATACACCAGAAAGACCGCACAGGGCACATATTAGTCTTAATACTGCATTTCATCGCGCTGCTCAACTGTGTGATACCAAAGTCATAAAAATACTACTAGGGTTAACACCAAATGATCGAGAAAGATCGCAAATGATTCACGATTGCAATGATATTGCGTTTGTAGATGCCGCCGGAAGAGGTCATGGCAAAATCATAGATATATTACTAGAATTAACACCAAATGAACGAGAAAGATCGCAGATGATTCACGCTCATGATAATCATGCATTTCGAAAAGCTGCTACTAATGGTTTTTTGGAAATCATTAATAAACTAGTGGAATTAACACCAAATGAACTAGTAAGATCCCGAATGATTTCAACATTATTTCAGCCTCACCTAACACATAACAAGAAAGTCCAAGAATTACTCACTCTAATTCAAGACGAAGAAATCCCAGGATTCCAAGAGCTAAACCCTGAAAGAATGACCAAATTACGTGAATTAAGAAGCGACTTAATCACCAATCTAAGCGGAAAAACGGAGCAAAGCCCTGAACAACAAACAGCAACGATAAAGAAAGCCAACTACGTAATGGCTAAACTACTAAATAAAGATAATTTACAAGAAGCTAAAGACTTATTGCAAAATAAAGATCTTTTGGGAGAAGGGAAAGCGTCAATTCCAATGCCAGAAACTCTCCAAGACATTGTTGTAAATTACTTATCCATACCTACTGAATCTCTAAAATTCCGCTCTCTAGAAAACCCTGACGCAGCCATAGCACTAGACACAATAAAGGATTTTTTCCACAAAAAACCCAGAACAAAAGTATTAGGAACACGTGAAGAAAATGAGAAAGTAGAAAGATTAAAAATGACTGAGAAAGATCACAATATCTAGTCATCCCAAAAGCAGACAAGAAGAACTCGCAGTAACATGTAAATTTAATACTCACCATCTCAATTCTGAATTCTGCACACTATGTTCACAATTCAAATATACACAAAAAAACACCAGATCACTTTTGCTGGATTGCCACGTCGCTTCTCTCCTCTCAATGACGGAGGGGGTTTGTTAACCAACACCAAAATTTAGATTACTTGCATCTGCTACAGACAGCATTGGTAAGCCGCTATTTTTTAATTTGATAATTACTTGTTGCTCTATTTTTCTAGCTTCGCTTTTTCCTGCCTTAACTACTATGTAGTAGAACGCGCATTCATCACTTAGCAACCTTCCACGATGAGCTTTTACTCTATGCAAAAAATTGTCAGTTTCGCCGGCGTAGAAGAAGTCATTTGGGGTTTTTAGGATGTAGACAATGCTGTAGCCAATGTCATTTAATGGTGGGATTTGCTTTGCTTCTAGGGTTTTTATTTTTGATATTTCTTCACTTGCAGCTTTTGATAAGATTTCTTTGGCTAGCTCTATTGTGTTTTTATTAATTTGTGGATCTTCATTATTATTTGCCGGGGTCTCTTTGAAGTTTGAGATGGCAAATTCATTGTAGCCTTTGGCTATTTCTTCGGCTCTTTTAACTATTTTTTTATCTACACCAATTTGTAACGCGGTATGAAAGGCTGAAGATTTGAGATCAACTCCCTCCTCCACTTTGTACGTTTGGTTATTGCCTTCGCATAACATCTTAATATATTTTGCTTTTTTAACTTCAGCTACCGGATTAGCAAAAATCTCATGCCAGTGAGTAGCGAAAATTGATCTTATATTTTTATCTATTAAATGCTCCAAAACACTAGCAGCAATTGCGTGGCCGGCTTGAGATTCTGTTCCTTTGCCAAGCTCATCTATGAGTAAGAAACTCTTATTAGATGCGTCTCGCAGAGCAACTTTTATGTCAGTCATCTCAACAGCGAATGCGGACAACCCTGCTTCAGGATCATCTTGGGCGCCGGTTCTAACAAACCAGCCATCTATTTCCTGCTCTAATGTAAGTGTTTTAGCTGGAAACATAAATCCAGTTGATGCTAGAAGAGTAGTCGTCGCCAGAGATCTAATAAGTGTTGATTTACCGGACATATTATGCCCCGTTAGCAAACATGCCCCATCAAAAGTCAAAGAGTTCATTGTTGCCTCAGAAGATCTCATCCAATAAGGGAAGAATTCCTCTAATGTTATTTTATTTGTTTTATTTTTATTTCTAACAAAATTAGACGTCCAATTTTTTGGTTGGCATTCTTTTATGTGCAGATAAAGAGTCTTAACAAAATTAGAAAATGTAGCCAGGTGAATAATTGGTAAACAATAAGGCGACAGGTCTTTTGAGGCCTTCTTTAAAACTTCTTTAATCTGTGCATATGTTGCAGTGGATATATCCTTATATTTTGTAAGGCTATCTTCTACCTCTTTTGTCGACCACCTATCTTTTACCTCTTTACCATAACGATCAACCGGGCGAATAAGATTGTGTTTTGCTACAATTGACGCATCCAAGCTACCAATAATCCAGATAGCATGATTATGAATGTCGTAAGACAATGCTATTCTTTTAGACTTCGCGCCTTTTTGTGCTTTGGCAAAATCAATAGCCGTAATTAGTTTTGCGTTAATGACGTTTTCATATTTTATCGCAGCTTTTTCAGCCTTGTCATAAAGTTTGGTGATCTTCTCATTTGAAGTTCTGGCGATTCTGCCTCTAAATTCCTCTTCAATTCTCTCAAATAAATGTCTTGAAATTAACTCATTTTCTGGAATGTGAACATTGTCTTCTTCCCTTGGTATTATTGGGTTCAAAATTTCAATTATCTTGTTGCTAGTGTCAAATAAAACATCTCTCTCGGCTTTTATTGAAGATATGTAGGAGACAATTTCCAAGATATTATTTATGAAACTTTTGGAGAGAGCTTTTTGACAATCTAAAAATATTTCACAAAGCAAAAATAAGTCTTTCAGAATTTCTGGATGAGCTTCTTTTTTGTGAAGAGTTTTAACATATCTTACCGGGTTTGAAACTATGAAAGTCGGCAATTGTTTGTCGCTTTTTTGCAACTCATCAATTGACTTTCTTAGGCTAGCCGCAAATTTTTCTGGCGGCGGGTTCAGTAGAAGATTTCTAATAATATGTTTACATGTAACCGGGCTGCCTTTTGGCAACATCAACTCAATAAGATCTGGGATACCTCTTTTTGGCAATATTCCAATTTGCTCAGCTGTGCCTTGATAAAGAGGATGCGGGCAATTCTTCGTGCTTACGGCTTTTGTTTTAAGAAAAGCCAAATCTGCATCGAGTCCCAAATCAATCTTTATTATTTCTTCCACACGCTTAGGAAATTCCTGAGATGTGTAACCTGACACCCTTACTAAATTTTGGAACTTTAAATTTGCGGCAGAAAGTAAACTATCTGGGACCTTGTCATGAAGAAAAATTCTATTCATGCGCCCACTATATTTATTCAGGCGAATAATAGCGGCTTCTTCTGTGAGGCCTTCTAGAGTTAGTGACGTTCTCAAGTCTGGGTTAACTTCCACGACTTTAATTCCTTTGCTATCCAGCGCTATTCCAAATTCTGGCGGGGCTTCTGGAAAACAGATATTTGATTTATGACTCATGGCCAAACCATAAGTGTAAGTCGGCGATGAAGGTGTTAATACTTCTGATATGAATCTTACTTTTCTCCCCGATCTATGAGCATCATCTGCTTGTTCACAAACTACCACCGAAAACCCTGCTTCTGTAAGGTCATTTAAAACACCTTGAATATTGGCTAACGGCATTCCAGCTCTTGGGCCTTTCCTGCCCATTCTATTTATTCCACAATGCTCAACCAAAAAAACCGAATCAATTCCCCAAGTCTCATAAAATTCTCCAATTTGGATAAGAGCAATTTTGTTTGGATGTTTTGTTCTGACGCGCAACAAGAAGTCAATATTAGAGTCTTTCTCGCCGTTACTATGCTTAAAGCCTTTCCAAAATGGTAGATTGCCGTCACCAATACCAAGGGGCCCACCAAGATCTAAATCTTGAGCCATTCTAATGGCGACAGGATGCGAAAGGCTTTCCAATCTTGAATTCCAAAATGGTGATTGAATGAATAAATCGTTAGAGAAAGTTTTTCCTATATTTTCCGTCACTTGATAGCTGTAAAATCTGAATTTAATATTTGATTCTCAAATCAACTTATGACAATAATATCAAAAGTACAATCACAAATTCTAATGAGATTATGGATCAAAATAAACAGCCCTTACCTGCATCTTGGATGAATTATCTAGGAGAAGAATTTGAGAAAGGCTACATGCTAAAACTTAAGTCTTTCTTGAAAGAAGAATTAGATAAAAAGAAATCAATTTACCCTTGTGACTCCGAAATGTTTTCCGCTTTTAACTTAACCCCCTTGGATAAAGTAAAAGTTGTAATAATTGGCCAAGACCCCTATCACGGCCCAAATCAAGCTCATGGCCTGTGCTTTTCCGTAAAGCCTGGAATTAAACCACCTCCGTCTCTAAAAAATATTTATAAAGAATTAAAATCTGATCTTGCTTTAGAAATCCCAAATCACGGTTTTCTAGAATCATGGGCCAAGAATGGAGCCTTAATGCTAAATAATGTTCTAAGCGTAGAACACTCAAAACCAGCATCTCACAAAGGACAAGGCTGGGAGATTTTTACAGATAGAGTCGTAAATATTCTAAATGAAGAATGTAATAATTTGGTTTTCCTATTATGGGGCAGCCATGCACAAAAGAAGGCCGTAAATGTTGATAGAAACAAACATCTAGTGTTAGAATGCTCACACCCTAGCCCTTTTTCCGCTCATAAAGGTTTTCTGGGCAGTAAACATTTTTCTAAAGCCAATAACTATTTAGTAAGTAACTCTGTAGCACCAGTTGATTGGTCGCTACCTGAAAAAGTTATTTAATATTATGAAAAAGATCATTTCCCTCATATCAACTATTCTACTTTGCTTAACTTCTCTAGATGCAAACGCCAGCAAAACCATCCATGATTTAAAGAAAGAGCTAAAAACCCACACTGAAGATAAAAAATCTATGTGCCGACTTTCTGATTTTTTAGTCGAGATATCCGAGTCCAAAGATTATAATTTTGTAAAAGCACATATGAGTGCAGTCTCGAGCCTAAAAGCGATTTATCTTTGTGAAGGCAATATTCGAGACAATAAAGGCCAAGTAATTGACCCCGAATATAGAGATGACGCTTATCAAAGATATTGCACTAACGGTGATATTTATGATAAAAAAACATTGCTAACCTTCGAAGACTCAATAAATAGTTCTTTAATAGTTTCTCGAGGTTTTGACAATATGTACATAACCTATCTACTGCACCATCAAGGATTTGCACTAGTTAGTAAATCAAAACCAAAAATACCACCATCTAGCCTCTCATATTATTTAAAAATAGATGGCTGTGTTGCCAAAAGGTTCAAACCAGATGAATCACCTCAAGGATTATATCACGAGAATATTCCACCTAAATTTTTAAGAAGTAAGAAGTAGATAGTATCAAAATTATTCTAACTGATTTTAGTCCTTTTTTACTGTATAAATCAAACGAACTGCCCAGCACAAAAACCACTAGACCAAGCCCACTGGAAGTTGTAACCACCTAAATGCCCAGTCACATCTAATACTTCTCCAATGAAATATAGCCCTTTGACTTTGTTTGATTCAAAAGTTTTGGAGGATATTTCTCTACAGTCAACGCCACCCAAAGTTACTTCGGCTTTTGCGAAGCCTTCTGTGCCGTTTGGAGTGACTTCAAAAGAATTAATGTCTTGTGCAATGGATTTTAGTTTTTTGTCGCTTAGATCAGCTAAAAAGCCATTTACATTATTCTTATTTAATAAATATAGAACCAAGCTTTTGGGTAGAGTTTCTATTAGGAGGTTTTTAATATCTTGTTTGGCTTTTTTGTCTTTTTCATTTTTTAGAAAGGCAAAAATATCTCTATTGGGTGCAAAATTTATAATTACTTTTTCACCTTTTTTCCAATAAGAAGATATTTGCAATATTGATGGGCCGCTTAAGCCCCTATGGGTAAATAATAATCCTTCTTGGAACACTCTTTTGCCTACTTTAACTGATACTTGTGCGCTTACTCCGGCTAATTGTCTAGTTTGCGCCACAGTTGTTTCATCTAGAGTGAATGGCACTAGAGCTGGGGTTGGATTGATGATTTTTAAGCCGAAATTCTTAGCAATTTTATAACCGAAATCAGTCGCTCCCATTTTTGGAATTGAAAGACCACCAGTTGCAATTACTACAGAATTACTTTGAAATTTTTGATCATCCATTTCTATGACGAAATCATCAGATATTTTCTTAACATCACTAACTTTGACATCTTCTAAAATCTCTACTTTGTGTTCTTTGCATTCATCTAACAACATTTGGATTATCTGCTTTGACGAAATATCACAAAATAGCTGACCCAAAGTTTTTTCGTGATAGGCAATCTCATGCTTTTCAACCAGCTTTATAAAATCATTTTGGGTAAATCTTTTTAGTGCCGAAATGGCGAATCTAGGGTTTTGTGACAGAAAATTGTCTAGCGTCACATCCAGATTAGTAAAGTTACAACGCCCTCCTCCAGATATTCTAATCTTTTGCGCAATATTTTTTGAACCTTCAATAAGCAAGGTTTTTTTGCCTCTTTTACCTGATTCAATAGCACACATTAGGCCAGCTGCTCCACCACCAATTATTACAACATCATAAACTCTCATTGATAAATTATTTAAAATTTAGTAAAAAATATTATCTATTATTTATCCAACCATGTTAAATTACAGTTCAATATTTGTTTTTTGATATATTTAGTGAAGGAATTATGAATAACAAGTTATCACAAAAGTCTTTAGAAAAAATTATAGAGCGAAAAACTGAAATATTACGACTTACTCAAAATATTGCTATTGCAACCAATAAGCAAATTAAAATGGAAGATGCTTTGCAAATGACCATTGAAGGTATTTGCAAATTTATGTCATGGCCTGTTGGACACGCCTATCTTTACAGTAAAGAGCAAGACCTTCTAACCCCTTCTTCTATATGGTACTTGAATAATCCTAAAAAATGTTCCTCCTTCAAAGCTATTACTGAACAAACTACTTTTAAGTCAGGAGTTGGGCTACCAGGCCTGTCTCTTTCTAAGAAAGACATTATATGGATCACAGATGTGCAAAAAAGTGACAACTTCCCTAGAGCAAAACATAGCTTTGATATAAGGCTTCACGCAGGACTAGCTATTCCTGTAATGGTTAAAAATGAAGTAGCATCCATATTAGAATTTTTTTCTGATAAAATCATATCTCCCAATCAAGAAATACTAGATGATCTTCAACATATTGGATCACAATTAGGTAGAATTGTAGAACGCAGAATGGCTGATGATGAATTACAATTAGCTCACAATAAATTAGAAGAAAAAGTGGTGCAGCGTACCAACCAATTAAAATCCAGTAAAGAGCGTCTTGAGTTATGCTGGAGAGGAGCCGGAGATGGAATGTGGGACTGGGATATGAAAACTAGTGAGGTCGTCTTATCTGACCGATGGAAAGAGTCCTTAGGATATGAAACTAAGGAAATAGAGAACCTCTATATTGAATGGGAATCAAGATTACATCCAAAAGATAAAGACAAGGCTTTAAAACTATTAAATAACCATATTGAGAAAAGGACTCCATACAAGTCAGAATATCGTATGAAAATGAAATCTGGAGAATGGAGATGGTTTCAAGATAGAGGTCAAGCACTTTGGAACGAAGATGGAGTCCCCTTTCGTATGGCGGGGTCACTACGAGATATTCATAACCATAAAATACAACAAAAAGAATTAGAGGAGTCTAAAAAATCAGCGGTAGCGGCAAATAAAGCTAAGTCAGAATTTCTTGCCAATATGAGTCATGAAATACGCACTCCCATGAATGGTATTATAGGCATGTCGGGTTTATTACTAGACACAGACGTAACTGTCCAACAGCAAGAATATGTCGATACTATATTAAACTCTTCAGAAAATATGATGCAGATTATTAACGACATATTAGATCTCTCCAAAATTGAGGCCGGCAAAATAGTATTGGAATATGTAGAGTTTGATTTCAAAAATATATCCAGCGAAATCTTTAATTTATTTAAGTCTATTGCAAAAGAAAAAGGGTTAAATTTTAATATTAACTATTCTGATGATATTCCAAGATTTGTTGTTGGTGATTATGGCCGCATAAGACAAATACTTAATAACCTTATTACTAACGCCATCAAATTTACTGATGAAGGCAACATTGATGTTAACTTTGATGCAATAAAAGGAGAAAATAATGAAGTTTTCTTCAAAATATCGATAATTGATCAAGGAATTGGTATTTCCAAGAGCAAATTAAAAAGGATTTTCAATAAATTTAATCAAGCCGACGTCAGTACTACCAGAAAATTTGGTGGTACTGGTCTAGGGTTATCAATTAGTAAAGGTCTTGCTCTATTGCTAGGAGGATCAATTAATGTAGAAAGTAATGAAGGAATAGGATCTAAATTCTGCCTTGAGATTAATCTAAAGTTAGCAAGCAAAAAATTTATTCAAGATTTAAAGGTAAATTCCAACCTAAACAATCACCAAAAACTCACATTAGTTAAAACCAGCATATTACTAGTAGAGGATAATCCGGTGAATCAAAAATTTATGGTCCATACCTTAAAGAAATATGGCTGCCAAATTACTCCTGCAGCCAATGGAAAAGAAGCTGTAGAACAATATATCAAACAAAGGTTTGATATTATTCTAATGGATTGCCAAATGCCTATAATGGATGGTTATGATGCTACTAAAGCTATCAGAAATATTGAGTTGAAAAATAATAACCCTAGCACTCCTATAATAGCTATTACCGCCAATGCCTTAAAAACTGATAGAAAAAAATCTTTGAATGCTGGTATGAATGATCACTTATCCAAACCAGTTACCAAAAATATTCTGGAAGGAATGTTAACTAAATGGATATTGCCAGAAAAACAAATATCATAAATTATAAGCATAATTTTAGAATGAAAATTTCACAACAATAATACCTAGTGGCATTAATGAAGCATAATTAGAATTAAGCACTAATAATACTTCTACTACTAGGTAAACAATTATAGGAAACATTATGGCCGTACTTTTAATCGCAGCAATATCCACATTAATACTTTTGTATTTATCAATTGGGACAATAAAAGTTAGAAAATCCAACAAAATCATATTTGGAGATGGAGATAACCACGAACTAAAACAATGGATTAGAGCCCACGGAAATTTCGTAGAAAATAGCCCATTTATCTTACTATTACTATTTCTTCTTGAATATAGTGGTGTGAGCAAAGTAGAAATTGCTCTTGCTGGAACAATATTTATTGCTGGCAGGATTTCGCATGCTTATTCCATGGTAAAAGCTGAAAAATATCGCGATGGCAAATTACTCACTGACATAAAATTTAGAGTTTATGGGATGTCTTTAACTTTCCTTGTTTTGTTTTACTGTGTGATAAGACTTTTAGTCACTTACTTTATCTAGAAAGGAGATCCAGTTGTATTAACTTCTGTTGAATTTTTCGACTTTTTAGCGATGTCTTCATTCAACTTTTTTAAATACATCTCATCCATTGCAACTTTTCCATATCCTGAATCTGTACTAGATACTGCTGAACTTCCGCATCTCTCACAAGCCTTTCTGCTTCCGCCAAACAAACGCCAAGCAAAATAAAGCAATCCCGGTAGCATTAAAAACCATAAGAGTGATGACATTAAAAAGTTATGACGAAAACTTATTGGTTTCTTTGGGTAACCTACATGACCACATTCTTTACAGATAACTTCTCTAGACATAAATTCAGTTTTATTAATTAGTTGAAACTCTGATTTTATTTATCTGCCTCTACAAAGTAAACTATTATAGAGCTCATTGATGCATTTGATAATTTAATGTTTCATATAAAAATTTAAGTCCTCCTTGCTTTATCACTTCCGCAGCATCTTTCTGTAGTATCTATTAGACAATTCATAATTCTTCTCGAAACAGATGTAGATGGAGTTTCTGAAGTTGTTGGTTGTGTATTTCTCTCCATAGTTTCTTGCCCTGCAGATTCAACTTTCAAAGATTGTATGGATGAGCGACTTGTTAGAAGTCTGATAAATGAACTCTTATATTCTTCAGTGATTATTAGCTTAATATTCTCAATCACTATTCTTTCTTTCAACATCTTAGCTAAAACTGCCACTGGATCTTCATTGATAGGAGATATTTTTCTTGAGGATCTTTTAGCCTATTGTGAGACACATCATAAACATTTAACTTTACCCATTGATCTCCTTGTCCTAGGGCTTTAATTACATCGACAGAATCAAAAATAGCGGCGATATGAAGTGCTGTAGATTTTGGTGCAATAGAAACTGTTTTCTCACTTTTAATTTCTAAAATAACATTATCTGTAGAAATAATAGGCATATCAAAATTTGAAGAATAATATTGATTGCGTCTTTTAAGATCTTCAACCAAAGCCACGTCATTATTTTGGGATGCTCTATGTATTGGCGCAAATCCTTGCCTATCAAAAGATCTAAATTTCATAATACCATCCTTTAACTTTAATCCACCACTCTTTGACACTATTTTTTAAAACTAATAATTACTAAACAATAAACACATCTTATAGTTAGCCTAACCTTTGCAAATCAATTTATCTTTATTTCTTTATTTACCTCTTATATACATTCAATTGATTTTTGATCAATTCATATAAGGAGAATAAATGGAAACAACTTCTAATACTCATCGCAAACCAAAAAGCTTTGGTGACTATATCGCATACGCAGTCGTAAAACTATTGAGATTCTTCGCAGATACATTTTTTGCAAAACGCTATGGCAACAGAGCCGTAGTTCTAGAAACTGTCGCTGCGGTACCAGGAATGGTGGGCGGATTATTACAACATTTAAAGTCCATACGACGTATCAGAGATGATCAAGGGTGGATAAAAGAGCTATTAGATGAAGCCGAAAATGAACGTATGCATTTAATGACATTCATAGAAATTGCTAAACCATCTATGTTTGAGCGCCTAATTATCATGATTGTACAAGCAATTTTCTATAACTTTTATTTCTTCTTATATCTGCTATTTCCAAAAACCGCTCATCGCATGGTAGGTTACTTTGAAGAAGAAGCCGTGATTAGTTATAACCTCTATTTAAAAGAAATTGATGAGGGTAAACAAGAAAATATCTCAGCTCCAAAAATCGCAATTGATTACTGGAAGCTAGATAAAAAAGCTACCTTAAGAGATGTCATCATTGCCGTTAGAGATGACGAATGCAAACACCGCGATGTTAATCATGGCTTCGCTGATAAATTGTAAGTTGATGCAATTATGAGTTTAGCAGACAGGTTATTTATGTACCACTGGATTGCTACGCCCTGATAAATAAGGACTCTCAATGACGGTGCTCAAGATTCGTCATTGCGAGGAGGAAATAGTCCGACGTGGCAATCCAGTGCAGGAGAAATAGATGTCTATAAACACGTCGGGTCGGGGGTTGTACCCCCGACCCCAGGTTCATACCCTAAAAATATCCTCAGAAATGAACGTAAGGTCGGGGGTACAACCCCCGACCTGCCAAACACAGACCCGGCCTGCCAAACACAGACCCGGCCTGCCAAACACAAACCCGACCTACCAAACACAAACCCCACCTACCAAGATATCAAAACCAGAATCTAATTAGAAAGATTTCTTATATTCATCTTCATCAAAACCAATTAGTAGTTCTTCACCTAAATCTATTAAAGGTCGTTTGATTATTGAGGTTTTATCAACCATTAGCACAATAGCCAAATTCTTGTCAGTTATATTTTCCTGCTCTTGCTTACTTAAATTACGCCAAGTCATTCCTTTACGATTTAAGACTTTTTCCCATCCGAATTTTTCAATGAATTTTTCTAAAACTTCTTTATCCGCTCCAACTTTTTTATAATCATGGAATTCATAAGTTATGTTATTCTCATTCATCCAATCCAAAGCTTTCTTAACACTGTTGCAGTTTTTAATTCCGTAGATATTTATCATAATATTTAGTATGAAGATCAATAATATATTTTATTAAACAATGCCTGTACCCTTAGCCTCTCTAATGGCTGATGCTGAAGATGGATCTCTCAACACACTACGAGGAGCAAAAGTGTTTTCCATAACTACCTTTAAATCCTGTGGCAGTGATGTAATATGTTTCGTATATTCCGGATCTCTACTATAATTGCTATAATCAGCTAAATCTTTGAATATATTTAAATCTCTAGCAAAAGCTCCTACTTCTAATTCACTAGCAGTAGCGGTAGTATTATGTGTGTATCGAAAACTAGCATTTCTACACAAAATATTAATCGGTGTTTCTGTACTTCTTACTCGTTCATTTCTTTTTGACATATCACCAGGTACTTTTTCTGCAAAGAAACTTAGCATATCCCCTCTAAGCTCATGGTCAGAAGAACGAGCAGTAATATGAAAAACCGTATCTTTTATTTTTCCGCTTTCATGCCCTAATATTTCAATCCTACCATCTTCAACCATTTCTTTTAATATCTGAAATCGCTCTTTGACTAAAGGTAATTTTTCAGAACCTGTCTCAGTATGCTGAGCATCTGTTGGTAGCATTGCAGTCCAAATTGGGTTGGCATAACATTCATTTGCTGGATTCATACCGCAAGAATCAATTAAAAATCCTATCATATCCCTATTAGCATGAAACATTGCTATATTTAAAAGACTATATCCGTCATATGGACCCTCCCTAGTGGGTTCATATTTTTGTGAAGAAAACCCATCCCGACAATATCTAACAGATGATAAATACTCATTAGGATTACTCTTATGCGCAACCAACTCCTGTATTTCTTCTAATTTACCTTCTACTGCTAACCCAACAATTCTTTCTTGAAGCTCATCAATAAACCAACTATGTATAGATTTAGGATCAGGGTCGCCATGCATAACAAATCCAATTCTTAGATCCTCGAGAGTTGAACCTAGATACTCATCAATTGGAGTAGTCATCCTTTGCTCAGGATTACCAGGATTTTTTTTATATATTAACATTTGAATTTATTATTTTATTAACTCTCAATAATCTTTAAAAAGATCTCACCATATTTTTCAAATTTACCTTTTCCTACTCCACTAATATTTAGCATTTCCTCTTCATTCTTTGGTTTTATTTTTATTAGCTCAACCAATGTTTTGTCATGGAATATTACATAAGGTGGTAGTTTTGCTTCTTTAGCTATTTCTAATCTTTTGGCTTTTAATTGATCAAATAATTCTTGTTCTGCATCACCATCCAAAGATACGTTGGTTTTGATCTTTTTGGTTTTTTCGCCTTTTATTTTCCCGGTATATTTTCTCATTTCGATTTCTTTTTTAAATCGCAAGAATTCCATTCCATCTTTAGTTATTTTTAGGCCGCCATGGTTGACCATATCTACAAAGAGCAGATTGGCTGCTACTAATTGGCGAAATATAGCGCGCCACTCAACTTTGCTTATGTCTTTTCCTACACCAAAAACACTTAATTTATCGTGATTAAAGCCTTTAATTCTGTCATCCGAGCTGCCACATAAAACATCGATTAAGTAATTAACGCCAAACAGCTGGTCGGTTCTGTACACACACGATATCGCTTTTTGAGCAGGGATTGTTGCATCGAATACTTCTGGTTTTTCGAAACAATTATCACAATTACCACAATTGCCACATTCATCACCAAAGTAATTTAGTAATATTTGTCGACGGCATTTTGTTGCTTCACAAAAACCAAGTAGCGAGCTTAACTTTTGTTGCTCAATTCTTTTTTGTTTATCTGGCGCATTCGAGCTCTCAATAAAGCTTCTTTGTATTGCAATATCACCAATCCCATAAGACATCCAAGCAGTGGATGGTAAACCATCACGACCCGCTCTACCCGTTTCTTGATAATAGCTTTCGATATTTTTTGGAACATTTAAATGTGCCACAAATCTAACATCAGACTTATCAATTCCCATACCGAAAGCTACGGTGCCTACCATCACAACTCCGTCATCTAATAAGAAATTATCTAGATTTTTTTTTCGATCAGAATTACTCATTCCCGCATGATAGGCAAATACTTTGAGGCCTTCAGTTTTTAGCCATCTACAGGTTTCTTCTACAGACTTTCTAGATAGGCAGTAAACAATTCCTGATGATCCCTTATAATTATTATTAATGAACTCTAGAAGCTCTTTTTTCGGGGCTGGTTTGGAACTAACGACGTAGGTTATGTTTGGTCTGTCAAATGATGACCTATAATGTTTAGCCTTTGCTAAATCTAGTTTCTCAACAATATCCTTTCTTGTCGGCACATCCGCCGTTGCCGTTAGCGCGATCCTTGGAATATCACTAAATGTCTCAGATAACATTTTTAGTTCAGCATAAACCGGCCTAAAATCATGGCCCCACTGCGAAATACAATGAGCTTCGTCAATGGCGAATAAAGAAATTTTTATATTCTTTAAAAATTCCAAGAACCTTTCATCCGAGAATCTTTCCGGAGCAATGTAGAGAAGATCTAGTTCGTTATTTTTAAGACTATTAGTAATTTCCTCTTTCTTTTCATAAGAGATTGAAGAGTTTATGGCTTCTGCTTTTACGCCAAGTTGTTTTAGAGCATTTACTTGATCTTGCATTAAAGCAATTAGCGGAGAAATCACAATTCCAACTCCGTCCATGCAGATTGCCGGTATTTGATAACACAGAGATTTACCGCCACCTGTTGGCATTAATACGAAACTACTTTTATTTTCTGTTAGGGAATTGATTATTTCTTCTTGTAAGGGTCGGAATTGGTCATATCCAAAAACTTCTTTTAGGATTTTTTTTGGTGTTGTTTTTGTCATTTTACTTTAAGCCAAGCTTCTTATTTCTGCTAAGTCTCATTTTCTCAAAATCATCACCGGCGTGATATGATGACCTAGTCAAAGGGCTGGAAGAAACCATTAAAAAGCCTTTAGTATAGGCCATTTTTTCGTACATTTTGAATTCGTCCGGATGAACATAACGATCAACCGGCGCATGTCTAGCAGTTGGGCGCAGATATTGTCCTATTGTTAAAAAATCTATGTCTGCTGATCTCATATCGTCCATTACTTGTAGGACTTGTTCTTTACTTTCACCTAAGCCAACCATTAGGCCCGATTTTGTGAACATTGATGGATCAAGTTCTTTTACTCTTTTTAGAAGCCATAATGAATGGAAATATCTAGCACCGGGCCTGATATCAGCGTAAAGACCTGGAACAGTTTCTATATTATGGTTAAATACATCTGGCTTGGAAGCTACGACCGTTTCTACTGCACCTTCTTTTCTTAGGAAGTCTGGAGTTAGAATTTCAATTGTAGTTGTTGGAGATTTTTCTCTAACGTTTTCAATGCATTTTACAAATTGGTCTGCGCCACCATCTGCTAGATCGTCACGATCAACTGATGTGATAACTATGTGTTTAAGGCCAGATACTTTGGCAACGTCACCTACATTATTTGCTTCATGAGGATTAACTGTGTCAGGTTTGCCAGTTTCAATATTACAAAATGAACAAGCTCTAGTACAAACTGAACCAAGAATCATTACTGTGGCATGTTTTTGTGACCAGCATTCGCCAATATTTGGACAAGCAGCTTCTTCACACACGGTTGTAAGTTTTTTTGAGTTTAGTAACTCTTTAGTTTCAAAATAACCTTTTGACTGTGGAGCTTTAACTCTTATCCAATCAGGTTTTCTTGCCATTTTTTCTTTTGGAAATTTTGTAGCAAAGTCCTTAAGATCTTTATTATCTTTTGCAGCTATTTGGCCTGATTGTCTTTTTTCTTCTCTAGTTTCCATTTTTATTGAACAACCTCACCTGTTATAACGAATTCAGCAATTTCTGCGATATTAGTTGTATGATCAGCTAGTCTTTCAAAGCTTTTGGCGATGAATAAAATATTAGTTAGAGTTTTTACTTCAGCAGCACTGAAACTTTCTTGGCGGTCACCTTTAAAGAAGCTTCTATACATATCGTCAATTTTATCATCAACTTCACCGATAGTTCTAGAAAGTTCTAAATTATGATTATTAAAAGAACTTACAGAATCACGAACCATTTTTTTACAAATCTCGATCATTGCTTCAAAAGTCTTTTCATCTTCCTCAGAAAATTTTTCCTTTCCAATTCTAGCAATTTTTTTAATAATACTTTTCGACTGATCTCCACTTCTTTCCAGATTTGAAGCAACTTTAATTGATGAAATAATATATCTTAAATCCACTGCCATTGGTTGTCTTAGTGCCAACATTGCTGTAACTTTTTTCTCAACTAAAATATCCAAAGAATTAATTTTATAGTCGTGAGGCTTTATTTTTTCTATAAGGCTTTCATCTCTTCCTTTAATCATTTGCCCCACCATATTGATTGATTCAACTACCATCTCAGCCATTTCTTCAAGGTTTTGAGCGATTGATTTTAAGTCATCATCGTAGGATTTCACAGTATGTTGTTTTAAAGACATGGCAATTTTGATTTTGTTTTTTAGAATAAGACCCTATTACAGTATCTTGAAATAACTGTAACCTATTGATTTTAATCTTAAATAAAAATTATCGATGAATATACTAGTCTTAGGCTCCGGAGGAAGAGAGCATGCAATTTGTGATGCATTTTTAAGATCAAGTAAACTTAACGAGCTATATTGCCTGCCTGGTAATGGCGGGATTGGCGAGATTGCCAAGAATATTTCAGACATAAAACTAGATGACCATGATGGCATAATTAATTTTTGCAAAACAAACGCAATTGACCTTGTTTTTGTTGGCCCCGAACAACCTTTGGTTGAAGGCATAGTTGATAAGATGCAAAAACAAAATATTAGAGTTTTTGGACCATCAAAAAATGCTTCAAGGCTTGAGGGATCAAAAATCTTCATGAAAGACTTGGCAAAAAAATATAACGTACCAACAGCAAAATATGAAACTTTCTTTGATAGCGACAATGCTATTAAATATCTAGATGGCGTTAACTACCCAACAGTAATTAAAACAGATGGCTTGGCCGCTGGAAAAGGCGTGATAATTGCCCAAAGCTACAATGAGGCAAAAGGTGAAATTGAAGAATTCTTTAGTGGAAAATTCGGTGAAGCCGGAAAGAAAATAATTATTGAAGAATTTTTAAACGGCTTTGAAGTTAGCTACTTCGTAATAAGTGACGGAAAAAACTACAAATCCCTAGGATTCGCTCATGATTATAAAAAAGTCGGAGAAAATGACACTGGCCTAAACACTGGCGGCATGGGAACATACAGCCCTTCCCCTAAAGTTAGCGCTGAGCTAGAAGATAAAATTAACAAATCAATAATTGAACCATCTATTGCAGGATTAAAAGCTGAGAACTCAGAATTTGTTGGAATCTTATTCGCCGGCCTAATGGTTGAAAATGGCGAGCCTAAATTATTGGAATATAATATCAGATTTGGTGATCCAGAAACTCAAGTTATTTTACCAAGACTCAAAACTGATTTTATTGAGCTGATTATGGCTGCGACTAACCAGGAGCTTGATAAAATTAATATTGAATTTGACGACAACAAACATGTTCTTTGTGTTGTAATGGCTGCTAATGGATATCCAGGAAGTTATAAGAAAGGAACTGAGATTGATTTATCAAAAGCTGAAAAATTAGACAATACTAAAATATTTCATGCTGGAACCAAAAAAGATGAAAGTAAGTTACTATCTTGTGGTGGAAGAGTTTTAAGTGTGTTAGGCTTTGGTGAAGATTTAGACAAAGCAAAAAAACAAGCTTATGAAGCTGTTGATAAAATCAAATGGGAAGATGGTTTTTGTAGAAATGATATCGGAAAATGATTACATTAGATATATTAATAATCTTATGAATATATCTAATTTTTCTTATATAAAATCTCCTTCTAGCTTGATTAAAGAATTAATTTTACTTCTTTAATCAAACTAAAAAAATGTTCACAGAAAGAGAATATAGAAAATTGATGTGGCTACACTTTTACGGACAGTTTTTAATAATGAATAATTAAGACTATGTCCAAAAATATTCGACAAGCCTATCATTTAGAATTCAAGCTATCAGCTGTTAAATTAGCGTTTGATTCATATCAGCCAACTTCTCAAACAATGAGGTATTTCGGTGTTAATCCAAATAATCTTTACAGTTGGATAGTCAAATACTCCAATTCTAACAAAAATAATCCAAATAATATGACTAATCATGAAAAATCTTTAAAATATGCTTAATTTATGTTTCCGTTAAAAGGTTGACACATCAATACGATAATCACTCTGATTTATTAGTAAATTATCGCTGTTTTTGAACATACAACCCCATTTTTTTATCTCTAAAAGAATTATTTTCTTCCCGTTTCATTAGGCTTTTTGGCCAGGTTTACTATTACATCATCTCCATCCTCTCGATCTCTTTTTTCTGGATTTACAGAAGGTTTATTCTTTTTCGTCTTAGGAAGAATAATATAACCATCCAAATTATCATCCATAACTCTTTGTCTTTTAGTATCAAAGCCCTCATCTTCCTTATAACGCACCAATTCCGTTACAAAATCTGGATTATTAACCAAGAATTTACTTTTTAAGATTTCATCTCTTGTTTCATAATGATTATTGAAGAACGCCTCCTTAAGCGCATTATAACCTTTATCATTTACATTACTTAGTAGTTCTTTGAAAAAATCTGGATTTTTAGCTAGAAAATCATTTTTTAAAATCAGTTCTACTGTTTTTGTATGGCCTTTTAGAGCCGCACTACCAAGTATGTTATTACCTTCAATATCTAAATTACTTATCAGCTCTTTAAAGATTTTTGGATTTGCAGCTAGAAAATCGCTGTTTAAAATTTCCCTTACTATTTCAATATATCCATTACAAACCGCTTCCCCGAGCGCATTGTCATCATGTTCATTTTTCTTATTTAGTAGTTCCCCTAAAATGTCTGGATGAGTAGATAGAAACTCACTTCTTAAAATTGATTCCACTATATAGCTATGTCTATTGTAGGTTTCCTTCTCAAATACATTTAAAATTGATTCCACGATATAGCTATGTCCATTGTAGGTTGCATTTTCAAATACATTATTTCCATCATCATCTTGATTATGTAGTGTTTTTTTTAAGATCGTTGGATTTCGAGCTGAAAAGGCACTTTTTAAAATAACTTCTGCCACCTCAGTGCGGCAATAAGTATATGCCTCCCCAAGAGCATTGTCACCAGTTTCATTTCTATTAACTAATAGCTCTTCCAAGATATCTGGATTTTCAACTACAAAACTATTCTCCAATATTTCCTTTACTACTTCAATGAGTCCTTGATATGATGCCTTACCAAGGACATTATTACCGTCTTTATCTCTATTAGTTAGTAGTTTTTTAAAAACCTCTGGATTTCTAGATATAAAATCACTTTCTAAAATTGCTGTTACTGTTTTGGCATTACCACCATAACATGCCTCAACAAGAACATTATGATCACCTTTATTTTCATTATTTAACATCTCTGCTAAAATATCTGGATTTTTAGCTAAAAACCCACTTTCCATTATTGCTTTTACTACCTCGGTTTTTCCTAAATAGGCTGCATTACCAAGAACGTTATTACCATAAACATTTCTATTTGTTAGTAGCTCTTTGAAAAACTCTGGATTTTTAGCTAAAAAGTCACTTTCTAAAATTACTTTTACTACTTTAGAATTACCATTACAAGCTACCTCTCCTAGAGCATTGTTACCATTTTTACTTTTATTATTTAGTAATTCTTCTAAAATATCTGGATTTTTAGCTAAAATATCACTTTCTAATATTGCTTCTACTGTTTCAATATTGCCATTGTGATATGCTACTCCAAGCACATTCAAGCCATTTTCATTTTTATTAGTTAATAGCTTTTCTAAAATATCTGGATTTGCAGCTAGAATATCACTTTCTAAAATAACCCTTATTGCCTCAATATGACCATTACAAGCTGCCTTTCCAAGTGCATTGTTACCCTCTTTATTTTTATCACTTAATAACTTTTCTAAGATAGTTGGATTATTAGTTAGAAAGTCATTTTCTAACATTGCCTTTACTACTTCATGATAACCATATCCAGATATCATATTAAACTTATTGGCTACTCCATCTTTACTTAAAAAATACCTCCCTGCAGCCTCTGGATGATGAGAAAATTTATCAAAAAATATCTTCGCCATCTTAAAGTCATTCAATTGAAATAAAATATATTGTGCTAATATTCTATTGTCGGGCTGATTTTTTGGAGAAAATGTCTCTTTCAACACTGACGAAAAAGAATACTTGACAAGCTGTAAGAATTTTTCTTCATCCCTTGTTAAAATTGCGTAAGGTATAGGATTAGAATCTGCCACCTTAATATCCTTATTTTCTTCTCCCAAGAGATTTTCTCTAGCTTCAAAAATACGCTTCACATATCTTGTCAGAGCTTTATCTTCATAAGCTTTTTTTAGTAACAATTCTTTATGACCAACCAAATGATCTGAAACTACTAAAAAATGCATTGGATTTCTACCCTTCAGATCTTCTGAAAGAGATCTTAGGGCATAAACAGCACTTTTTTCCTCAAGAGTTAAAACTTTCCTATCCGAAACTTCTGATTCTACCTTTATCAGACCAATTAAATCTTTTGTATTTTTCATCTGTAATATTCGTGATGAGTACGATTTAAAAAAGATTTTATTATTAATCTCTTCAAAATATTGTTTCTTTACCTTAATTGCACCTTCAACAAGATTCTCTAGAATTTCCTCGATACTTTCTGACTTACTCTCAAGACCACTCGGAATTTCTTTTGTCCAATAAGTGTAATTATCTGAGTCTTCAATTTCAGAATATTCTGAGATTACCATGATAATTTTATCAGCCTCATCATCATTAATATCAAGATTCTCTTTTAATAATTTTTTGATCTCTTCATTTCTATAAACACTCTCTTCTCCCTCTTCTCCTGTATAAGAAGGGGCCCTATCATTGTCTTCCTTTGTTATTTTGACAATCTCTTCAATTAAATATTTTTTATTACCTTCTATTATATCTAAATAGCCTTTAAATAAAGAATATTCATAATTTTTGATCACTTCATGGATATCTTTAGCACCAAGATACAAACTTGGAGTTAGATAAAACATATCATCTTTTTCAACCCAATTTTTATCAACACCAAGTAAATAATTAACAAATGGTTTTACATGTGGATGAAAGCCTTTATCTACTATTTTTCTCAACTCTATTGAGATATCTTCAACTGCCAAATTATGAGACTTAACAGCAATCGTGGATGGTTTAGCATTATCGAAAACATCTCCTAATCTTGCAGTTGCGCCACCATGACACTGATATTCCTTCGGATCATCTGGCGGAAACTGCCTAAGAAATGATTGTTTTTTCTCCAACTTAAATCCATCTATGAATGAGATATAGTTTATAAATTTTTTCAAATATTCGGGAATCTGATTTTTAAAATCTGTATCTACCCTATTTACCATATCTTCTCTAAACAAGTCTAATCCTGCATCTGTTAATTCACCTTCCGAAGCATCTTTATCTGAAGCAAACACAACATTTGTACTTATTAGGTAAGCCTTAACATAATTAACCGTATCTTCTACTCTGTCCTTTAAATCAGTTAGTTTTTTTTCTTTAAAACACTTAACTCTTCTACTGTAAGATTTTCCGATCCCTTTGACAAGCCCAACTGGTAATCATTCCAAATTTCAAAAACTTCTGTAAGAACAGAACCATCCTCCAATAACACGCTATATTGCTCTATGAGAGAGTTTTCTTTTTGAAAAATCGCTTCGCCTCTTGATATGTAGCTGTAATTTACCTTTTTTGCCGACTCTTCCTCTTCTGTAATTTGAAATTTAGTCATAAATAAGAGTGAAAGAATATTAAAATTGATTATTGCGCAAAAATCTTTTTACAAAGGATGGTTTTCAAGATAATTCACCCTCATATTAAGCTTGTCTTTGTCAAAGAAAAACCACTACCACTTCAAATAAAGAAATTGTTGATTTAAACAGACCAATTTCTTATTTGGCACCAAAAACCTCAGCTGCGCCTAAATCAAGCAATTTTTGATTCAAATAAACACCTTCATCCGCCACTTTTTGCTCATCTATTTCACCATTTTCACTAAAGAATACATCAGCAATGTAGCGTCCATAAATATCGGTTTTATTAGTTTTAATAATTAAAAACTCGACATCTTTTAAGATGTCCTTCAAAACCAAAAATATACATGCAAAAAAAAATATCCCTAACATTCTCACAACGAGGTACCTGAATAGTTACTCGCAAACATTTTCTCCGCATCCAACCCACCATCCGGGTTAACAACCTGGCCAGATGAATAATCAATCTTTTCTTTATTTGCGACAAAACTTAAATATTATTTAGTTTTTTGGACGCATTCTTTTCTTAATTTCTCTATCGGAAGTGATTTTTCCTCCCTAGAAAGACTAGGATATTTTGCCTCAATCACTTTAATACGTTCACTACCGCTTCCTGTAATTGCATCTGACCTAGTTAACTCAGTCCCGACTTCATCTCCCTGCTTAATTGTAATAGACTCTTTATCTTTATGCTTTTTAGTATCTTCAGTACTTTTCATAAAAAAATAATTGTGTTACTAAAAACACTTCAATTTAATGACCACTATTAACAGAATAAACATCAATCATCTAAAACTAGGAAACTCACTCACAGCCGCTTTTGCCAAATTCGGCTCTTGAGAACGATTACTAATTACTGTAGATGGACGACCACCAACCTTTGCTTTTTTTGTATTCTGCTCACTTAAATATGATTTAACTTTTAGCACAAAATGATCTCTTTTATTTTCTATCGAAGCTGGATTATTCTCCTTAAAAAGACTAGATTCCTCTTCCTGAACCTCCCTAGTAAGATAATCAATGCCTCTACCTTGCTGGTCTGTAACTTCCTTAATATCAACTTCTTCTTCCAAACCAGAGAAAACTGATAACAACTCCATCGCACACGTATAATCTTCTTTTACACCCGATTTTAGAAAAGATTTTTTTAAACTTTCTAAAGCACTAGGATATATTAAATGATCTTTTTTACCACACTGCACAGTTTCTTGAAAGAGGTCACTAATATCCGTTGTAATAACTTGCTTAAATTCCTTATATATATCATATCCAGTTCCACACGGAAAAGGTATTCCTTCTAAATCGTTAGAAACAAAAGTTAAACTAGGATCACTCCTACGAAGAATTTCTCTTATCAAAATATCAACCGCTTTTAAACCACAATTACCTCTTTTTTGAGGTAAGGTTAAAATACTCATTTTATCATTTTTATCAGCAACCACCAGCTCCAGCATAGATTTGAAGAATTTCTTTTCGTCATTCCCAGATGACCCATAGAATAATTCTTCAAGTTTTTGATCAAAATTATCAAATTGAGCAATTTTATCTTTATCAATCTCAAATGTTACAACCCCGTATTTATGCCTCCCAGGAGTTGTATTTGTATAATGTTGTATAGGACAATTTCCATCACAGTAAGAAATTCTCATTGGCTCAGCCGTTTGTTTATCTCTTTCTATAATAAAATACGCCTCATGCCCATTAAATCCGACAGGTTTAACTGTTAAATAACTATCCTTAAGATCTAACCTACTATCCTTATTAATAATCATGTCCAAAGCCTTAGTAATAACATCCCTCTTACTAAAGTTACTCTTACTACTTTCAATCACATCCTTAACAACCTTTGCAGCCAAAAGATTTGCATTCACCGTCGACATAGGACTTTCATGGAGAGAATAAGAAAAGTCTAAAACATATTTTCTTCTAGAAAATTCAATAAACCTTTCAATAAACTCCTCACGCCCCTCTTCTTCTATACCTCCATGTTTCCTGATAAATTCTTTACTATCCTCACTGCCATCAACTGCAAATAATTCCAACGCAGTAAGTAAATTTACATTATCAGGACCCACTCTATCAAAAACACTAGCTTGATCACTTTTATATTGAGCCAGAAAATTAGCTATATTAAAGCGACCTAACTCTAAACAAAGTTCGTAAATATTTATAGCTTTCGATCCAGGATATGGAGTAACAGCACAATCTTTTTGAACAATTAATAACTGCTGTTGTACATATACATTATCAGATTCTATTGCAGCATAAAGGAGAGGCTCACCTTTGCTATTATATAAATTAGTATAATCTTTAACCCCTATCGAATAACCCGATTGAACTGCTGAAAAAATCATTGGATCATCAATTACTTCTTCAAGCCTCTTAATGCGATCTGCCCTACTAACAACTTCACTACTACCAAGAGCTTTACTTGGCAGACTAAGATCTGGGTTTTTATTAAGAAAATAATTAATAACATCTAAATGTCCATTTTCTAACGCATAAGATATCGGACGATTCTTACCACTAAGAGGTTTATTAATATCAAACTTATCAATTTTAGCAACAAGTGCCGAAATAATATCCATCCTATTAGAATGAACCGTCAATGCCACCAATAATGGACACTTATCTACTGTCCCAGCATTACAATCAGCCCCTGCTTCTATTAAACAATATATAGCAAGATAATTCCCCGTCTTTACTGCCTCAAGAAAAATAGTCGTTTGTGCACCACTGGCCTTATCCGTATAAGGCACACTAAGAATTTCTGCATTATGAAGAACAAGATCCGAAACAATTTGTATATTTATAGGATCAGCTTTTAATGCCGCTAATATAGGATGATTATCTTCCGTCCTAGCATTACGATCAGCCCCTGCTGCTATTAAGAGACTTAGAAGCCCATAATTACCGTCTTTTATTGCCTCAATAAAAAGGGTCGTTTTCGCACCACTTACTTTATGCGTAAAAGTCTCATTAAGAATTTCCGGTTTAAATCCCTCAGAAATAATTTCCTTAACAATTTCTAGATTTATAGTCTTAGACTCTAATGCCGCCAATATGGGAAGATTATCTATCGTCTCAGCATTACGATCAGCTCCCAATCCTATTAATAGACGTACCAGATTATGATTCCCTGTCTTTACCGACTCAATAAAAGGGGTAGAATACTCAAAAGTCTCATCATCATCAAGCCCTATTGCCTTATGTCTAAAAGTATCACTCAGCATTTCCGGTTTAAATCCCTTAGAAGCAAATTCCGAAACAATTTTTGCATTCGACTTAGGGTCTTTTCCAAATCCTAGTAAAAGACCTACAACCTTATAATTCCCTGTCTTTACCGCCTCGATCAAAATCGTCGTTTGTGCACCACCAACCTTATCCGCAAGAAGATCATTGAGAAGTTCTGGTTTAAATCTTTTCGATTTTAATAATACTTCTAACCTGGCAAGAATCTTTTCTTCACCATTACCTAAAATATTTTTAAGAATATGTCTCTTTAATCTATCAACTCCACTCTCCTTGGATGAGCTATCTTTACTCTTTTCATCACCAGATGATCCCGATGAGTCAGAATAAGTAGAAGACTTATCACTACTAAAACCATCAGATGAACTACGTTCACTACCGCTTCCTTGAATTGCATCTGGCCCAGTTAACTCAGTCCCAACTTCATTTTCCTTCTCAATAGCAATATCTGCAACAGCTATCTCTATTTCTTCAATCGGCCTACTATCTCCCTGCTTAATTGCAGTAGTCTCTTTAGTGCTTTTCATAAAAGGAATTTAATTTTAATAACTCTAACAACAGTAATAATTATCACCAAAATCTTTTCAAGAAGATAAGTTATCTTTCTAGAAAAAACACCACAACTTCCAAATAATAAACAATTATTTACTAAAAGCCCTTAAATCTAATGATGTGGCTACCCTTTTCTGGACAGTTTTTAATAAAGAATAATAAAGACTATGTCCAAAAATATTCGACGAACCTATCCTTTAGAATTTAGGCTATCAGCTGTTAAATTAGCGTTTGATTCAGATCAGCCAACTGCTCAAACAGTGAGGTATTTAGGTGTTAATCCAAATACTCCAATTCTAACAAAAATAATCCAAATAATATGACTAATCATAAAAATTCTTTTGAGGATATAAAGAGGCTGAAAAAGGAATTGGCAATGCTTAAGCAGGATCGAGATCTGTTAAAAAAGGCTACAACTGATTATTTCGGGATCATTATAATTAGGAATGAGATCAGAATTTTGTTAGTCTGACACTTAATAATCTAAGTAGATATCATCTGTGGGCAGTTAGATTGTGGAACCTAACGCATAGCGAAGTCGCTGCTGTATTTTGCTTCGTAGTTTGCGAAGTATTGTTCTTCTAAAGAAGAAGTATCTTTAATTTGGTTAGCTGCAACGAAGCTATTATTTTCTAGATATTTGGCAGATAGTTTTCTTAACCTTTCTGGTCTAGTTAGGTAAGACCATTCTACATCAAGCATCTTAATTTGATCTTTATAGATTGAAATTTCTTTTTTTGTTTTGGAAATTGAGCTTTGTAGAGATTCTACTTTGAATTGTACAACGAACATTGTGAAAGCCGCAATTATTACTGAGGCTATTATGACTGAGTTAAACAAATAAAATTTGTTAATTTGTGCAATAAAATTTTTCATTTTTTCCTGCTTTATATTTTATAAGCCACGCGGAGCTTCCCTGAGCGTGATCTTGGATTAAGTGCTACTTCTTCACTTGTCGGAGAAATAGCGGAATTCTTTATGAGAGATAAAAATATCTCCTTATCTTCGTCTTTAACATCAGGCTGATATCTTGAGTAGCTTTTATCTGTTCCTGATTGCTGTTTGAAGAAATCTTTAACGATTTTATCTTCTAGCGAGTGGAAGGTAACTACGACTAGCCTGCCACCTGGCTTAAGCATTGTTACTGAAGCTCTTAGGGCTTTCTTTAGCTCTTCTAATTCTTGATTTACATAAATCCTAATTGCTTGGAAAGTCCTAGTTGCCGGATCTGTTTTGAAGTATCCGAAATAAAGAGATCTAACTATGCGGGCCAGATCCAGGCAACTAGTAATTGGAGCGAGACTTCTCGTCTTAATGATTTTACTCGCTATTCTTTTGGCCTTTTTCTCTTCGCCATATTCTCTGATGATCATTTCTAACTTCGCTTGATCAAATCCATTTATAACATCATAAGCTGAGACCTTTTGAGTTTTGTCCATTCTCATATCTAAGCGCGCAGTTGAGTCGAAAGAAAAACCGCGTTCGTGATCGTCTAATTGCATTGACGATACTCCGATGTCTAACACTATGCCGTCTACTTCTTTTACGCCTTTTTCTTCTAATAGCTCGTCTAATTTAGAGAATTTCCCTGATAGGAATGTGAATCTGTCTGGGAATTTTGCAGATATATTATCTGCAAACCCTTTAGCTACTTCGTCTTGGTCTATTGCATATAAGCTACAATTGGCTTTTTCTAATATGGCTCTTGAATATCCACCAGCTCCAAAAGTACAATCCAAATGTATTTCTTTATCCTTTGGATCTAGGTGCGTCAGCATTTCTGACAGAAGTACTGGAATATGAAAGTCTGTGTTGTTGAAGTCTTTTTTACTCATTTTTCAACCTCAATAAATTTCTCTTATCTCTGGCGTCTTTTTTTGCTTGAACCATATATTTCTCAAAAGCGTTTGGCTCCCAGATTTCGAAGGTTGATCCTTTACCAACGAATACAGCATGTTTTTTGACTTTGGCTTTTTTTAGAAGTGATTGCGGAACGATGATTCGTCCGTCACTGTCAATTGATATTTGAAATGAGCCACCAAGAACTGCTGTAGCAAAAGCGTCTCTTTCTTCTGAGAATGGGTCGAGTACGTCAATTGAGTCGGAAATCTTTCTAATTCTATCTAAATCACATCCTTCAATACAGTCATTGATAAATGACTCATAAAGCACAACACCAGAGGAATCTTCATTCACCAAAGAGCCACGAAACTGCGAAGGCACGGAGATCCTGCCCTTTGCGTCGACTTTATTTGTGAATGTTGATAGAAATAGTGCCATTAAATCGTATTTAAATAGTAAATATTAGGGTTTTTAGTGGGTTTTTATGGAATATCTTGGAAAATTATGGAAAAAAGGTGGAATTGTCAAGTGGTTATATGGGATTTATTTTAGATGTTTTGAATGTATTATTTTGAGCCATTAAGAATGATCTTTTGGGAATCGCTATATTAATGACATTGCGAAAAGAAATTGTCTAAAGTAGTATGAGTATTTAATTGATTGTGTATTTAATAGATAATAAAATGAGTGATAAATATTTAGCTGATAGTAATGGAAAATTTGGGCAATTTGGTGGGCGCTATGTGGCGGAAACCTTGATGCCGGTTGTGTTGGATCTTAATAAGGCTTATGAAGAAGCAAAAAATGATCCGGAATTTATCGAAGAGCTTAATTATTATTTTAAATATTATGTTGGGCGCCCTAACCCTCTTTATTTTGCGAAAAGGCTTACAGAATATGCTGGTGGAGCGAAGATTTATCTTAAGAGAGATGAGTTGAACCATACTGGGTCACACAAGATTAATAATTGTATTGGCCAGATTCTTTTAGCTAAGAGAATGGGTAAGAAGAGAATAATTGCAGAAACTGGTGCCGGGCAACATGGCGTTGCGACAGCCACAGTTTGTGCTTTATTTGATTTACCCTGCACTATTTACATGGGAGCTAAAGATATTGAGAGACAAAAACCTAACGTCTTTAGGATGAAATTACTTGGAGCTGAAGTTAAACCAGTTACTACTGGCTCAAAAAGTTTGAAGAATGCCATTAATGATGCTATGCGAGATTGGATTGCTGACGCTAATGATACATATTATTTGCTGGGAACAGTTTCAGGGCCTCATCCATACCCGACTATGGTTAGAGATTTTCACAGTATTATTGGTAGAGAAGCTAAGCAACAATGTCTGGAAGCCGAAAATCAATTGCCGGATGCATTAGTTGCCTGTATTGGCGGCGGATCAAATTCTATGGGGCTGTTTCATCAATTTTTAAAAGACGAAAGCGTTAAAATGTATGGTGTTGAAGCTGCAGGTAAAGGCTTAGAAACTCAAGAACATGCGGCGTCTATTAATAAAGGATCAGTAGCTGTGCTACATGGCAATAAGACTTACTTTTTACAAGACGGCGATGGACAAATTAAAGACGCCCATTCAATTTCTGCAGGTCTTGATTACCCTGGAATTGGACCAGAGCATGCCTATTTGCATGATCTTGGAAGAGTAAACTATGTTGAGGCAACAGATAAAGAAGCAATGGAGTCTTTTCAACTACTTTGCAAATTAGAAGGAATTATTCCTGCTATTGAGTCGTCGCACGCTATTTCTTATGCTTGCAAATTGGCCAAAACAATGGACAAAGACAAAGTAATTATAGTTAACCTGTCAGGGCGTGGCGATAAAGATATCAACACCGCTGCCGACTACTTAGGAATAGATATTTAATTTTTTGACAATCTGGGGTCAGACCCCGGATTGACAATTGTGACAATTCGGGGTCTGACCCCAGATTGTCAAAAAAATAAAAAAATGAGAATTAAAGAGAAATTTATACAGTTAAAAAAAGAAGGTAAGAAGGCTTTTATTTCTTATCTTTGTGCGGGTGATCCGGATTATGATACTAGTTTAGAAGTGTTGAAGGGCCTTCCGGGTGCTGGGTGTGACTTGATTGAAATTGGGGTTCCTTTTTTGGATCCTGCTGGAGACGGACCTACCATTGAGGATGCTTCGAAAAGAGCTATTGGCAATGGGATGAATTTGGTTAAGACACTAACTATGCTTGAAGAGTTTAGAAAAGACGACTTGAATACTCCGGTTATTTTTATGACTTATTTTAACCCTCTTTTGAAATATGGGCTTGATAAGATTTTTGCTGATATGAAAAATGCCGGAGCTGATGGAGTTTTGATTGTTGATCTTCCTTTTGAGGAAGAAGATGAAGTGGTTGGCTTTATAAAAGATGTTGATCTTGATTTTATAAGGCTGGTAACACCGGTTACTCCTGAAGATAGAGTTGGGAAAATATTGAAGAATGCTAGTGGCTTTGTTTATTTGGTTTCAATGCTTGGAATTACCGGGACAAAAACCGCACAGACGCAAGATAATATAAGGCATTTGGAGATATTAAGAAAGAAAACCGATTTGCCTTTGGCGATTGGATTTGGGATTAAAACTCCGGAAACAGCTAAAGAATTTTCCAAAATTGACACTGATGGCATTATTGTTGGGTCAACTTTTGTGAAAGAAATTGAAAATTCTTGCAAAACAAATAAAACTCAAGATCAAATTAAACAAAATGTTTTGGAATTAGTTAAAAAATTTAGTGAATCTATAAAAAATGATTAATGGCTTAAAAATTGCCACGGGCAATACAGGAATAAAATATAAAGGAAGAGATGATTTACTTTTGATCTCTTTTGATGAAAAAGCGAATGTCGCAGGTGTTTTTACACAGTCATCTATGGCTGCAGCTCCGGTTAAATGGTGCAAGAAAAATATTGAGAGTTTTCACGCTAAAGCTTTAGTGGTTAATGCCGGAAATGCTAATGCCTTTACTGGTTTGGCTGGTGAAAAAACTGTTGATAAAACTGCTAGAACAGTTGCAGAGTTGCTGAATTGCAAAAAAGAAGAAGTTTATATTGGATCTACCGGAGTTATTGGCGAAAAGATGGATGATGAAAAGCTGTGTAGCGCGATTAGAGAAACATCCAATAATTTTGGGAATGAAGAAAATTTGTACATCGATGCCGCAAAAGCAATAATGACAACGGATACGAAACCTAAGGTTATCAAAAAAAGATGCATTATTGGTGACGTGGATATTGAATTAATTGGCTTTGCAAAAGGATCCGGAATGATTGCTCCTAATATGGCTACAATGTTGGGGTATGTTTTTACTGACGCAGATATTTCTAGTAAAACGCTACAAGCTTTATTGAAAGACTCAGTAGAAAAGAGTTTTAACTCAATCACTGTTGATTCTGACCAGTCTACAAATGATACCGTTTTATTATTTGCGACTAAGACTGCAAAAAACAAGCATATTTCAGACTCAAAATCTAAAGAAATTTCTGAATTTAAGGAGAAGTTAGACGAACTTTGTCTAGAATTAGCGAAGATGATTGTTATTGATGGCGAAGGTGCTAGCAAACTTATTGAAGTTTTAGTGGAAGGAGCTGAAAATGATGAGCAAGCTAAGAGTGTTGCCTTTGGAATTGCTAATTCTCCTTTAGTAAAAACCGCAATCGCTGGTGAAGATCCTAACTGGGGAAGAATTGTTATGGCCGTTGGAAAAAGTTCTACAAATATAGATCCAAATAAATTAATAGTTAAAATTGGCGACCATATTTTAACGAAAGATGGTGAGAAACACCCTGACTATGTTGAGAAGAGTGTTCATAATTATTTAAAACAAGACAAAGTAAAAATTGCCGTTAATTTGAATTTAGGAATACATAAGAAAGTAGTCTGGACCTGTGACCTTACTGAAGGATACATTAAGATTAATAAGGATTATAGAAGTTAACCGGGTATTTACACAATGTCAGAACAAATTGAATTTGAAAAAGCAAAATGCAAATTAAATACTAGTTTGGAAGAGCTTGAGGATTTGATTTTGTCTAAGATTCCAAACAAGAATATGAAGCTCGAGCTTGAAGAACTAACTCAAGAAGTAGAAGCGCTGATTACAGATAATATACGCAAAGACAGTACTATTCAAGCGTTAGAAAATGAAGTAAACAATCTACAAAAGAATATGGCTGAGATTGGTAGCGAGACAGAGTTCTTAAATGAGAAGAATAAAACTATGGCTGCAGAGTTTAGAAAAAAGGAAGAACAGCAAAAGGATTTATTAAGTGAGATTGTTGATTATGTTAATCAAATAGAAGAGTTGGTTAAAAATGAAAATTAGTATCTGCAATAAAATATACGAGATTAATTGTATAAAAGAAGAAGAAGCCAAAATTTTAACTTTAGCCAAAAGGTTTGATCTTAAGGCCAGACAATTAGGACAAAATCTTGGGATGGATAATGAAACAATCATTTTGCTATGCGCATTAAAGCTAGAAGCGGATATTGACGAGTTAAAAGAAAAGAATGAGAAGGATATCTTTGAAAATCTAGCTGATAGTTTACTGGATGTCTCTAAGGAAGTAGATAAGATAAAGGAAAAAGTCAGAGACTGTTAATAAAGATTATTAAGATGAAGGAAAAAAACCTAATTAGAAAAGATTATTTTAAAATCAGGAAAGCTCTTAGAGAAGAAGAAGTTACATTAGAATCAAAGAAAATTTGTGACAATTTCACCAATAACTTACTGCCAAATATTAAGCTGGATCCCGCTTGTTTGTTTTCACTATATTTTAGCGCTTACAATGAAGTTGATAATTCTTTAATAGCCGATGAATTTGAAAAGCGTGGCATTGCGTTTTCATATCCTAAAATTTTAGCCAAAAACAGCGCTTTAAAGTTTCTACCATTTTCAAAAACAGCCATAATTATCAATAGTAACATATATAAAGATGTTAAAGAAATTGATGGAAATAACTTTGTAGAACCCAATTTTTTGATAATTCCCTTAGTTTCTTTCGATAGTAACAAAATGAGACTGGGTATGGGCGGAGGATTTTTTGATAAAACGATAGAAAATTTGAAGAAAAAAAACTCAAGCCTCGTTACTATTGGCCTCGCCTATGATTTTCAGCTTTTTTCTGGCGATCTTCCAAGTCAAATTCACGATAAAAAGCTGGATTATGTGGTTACACAAACAAGGATTTTTTCATAGATTCCTTATATAATTGGCTTGAGACACTATAAAAATCAAAGAAAATATAAATAATTAGTTGCTTTCATATTTCATAGTCATTAGCTTGAAATGGTAATGAGTTGTTGGTGGATATGGCTTTACGGCTTTTTTCATCAAAAAACTTGTTTGTTTTTGTATATCAACAATAAAGAGATCTAACTATGCACAAGACAGATTTAATCAAAGAAATTGCTAAACAAACTGGACAATCTCAAAAGGATGCCGGTGCTGCTTTAGAAGCTTTTTTAGGTACTACTACTAAAGCTCTTAAAAAAGGTGAAGCAATCACTCTTATAGGTTTTGGAACTTTTAAAGTTATCAAAACTGCTGCTAGAAAAGGACGTAATCCTCAAACTGGTAAAGAAATTCAAATAAAAGCTTCTAAAAGAGTTAAGTTTACTGCTGGTAAAGCTCTTAAAGATTCTGTTAAATAGTTTCTTGTTAAAACCTCTATATGAAATTTCGTGTAGAGGTTTTTTCTTGCTTGATATTTAAGTTAAGTAAAGTTAAATTCTGTGCTCTGGTTTTTTGTGATGATCTCCAATGATTCGGATATCAACTCAAAAAGCGGGTGATTAGCTCAGGTTTTTTATGTTAAGAAATCGATTAATAATCGATTTTAAGAAAAAACGGGTAAAGACGCGAAAGCGGCACATACCCGGTATCTCAATCATCTTTGAGCGAAAGTGAAAAAAGTGATTGAAGATTTAAGACATAATGATACCTTAGTTTTTCTCGGGTGATTAGCTCAGTTGGTAGAGCATCTCCCTTACAAGGAGGGGGTCGGGAGTTCAAGTCTCTCATCACCCACCATATTTTACATATGGTGTAAGTTGTTTGAAAAAGTTAAGATAAGTCATTAAGAGGGGGTGTAGCTCAGCTGGTTAGAGCGCTTGCCTGTCACGCAAGAGGCCGCCGGTTCAAATCCGGTCACTCCCGCCACTCCTCTATTTTACAATCTCATATAATATTTAGTTTTCCCGCTCGATCCGGCGGTGTCATTTGTTTTAATGCCTTACGGCATTGCGGTTCAAATCCTAGGGATTCGCTGGCGCTCATGCCCGTTTGTACTAAAATCGATTATTAATCGATTTCTTAGCGTACAAACTCCCGCCACTCCTCTACTACAATATTTCCAATCACATTAAGATTTCCCGCTTCATATAGCGGCTGTTGTTGTTTTTAATGCCTTACGGCATTGTGGTTCAAATCCTAGGGATTCGCTGGCGCTCATTCCCGTTTGTACTAAAATCGATTATTAATCGATTTCTTAGCGTACAAACTCCCTCCACTTGGTTTTAAATTTACAAATAATAATAACAGAAAGCTCTATTAGGTATTCTACTCACTTATGATGCGCATTTCGTTTAGAACTAATATTCTTATCACTGCATATTTTGAATTAGGGCTGGACTTGACTTCTCTGGGGGTTTTATTAAAAAATTTCTTTTTTTGATAATTAATTTGTAAATTATGGCTTTAGACTCAGATTTATTAGTGGCAGTGAAGTCTGGTGATGCTGGTATTGTTGGTGACATGTTGCGTGAGCGTGAAGGTCTTGGCTTAAATAGTCACTCAAGAAATGAATGGAGTTATTTATCGCATGCAGCGAAACATGGGCAGATGGATATGGTTAGATATTTATTGGAACAGGGAGCCGAAATCAATACTATTCAAAATACTCTTGGGGCGCAATTAACTACTGTTGATTTAGTAATATCTCCAATAACAAGGGATGGCAATTCTAGACCGGGTAATATGAGAAATATTGGTCAACATTTTAGAGATCCAATTGATGATAATGATAAAATGCTTAGGATTCTTGTCTCAGAAGGAGGTTGTAGTAATCAAAGACAAGATCAAATGTTAGAAGGAGATATGCGGCAATACTTTGACGAAGGACAAAAGATTCTAATGCCGAGGAGAAGAAATGAACATTTAGTGGATGAAGCTTTTTCTACAGGAAGGCTTCCAGATACTTTTATGGAGCATCCGGAGTTAGATAAAAGTCAATTTACAGGTGGATTTATTGCTCGAAATTCTCCTCCATCAACGCGTAATATTAGAGCAGAGAGTTCTTCAGCTACAACAAACACCTGCAAACACGCCTACACACTAATTAAATGATCCTAGACAATTTGTTGTATGTTACTAGATTACTTAACAAATATTTTATTTAATAAAGAACGTAATTATAAAAACAATGTCTCAGTTAAAACGCCGTGGATTCGAATTGGGAAATATTCCCACGCAAATAGCGAAAGCTAATGATCTTAAATCATGGAACCAAGGCTTGCCTGTTTTGCTTAAAGCGCAATGTCTAGATTCACTCGCTTCGCATAAATTGAATCTTTTGCAAACAGAGAAATTGGTAAATGCGGTATTTGAGGAGCAAGATTGTGACTCCCTACTCGCAAAATCACCATATGCTGAAAGGCTTGAGCCTAAGTTTCAATCTTTAGGAAGTGTATTTAATGAAAGTGACGAACAAGAAATTGAAATAGTGACTTTTGATGTCATGGATGGAGATGAAATTATTGCGGAAGATTTATGGATGAAGGCATCTTGGTTGTCTTTTCATGATGATGACGCTTCTTTGCGTTTTCGTTTCTCATTTGGGATTGATTTAGAAGAAGATGTTGCAGCAGATCCACATCGCCAGGAGCTTAGCGCCGAATTAACTGATGCTGTGTTTCCTGAATCAGAAATAATTACCGACAATGATGAATTAGAGGAAACGCTTAAAGAACTTTTAGGAAGTGACGGGGTGTCTTTTGTTGAGCGCATTATTTATTTCAATTCACCTAATGGCGGAGCATACATGCATCACGATATGGAGCGTGGTCATGCGGGTGTGGTTTTTGCACAATTATCAGGCTCTACTTTTTGGCTTGCTCTGCCTAAGAGTAATTTGGTTGAGGAAATTATTACTTTTTCAAAAAATAATTCTTGGCCAGATTCTCTAAGTGCCAAAATGAAAAGTGAAATGGATGAATTGGTAAGCAACCCTACAAAACTTATTGAGCAGCTTGATTCCTTTAAAAATGACACATTGATTCACCTTATTAATGAAACTGAAGAATATGTGCAGTTTTTAATTGCTCGTGGTCATGGGAATCATTTGGAACCAGGCGATGTATTCCTGCTGCCTCAAGCAACTGAAGAAAATTGTTGTTGGCACTCGGTATTTTGTCTAGGAGACGAAATGGGACAAGCGCTTTCATTTGCGGTGAGGCAAAAGGTATAAAAGAATGATTTAAAAAATATGGTTCTTTATACCTAATTCTAATCTATTGGGGTTATAGATGGGATTTGGTATTAATCCTCATGTTCTTCTGGATCGTAAGCATCATCAGGATCATCATCATTTTCTAGTTCGACATTATTGTGTCCATGACTTGAATCTTCATCTGTTTCTTGATCAAATTGACTTTCATTCTCAGAATTATCTTCTTCTATTTTTGCATCGACTTGAGATTCCAAATCAGACTCCTCTTCATTTTGAAAATCTTCTTCTACATTTTTATTTAACTCCTTTCCTTCAATTATCTCATCATCATTTAGAAATGGCATTGAGTTATCATCTGTTAGTTTAAAAAACAAAAGGCCGGCAAGGATTAAAGCTAAGGCTGTTATTGTAGAAATTATTATTTTTCTCATAGTATATTTATATGTTAAATGATAAATTTTGTCCGAGTAATCTATATTTACAGCTTATATTAGACAAGAGAATTTATGACTGAAAATTTAACAAGAAAATTTGTTAATTTCTTTAAATTAGAAACATCTAGTGGAATTATATTGCTGGGCATTACTTTGATCAGCCTAATTATTTCAAATACTGGTTTCTACCCAATATATAAAGAAATACTCACTATACCTATAACCATAAAAGTTGGAAGCTTTGCCATTGATAAACCTTTATTGCTTTGGATAAATGATGGCTTGATGGCGATATTCTTTTGTTCCATAACCATTGAAATTAAGCAAAAGTTTTTATATAGCCCTACTGGCAACTATAAAGAATTATTATCTCAAATTAAATTTCCTGCAATTGGTGCTTTGGGAGGGATTTTGGTTCCGGCGTTAATATATGTTCTAATTAACATTTCCACTCCAGAGCTATTGAGGGGCTGGGCAATTCCAACGGCGACTGACATTGCGTTCTCGCTAGCTATATTGAGTTTATTTGGCAATAGAATTCCTCTTTATTTAAAGCTATTCCTAGTCGCTCTAGCTGTAATGGATGATTTATCTACAATTTTGGTTATTGCTTTATTTTATACTAGCAAACTTTCAATATTATCACTTCTGCTTGCCCTAACTGGATGTGGCATTTTATTTATATTTAATCGTCTTAAGGTTAATTATACGATTGCTTATGTTTGGATTGGAGTATTTTTATGGGTATGCATGATAAAATCTGGAGTTCACGCGACTCTAACCGGGGTTGTCTTTGGCCTGGCTTTGCCTCGGGAAAGTAAAGAAGGACATAGTCATTCACCTCTTATGCTGATAGAACATGAATTAAAATATTGGGTACCTTATTTTATACTACCTGTTTTCATCTTTGCTAATGCCGGAGTTCCGCTGGGTGAAATATCATTTAGCAAATTATTAGAACCATTATCTCTTGGTATTGCACTAGGACTTGCAGTTGGCAAACCTCTTGGAGTTGGAGGATTTGTTTATATGGCTCATAAAATGAAAATTATTATTCTGCCAGATGATTTTAATTGGAAGATCTTTAGTGGTGTAATAATGCTTACGGGAATTGGCTTTACTATGAGTTTGTTTGTTGGAACTTTGGCTTTTGAGGAAGAAAAGATTAGATCAATAAGGATAGGAGTTCTTGTTGGATCATTTATTGCGGCATCAATTGGATATATTCTACTTTCTATTTTTACAAAGAATATAAGTCCAAAGTCAGATAATAAAATAATAACTTAAATATGAAAAGTTCTGCAAATAATAGTCATGTATTAAAAGCATATTCTTTAGCAAAAGATAGCTTAGGGGAAAAACTAACAGACTCTAAAATTGCCAAAGAAATTAAGTCCAAGAATCTAGCTTGGGTGCATCTAGATGGTGGGCATGACGATGCTAGAAAGTGGCTTACAAAAGAATGTGCTTATTTAGATTCAATAATAATCAATGGTCTTTTGGCGGAAGAAACAAGACCAAGGATTGAAGAAATTAATGATGGATTATTTTTAATACTTAGATGTGTTAACCTTAATAAGAATTCTGATCCAGAGGATATGATCTCTATTCGCATGTGGGTTGATCCTTATCGAATTATAACAGTGCAAAAACGCAATACCAAATCCATTAATGACGTTGAAAAAGCCATAATCTCAAATTTAGCTCCTAAAAACTCCGGCGATTTTCTATGTTTATTACTTTCATCCATATTTAAAAGAATGGATCCAATATTAGGCTCATTAGATGAAGTAATGGACAATGTAGAAGAAGAGTTAATCGAAAATCCAAATACAGATTTAAGAACTAGACTAACACAGATCAGAAAACAGGCTATCATATTTAGAAGATATATGGTGCCACAAAGAGACCTTTTGAGTAGCCTAAAGTCTACCAACCTCAAATGGCTTAGCGATTTACATAAACGTCAATTACAAGAAAACCACAACCATCATATGCGTTATGTTGAGGATTTAGACGCAGTTAGAGAAAGGGCTCAAATTGTTAAGGATGAGATTACGAACTTATTGTCTGACAAAATCAATAAGAACATGTATATCTTGTCGGTAATCGCTGCAATATTTCTTCCACTGGGATTTTTAACTGGGTTACTTGGAATTAATGTTGGATGTATTCCAGCTAGTGAAAATCCTCATGGATTTTTTATTGTATCTGGATCTTTGATGGTTTTGGTTATTTTGCAGGTATTTTTGTTTAAAAAATTGAAATGGTTTTAATAAATAATAAGTAATGTTTTGGAGAATTTTGATAAAAATAATATTAAAAGTCCATTGCTATAATGCGCGATTAAGAGATATTATTTGAACGTTTTTTAATATTAACATAAGTGAATTTATGAATATACTGACATACTTTATTAAGCCAAAAAGTTGGTTTATAAAATCTTTAATATTTGTAATAATTCTGTCTGTATCTGCACTTGGATATTTTGGATATTTAGCATCCACTATTTCACTGCTGGACTCAAAAAAATTATCACTAACCATAGGCTCAATACACATATCTATTTATCAATTACTAAAAAGTATCACATTTCTGATTCTACTCATAGCTTTAGCAAATTCTCTTTTAGATAAAGGGTCTCTATATTTCAGAAAACTGCGCAAAATAAAACCATCAAATAAGCCTCTGATCATTAAGATTTACCAAATATTTATCTACTTTATTACCTTTATGTTAGCCTTAAATATTTTAAACATAAAGGCTAGTAGTTTGGCCTTCTTTGGTGGTGCTATTGGTATTGGACTTGGTTTTGGCTTACAGAAAATCACCTCTAATTTCATCAGTGGTTTGATCTTATTATTTGAAAAATCAATTGAAGAAGGTGATTTGGTTGAATTGGAAAATGGTGTATATGGTTTTATTAAAAATACAGGTGCACGTTATACTCTAATTGAGACATTTGATAGCAAAGAAATCATGATACCTAATGAAGAATTTATTACTAAGAATGTAGTCAATTGGACATATTCCAATAAACAAGGCAGAATTGATATTAACATAGGTGTTTCTTATAAATGCGATATTGAAAAAGCTAGAGAGTTAATTTTAGAAGCAGCGAAAGAGCATAAGCTGTGCAGTGTATTTCCTGAGCCAGATTGTTTTTTGAGAGAATATGGTGATAGCTCAGTTAATTTCTTATTATATTTCTGGGTTGATGATGTTACCAAAGGAAGATACGAGCCTCAAAGTGATGTTATGAGATCTATTTGGAAGAAATTTAAGGATAATAATATTGAAATTCCATTTCCTCAAAGAGATGTTCATATTATTAAATAAATAACAAAAACTTACTGCTCATCAATATAATTTTCATTTTATCTGGGAAAATTGATCAAATAATAACTTGAATAATGAACAATAAAAAGAAGGTAATTGTGGGTTGGCAAGAAGTAATATCTTTACCAACAATTGGCTTACAAGCGATTAAAGTCAAGGTTGACACTGGAGCAAAAACATCATCTTTACACGCTGAGAATATTCAATACTTCAAAACAGGCAGCAAAGAATATGTTACTTTTGATGTCCATCCTGTGCAAAAGCATAAAGAATTGACTATTCGATGCCAAGCGGAATTAAAAGAAACTAGAGATGTTAAAAGTTCTAGCGGCTGCCAAGAAAATCGCCCTATGATTACAACCAATATGAAAATTGGTGATTATATTTTTAAAATTGATCTGAATTTAACTAAAAGAGATTATATGAAATCTCGTATGCTTTTAGGGCGTGACGCCATGAAGGGTAACATAATGGTTGACCCTGAGAATAAGTTCATACACGGTGAGTTATCTGATGAAGAAATTGAACTTAAATATAAGAAATAAATTATGAAAATAGCCATATTATCTAGAAATTCTCAACTTTATTCCACTAATAGCCTTGTTGAAGCCGCAAAAAAGAAAGGTCATGACATAAGGGTGATTGATCACCTTAAATGTTATATGGACATAAATTCATATGATCCAAAAGTATATTACAAAAAAGAAGCTTTAGAATTTGATGCTATTATTCCAAGAATTGGAGCTTCTGTTACCTTTTATGGATCTGCGATACTTCGTCAATTTGAAATGAATGGCGCATACGCAATTAATGGTTCTTTAGCTATTACCAGATCTAGAGATAAATTAAGAGCTCACCAACTCTTAGCAAAGAAAAAAATTGGAATGCCAATAACCGGATTCTCACACGGCGCCTCCAATGTTGACGAATTAATTAAAAACTCTGGGGGAGCACCTCTAGTTTTAAAACTGCTACAAGGAACACAGGGGAAAGGCGTTATTTTAGCAGAAACTAAAAAAGCAGCAGAAGCTGTAATAGAAGCATTCGGTGGTCTTGATGCCTTCTTTTTGGTTCAAGAATTTATAAAAGAATCAGGTGGTGCCGATATTAGGTGTCTTGTCGTTGGAGATAAGGTTGTTGCTGCTATGAAAAGACAAGGTGGGGAAGGAGAATTTCGTTCAAACCTACATAGAGGAGGTTCTGCAACAATTATAAAACTAACATCCCTGGAGCGCAAAACTGCAATAGCAGCAGCCAAGGTTATGGGTCTTATGGTTGCAGGAGTTGATATGGTAAGGTCAGACAGAGGTCCATTAGTATTAGAGGTTAATTCATCTCCTGGATTAGAAGGAATAGAAACTACAACGGGTAAGGATGTAGCTGGCATGATAATTGAATATATTGAAAAAAATGCCAAATGCATGAAAAATAGCAGAATAAATAAAGGATAAATATGTCTAAATTAGTAATTGATGGGAATGAGATCTTATTAGGGCAAAGAAAAAGAATCTCTCTAAGTGTTGCCAAACTTTATGATTTTACTGAGGTAAATATACCTATTGAGGTCATTAGAGGAAAAGAAGAAGGACCTACCCTATTTGTATCTGCCTGTATACATGGTGATGAAATTAATAGTGTGGAAATTGTTAAAAGATTATTAAATCATAAAGCCTTAAAAAAAATAAAAGGAACATTGATTGCCATACCAATAGTTAATGTTTTTGGCTTTAATGATAAGTCAAGATATCTACCAGATAGAAGAGATTTAAATCGTTGTTTTCCAGGAACGGAGAAAGGCTCTCTTGCTTCAAGACTTGCTTATAAATTCACTAATGAGATTGTTAAAAAAAGTGATTACGGAATAGATCTACACACCGGAGCCATACATAGAAACAATCTACCACAAATTCGAGCTTGTTTAGATGATCAAAGAACTAAAGAATTAGCTCATATGTTCAATGTTCCAGTTTTAATTAATTCAGATATTAGAGATAATTCTTTAAGAGAAGCCGCAAGAGAATTAAATATACCAATATTATTGTTTGAAGGAGGAGAAGCATTAAGATTTGATGAAAAAATTGCTACCTCTGCCCTACAAGGTATTTTATCTTTGATGTGCAAAATTGGTATGTTAACTGACAAGGATTATTCCTCCATAAAGAAAAAAGAAAGTTTTGTTGCTAGGTCAAGCTATTGGATCAGAGCTCCTCACAGCGGAACTATAGTATTAAAAAAGAAGCTTGGTGATTACATCAAAAAAGATCAAGTAATAGGTGTAATATCTGATCCGTTTGGAGTACATAAATTTAAAATTACATCTAATTATGAAGGTATAATTATTGGTTTAGTAACTATGCCATTATTAAATGATGGAGATGCGATAGCGCATATTGCCACCTTTAAAGATGCTGAAAAAGTGGAAGAAAACATCAATATATTTGACAGCCAAATTGATGATATTGATATAAGATAATTAAAATGACAAAAGGATCAACAATAGCAGTATATAGTGCAATCATAGGTAACTCATTAGTTATGATTAGCAAATTTGTGGCTTTCTTCATTAGCGGCTCCAGTGCTATGCTATCATCGGGAATACATTCTTTTGCTGATCTTTCTAACCAATCCCTACTAGCTTATGGAATAAAGAAATCCCAGAAAAAAGCAAATCGAGATCATCCCTATGGTTTTGCAAGAGAAAGCTACATTTGGGCTTTAATTTCAGCTATGGGAATTTTCTTTGTGGGTTGTGGCGTGACTATCTATCATGGAATTCATATTATTTTAGATCCTAAACCAATACATAATTACTCACTGAATTTTATCGTTTTATTTATATCATTTATAATTGAAAGCATAGTTTTGGCAATTGCTTTAAAACATTCTTTTCGTGAAGCAAAACTGAAGAAGCAAAACATTATAACTTATTTTTGTAGAAACTCTAATCCAATGACTATGGCGTTTGTTTTAGAGGATAGTGCAGCGATATTAGGAATACTAATTGCGGCATCTGGCATTGCTTTAAGCTATTACACAAATAATTTTATCTGGGATGGTATCGCAACCCTTATTATTGGGGTTCTTTTAGCTTGCGTAGCCTTATTGCTAATAGCAAAAAGCAAAGGTTTATTAGTTGGCAAGGCAATTTATAAAGAAGAAAATGCTGTGATTGTAGATTTATTAAATAGTAATAAAGTCATCGGCAAAATTCACGACGTAAAATCAGCAATCATTGGTCCAGATATGGTGCGATTTAAGGCAGACATAGATTTTGATGGCCAAGAGGTGACCAAGTCTTTCCTTGGGGGAAAAAGCTTAAAAAATGATTTTGAAAATATTAAAAATAAAGAAGATTTTAAAGAATATTTGATAAATTTCGGTGATAATATTGTAGATAAAGTAGGAAAAGAAACTAATGAGATAGAGAGTAAGATTAAGAAATCTAATCCAGATATAAAACATATCGACTTAGTAACTCACTAGAAAAGAAATCCGTGAGTTGTCACAGTATTATTATAATTTTCATGCTATTCAAACTAAAAAAATTCAAAATTTATGTAATCACGCTAATTTGATTCACCTCCTTAATGAAACTGAATAATTTGTGCAATTTCTAATCTCTCATGGTTATGGATATCATGTTTAACCCGGATATATTTTTTTACTTCCTCAGGCCGACCAAGAAAGCTGTTATTGGCATAATGTGTTTTGTTTAGGTAAGAGATGGGACAAGTGCTTTCATTTGCTGTTAAGCAGAAGAATAAAATATAAAAATTACGACCAGTAATGTTAAAAGTTAAATCCTAGCACCATTATATTTTAGCTATCTTTTCTTACTATTATCTGGAAGCATCTCTTTTATTACCTAAGTTTATAGCTGCTACTGGCTCAGTGTCATGTAATTCAGGAGCAGTAGATGGAGCTCTGGTAACTTCTTTGTGAGCAGATCTAAAAAATTTTTGATCTTGATTTCTATTATTTTCATCTGCAGAAATTATCTCTCCTGTATCGCTCGTGCTCTCTTTTAAAGGTAAGATTACGTATTTGTTGAACTTAGAGACAATAGAATTGTAAATATCCTGCGTTATTCTTGCAGAATCTTCCGCACTTATTCCACGCGTAAGAGAATCCATCTGATAGTCCTCTCTTAATAATCTAATATCACTAAATGCAGCACACAAATCATCATTATTTTTTGCTCCTCTGTCCTCTAAATACTCAATTTGCTTATAAGTTGCTACTAATGCATCCTCATGTAATAAACCTAATTTCAGCCCTCGAGAGCAGCTGTCACTGATTTCTTTGGTTATTTTTCTCTTCATATCTAAGACTTTAATTTAAAGTTAAAAAAATTATATATTTACACATTAAAAAATTCAAGGTTTTTACAATCAATAAACCTCTGCAAGTCGTAAATCTAAAAGTTTTTGATTAAGATAAATGCCCTCATTAGCTGTTTCTTGAGGAATGGATTTTAAGGTTTGTGGCAAGAAAATATCTGCAACATAACGTCCATAAATGTCTGTTTTTAGAGTTTTAATAATTAAATAGCTGTACGGAGCGAGAATTTTTTCTAATTCTTTACGTGCATCCTTCCCTTCTGGAGTACTAAGTTCTGACGCATTAATTTTTGCGAGTCGCAATATTTGTTTTTCATAAGTTTTAAAACCAAGATCCAAACTTACCCTAATTGTGTCGCCGTCAACCACCCTTTCTAGCACAGCAATGTATGTATGAAGTTCTTTGTGATTGGTTCCCGATTTTGTAATTTCATAATTTTTATCAACTTTATTAATTGTAACAATCTCTCCTGTAATTTTTAAAGACTCTGGTAAAATGTCTTCAACATCTCGAAGCACACCAAAACCCAGATCCAAGAAAAAGGCACCACGGCCATTAATTTTAGTTATTTCATAATTAAAAATTTGGCCGCGACTAGGAGATAAAATTACTTTCTCATTTTGTTTATTTAGGCTGGTTTTGTCTTTATTGACTTCTTGCTGCAGCTGTTTTGAGTTAAGGGATTGTTCTTTTACTAATTTCTCATAATGAAGACGTTTATTGTCTTCTTTTACACCACTAAGTATGCGGTAATGCGACCAGCTAAAATCTTCGTCTTGTGGAATTTGCGGATAGCTTTTGAAAAAACTACGCATTTTATAAAGACTACCCTTATCAATACCAACTTCTTGTGACAAATTCTCAATCAACTCTTGCCCGTAGATTTTCTCATCGTGGCTTAGAAAATACCCATCAATTACCTTGCCAATATTCCAGGCCATTTCAACCTTGTGATAGGCAATTAAGCTCTTGGTATTGGTAATTTGATTCTGGATTTTTATTAAGATTTCTTGGTAATTATCTAGAAAAATTTCTGAGGTTTTTGTTGCCATTTTAAACTAATTTTCAATTCAAGCCCCGAGGGCTTGAATTGAAAATTAAGAAAAAAGGAATTAAAAGTCCAGCTATTGCAAAAGAATAAATTCCGGTTAGTTTGAAATGAATTCTCAAACTTAATTTTTTAAATCATGACAAAAATAAAAGTACAAAACCCAGTAGTTGAACTTGATGGCGATGAAATGACACGCATCATCTGGAAATTTATCAAAGACAAGCTGATCCTGCCCTACTTAGATTTAGACATTAAATATTACGATCTAGGAATCCAAAAAAGAGACGAAACTGATGACCAAATAACCATTGACGCGGCTGAAGCCATTAAGAAATATGGTGTTGGCATTAAATGCGCTACCATCACTCCAGACGAAGACAGACAAAAAGAGTTCGGCTTAAAAAGAATCTACAGATCCCCCAACGGAACTATTAGAAATATCTTAGATGGCACAGTTTTTCGCGAACCAATTGTTTGCCAAAATGTCCCTAGGCTAGTTACTAACTGGACTGCTCCAATAATAGTTGGCAGACACGCTTTTGGCGACCAATACAAAGCCACTGACTTTTTGGTTCCTGGAAAAGGCAAATTAACCATTAAGTTTGAAGGTGATGATGGAACAGTTATTGAAGAGGAAATTTACAAATTCGAGTCCTCCGGAATTGCTCTAGGGATGTACAATACGGACGCATCTATTTCTGGGTTCGCCAGATCTTGTTTTAACTTAGGTCTACAAAAGAAATGGCCTGTTTACCTTTCTACCAAAAATACAATCTTGAAAAAGTATGATGGTAGATTCAAAGATATTTTCGCCGAGATTTACAAGAATGAATTTAAAGACCAATTCGAAAAACTAGAAATCACCTACGAACACCGCCTAATTGATGACATGGTTGCCAGCGCTCTTAAATGGCACGGCGAGTTTATCTGGGCCTGTAAAAACTACGATGGTGACGTACAATCAGACTCTGTAGCTCAAGGATTTGGATCACTGGGTCTAATGACTTCAGCTCTAATCACCCCTGATGGGAAGATAATGGAAGCTGAAGCGGCACACGGGACTGTAACTAGACATTACAGAAACCACCAAGCTGGTAAAGCAACTTCTACCAACCCAATCGCTTCTATTTTTGCATGGACCAAAGGTTTAGCATTTAGAGGAAAGCTAGATGAGAACCAAGAATTAATTGATTTTTGCTCTACTCTAGAAAAAGCGTGTATTGATACGGTTGAGTCTGGGAAAATGACCAAAGATTTAGCAATTTGCGTTAAGGGAAGCAATGACGTTAAAGAAGGTGAAAATTATTTAAATACTCAAGACTTCTTAAGTGCTATTGAGGATAACTTAAAGAAATCTCTTAGTTAATTTGTATGAATTTAGGAAAGGGTTGAAAACCCCTTCCTGGAATAAATCTTTATGCGGATCGTTCTTTGGAAACACGACCCTATGTTTCATCTACTTATACCAAATCCACAAAATAACTTCTCATTTACAAAAGATTGTGAATTTTAAATTCAGTTCTAAAGCACCGATGTATCTTATGATACATCAATATTTAGAACTGAAGATTAAAATTAAGAATATGAAGTAAATGAGAAGTTATTTTGTGTATTTGGTATTACCACAACACTGCTTAAATTTCTTCTCACTACCGCATGGACATTTCTCGTTTCTGCCAACATTTCCCCAGCTCGTTGGATCTTTGGAATTTCTATCTTCAGATTTCACATTTGCAATTACCTGTTTAGGAACAGTTTTCTTCGGTTGATCTAGCATAGATGGTACAGCTGCTGGATCATTTCTGCTTTCAAATGTTTGCTGTTTTGGCGCTGACGCTACAATATTAACTTCTCCACCCTCTTCTTCTTTTGAAATATGAACACTAGCTAAGCGATGAACAATTTGTTCTTCAATTCTCAACATCATGTCTTCAAAAAGGGTAAATGCGTCTCTTTTATACTCAATTAGCGGATCTTTTTGCGCGTAAGCTCTTAAATTTATGCCATTTCTTAATTTGTCCAGAGATAAAAGATGGTCTTTCCACTCATTGTCCAAAGTTACCAAGAAGATTTGCTTTTCAACTTCCCTAACGATATCCACGCCATATTTTTTTTCTTTTTCCAAAAATAAATTAGCAGTTTCTTGAGTTATTTGTCCTAAGACTTCTTGTTCAGAAACCCCTTCTTTTTGACTCAAAGTTTTAACATCTATTTTCAGACCATAAATCTTAAATAATTCCTTCTCCAACAAACTAATTTCCCACTGCTCGTGATAAGAGTTTTTAGGAATGCAATCCTCAACTAACTCTTCATTAATTTGTTTAACATAAGCTTTAACCTTAGCGGAAACATCGTTAGATTTAATAACGTCACTTCTCAGACCAAAAATATTCTTCCTTTGGTCATTTACAATATCGTCATATTTCAAAAGATTTTTTCTAATCTCATAATTACGCATCTCAACTTTATTTTGCGCACCAGCCAGAGTTTTAGTCAAAAGCGGATGATGAATTGCTTCATCTTCACTTAAACCAAGACGTGACAACATATTTTGTAATTTATCAGATCCAAAAATTCTCATTAGATCATCTTCTAGTGATAAGAAAAACTTAGACTTCCCTGGATCACCCTGTCTACCTGAGCGTCCACGAAGCTGATTATCAATTCTTCTACTTTCATGCCTCTCGGTTGAGAGCACATACAGCCCACCAGCTTTAATAACCGTCGCTTTATCCGCTGCTATTTTTTCTTTAATTTTCTTAATCTCATCTTCATCTTCCACATCTTTTGTCAGCATTTCAAAATTACCACCAAGGACGATATCCGTTCCACGACCAGCCATGTTAGTTGCAATTGTAATGGCACCAGGAATACCGGCTTGCGAAATGATTTCCGCTTCCTGCTCATGATATTTCGCATTTAAAACTTTATGCGGTAATTTATGCTCTTTCAGTAACTTTGAAATATACTCTGATTTTTCAATACTTATTGTTCCAACCAACATAGGTTGGCGCTTCTCATGAGATTCTTTAATAGACTTTAAAATGGCATTATGCTTGCCATTTAGCGTTTTGTAAATCACATCATCTTCATCAACTCTAGATATTGTTCTATTCGTTGGAATCTCCAAAACCTTAAGACCGTAAATCTCTTCAAATTCAACCGCTTCTGTTTGTGCAGTTCCTGTCATTCCAGATAATCTTTTGTAAAGCCTAAAGTAATTTTGAAATGTGATTGATGCCAAAGTTTGATTCTCATTTCTAACACGAACCCCTTCTTTTGCTTCCAATGCTTGATGTAACCCTTCAGAAAATCTTCTGCCTTCTTGCATGCGACCGGTAAATTCATCAATAATCATGATCGAATCATCCTGAACAATGTAATCAATCTCATTCTTAAAGATTGTATGAGCTTTAAGTGCTTGGTTAATGTGATGAACCAAAGATATGTAAGCAGTATCATAAAGCGAAGCATCTTTGGCAACAGTTCCAGATTTTTTCAAAGTTTTTTCCAAAGACTCCATACCTTCTTCAGTCAAAAACACACCTTTTTCTTTTTCTTCAATTTGATAATCCTTGTCGGTTAACCCAGGAATCAACTTATTTATTTGCTCATAAAGCTTAGAATTATCATTCGTCGGACCAGAAATAATTAACGGAGTTCTAGCTTCATCAATTAAGATTGAGTCAACCTCATCGATAATTGCAAAACCATGACCACGCTGAACCATGTCGCCAACCGCATATTTCATATTGTCGCGTAAATAATCAAAACCTAACTCATTATTCGTAGCATACATTATGTCGCACGCATAAGCTGCTTTTCTTTGCTCATCTTCCATTTCACCAACTAAACAGCCAACCGATAGACCCAAAAATTCATGAACTTGCCCCATCCACTCAGAATCTCTACTAGCCAAATAATCATTAACCGTAACAACATGAACCGGATTCCCCGTCAGCGCATTTAAATAACAAGGCAAAGTAGCAACCAAAGTTTTACCCTCACCAGTTTTCATCTCAGCAATATTCCCTTGATGTAAAACAATCGCACCAACTAACTGAACATCAAAATGCCTCATATTTAGCACTCTTTTTGAAGCCTCTCTGACAACCGCAAAAGCCTCATGCAATAAAGCATCCAAAGTCTCACCCTTATTAAGACGCTCCTTAAACTCACCAGTTTTACCTTTAAGTTCTTCATCACTTAATTTCGATATTTGATCCTCAAAACCATTTATCTTATCAACATCTCCTTGTATCTCTTTGATAAATCTCTCATTAACTGAGCCAAAGATTCTTTTCGCAATAAATTTAATCATTCTACTTTTATTTTATTTTTTCTCGTCTCTGTTATGGGAGATCTCACCCCAAACCACATATTTATTCCATTCGGCGCTGGTTGGGGGTTGCACCCCCGACCACATGTTCATGCCATATTTAATATTCTATTTTAATGTCAGCGCCGCATGCTACTAACTTTTCAGCTATTCTTTCATATCCTCTCTCTAGGTGATACAGCCTATTTATTGTAGTTTCTCCTTTAGCAACTAGGCCGGCCAGAACCATCGAAACCGACGCCCTAAGATCTGTCGCCATTACTTCAGCACCATTTAATTTTTTAACACCTTTTACAATCGCCAAATTACCGTGAGACTCAATATCAGCTCCCATTCTAGCTAATTCCAAAACATGCATAAAACGATTTTCAAATATTGTTTCTTCAATAGTAGATGTACCATTAGCCACCGCCATCAAACTCATAAACTGAGCTTGCATGTCAGTAGCAAAACCAGGAAATGGCTGAGTCGAGATATTAACCGGATTTATTACTTTAGAGACCATCTTAACTTCAATTTCATTGTCTTCATTCATCTTAATTGACATTCCAGCCTTTTCTAATGGCTCTCTAACGCCATCCAAAACCCACATTTCAATATTTTGTAGCTTCAAATGACCATTAGTAATTGCCGCAGCAATCGCATAAGTCCCTGCTTCAATACGATCAGCAATTATTTTATGTTTAGCCTTATGAAGTTTCTTAACACCAATAATCGTAATTTTCGAAGTCCCTGCCCCTTCAATTTTAGCACCCATTGCTTTCAAACAATTAGCCAAATCAATAATCTCGGGCTCACAAGCCGAATTCTTAAGTATTGTTGTTCCTTTAGCCAACGTCGCTGCCATCATGGCATTTTCTGTTGCTCCAACTGACACTTTTTCAAACTTTATTTCTGCTCCAATCAAACCATTTGGCGCTTCAGCTTCAATATAACCTTTAGAAATCTTAATCTTAGCACCCAAAGCTTCCATCGCTTTAAGGTGAATATCAACTGGCCTAGTTCCAATTGCACAACCACCTGGCAAAGAGACTTTAGCTTTATTTAACCTAGCTAAAAGCGGCCCCAAAATAAAAATAGAAGCACGCATTTTTGAAACAAGCTCATAAGGCGCAATATGGTTAGTTAAGTTTTTCGCATCAAAAATCAAAACCCGACCTTCATTCCCAAAATCCTTATCCGTGCCATCACAAACAACGTCAACTCCTAGATCCACAAGCAAATTCACCATGGTCGCAATGTCCGAAACATGCGGCACATTGGCCAAAGTCACTTCCTCATCAGTTAATATTGTCGCAGCCATTAAAGGCAAAGCTGCATTTTTGGCACCCGCTACTTTAACCGTTCCTTCTAGCTTATTTCCGCCTTTTACTATTAATTTTTTCATTAATTTTTTTATTTTTGGTACCTGGTCCGTGTACCTGGTTCATGTACCTGGTACCAATCAATTATTTTTCGTAAGTTTTCACTAATTCATTTAACAATCTAACACCATATCCTGTAGCGCCTTTAACAGCCATTGAATCTCCTTTGCCTTTCCATGCAACTCCTGCAATATCTAGGTGAGCCCATTTAGTGTCGCCAACGAATCTTTGTAAGAATTGAGCTGCTGTAGTACTTCCTGCTCCTCTTCCGCCACCAACATTTTTCATGTCAGCAATGTCAGAATTGATCATTTCATCATATTCTTTTCCTACCGGTAATCTCCAGGTTCTTTCATTAGTTTTTTCTCCAGCAGCAGCAATTTCTCCTGCCAATTTATCGTCATTTGAAAATAAACCACCATAAACATCAGCCAAAGTAACAATTATTGCTCCTGTTAGTGTAGCTAAATCAACAATAAATTTTGGTTTGAATTTTGTGTTAGTATAGTGCAAAGCATCAGCCAAAACTAATCTACCTTCTGCGTCAGTATTAATTATTTCAATAGTTTGTCCAGACATTGAAGTAACAACATCTCCTGGATTTTGTGCAAGACCATCAGGCATATTTTCAACAAGCCCAATCACACCAACCGCATTTACTTTAGCTTTTCTTTGAGCAAGATTTCTCATCAAACCAACTACAACGGCCGATCCACCCATGTCAGTTTTCATATCTTCCATATTGGCTGCTGGTTTTATCGAAATACCACCAGTATCAAATGTAACACCTTTACCAACAAAAGCGATAGGCTGCTCACCTTTCTTGCCGCCATTATGTTTTAATATTACTAATTTAGATTCTCTCGCACTTCCCCTACCAACACCTAAAATAGCGTTCATTTTTAGTTTGGTCATTTCCTTCTCACCCAACACTTCAATTTCAAGACCATCTTTTTTAAGGCCTTCACAGAATTTAGCGTAACTTTCTGGGTTTAATTCATTTGACGGTTCAGAGACTAGATCTCTAGTAACAAATATGTTTCCTGCTAGAATTTCTAATTCGATAAAATCTTTTTTTGCTTGTTTTTCATCATCAACAACAAAGTTAATTTCTGTAGTCTTTAACTCTTTAGATTTTTTCTTATCATTAAAATATTTGTTAAAGCGATAACTCTTCAACAATGCACCAAATGCAATATTACAAACATCTTGAGTTTTGGCATTTTCCAAAAACACATCAGCACTTTTAGCCTTGATTGAGTTAAGATAAGAAAAACAAGTCGCGCCTACTTTTTGCAAAGCCAGTTCATCTAATGATTTTTCTTTCCCAGCTCCAATCAAGATTAGTTGTTTATTTCCTTCAGCAACAATTTGGCTTTCACCCTCTTTGGCATTAAAACCAAATTCTTTCTTAGCTACAGCAACGGCATTTGACTTTGATTTTTTTAACTCTTCTTCTGTTAAAATCTGAACTTGAATAAGAGTATTCTTAGTAGTTTTAGTAAAATTTACTTTCATTTCTAAATGAATTTGGTTTAATTAAATCACTTCGATAAACTCGAGCGCAATGCCGCTTAACTTAACTGCTTAGATATTAAATCTCAAATCATTAATGGATATTTTATTAATATTTTCACTTTTCTCTTTAGGTTTCTTTGGTGGCTTTAGCCATTGCATAGGGATGTGCGGTCCATTTGTCATTGCACAATTGGGGCCGAAGCTTTCTAAAGTAGATATTAAAGGATACGGAAATTTCTCAAGATTAAGAAATTTAGCACTGCTACCCTACCATTTAGGCAGGATCTCAACATATTCAATTTTGGGCGGCTTATCGTCATTTCTTACCAAAAATATTCAACAACATAGCGAGTTCAAAATAATATCCTTCATATTTCTAATATTAGCAATATTGGTTTTTATTCGAATATTCTTCACGGGCTTTACTAAATACAAAAGCCCTTATTTAAGTAAATTGGGGTTGTTTTTTAAATCAAAATCTATAAAAACTACCTTTCTTTTCATCCAAAGAAAAATTTCTTTTCTTTTTAAAGACCCTACTAAATTTAAGGGTTATTTTCTTGGTGTAATTCTTGGCTTCATCCCTTGTGGACTTTTATATGGAGCATTTTTAATAAGCGCTACTATGGGTAGTTTTTCTTCAGGAATGGTCGGTATGGCTGTTTTTGGAATAGCAACTTTTCCAGCACTTTTTGTAACATCTTTGGGTTTTGACTTCTTTAAAAAGACGCCTTTTTTTAAAGTTATTACAAAGATTTTTATTTTAATTAATATTGCTACATTGTCTTTACTAGCAGTGTCACAAATTTCATAACCAGATATGACGTCAGCAACTACTACCAAGATTAATTATGATTATGACATCATAAAATTATACACTATTGCATCCACTTTCTGGGGTATCGTAGGTTTTTTAGTTGGTACATTTATAGCATTTCAGTTAGCTTTTCCAGCGCTAAACTTAAATGAATATCTTAACTTTGGTAGATTAAGACCACTTCACACATCAGCTGTTATTTTCGCTTTTGGTGGTAACGTTTTATTTGGCACAAGTTTATTTGTCGTGCAGCGAACTTCTCAATGTAGACTGTGGGGTCATGAGAATTTACATAAATTTATATTTTGGGGCTATCAATTATTCATAATAATGGCCGCTGTTGGATATCTTAACGGCGTTACTCAAGCCAAAGAATATGCTGAGCCAGAATGGTACGCCGATTTGTGGCTTACGATAGTCTGGATTTGCTACTTCTTAGTTTTTGTAATGACCCTTAAAAATAGAAAAGAACCTCATATCTACGTTGCAAACTGGTTTTATTTAGCTTTTATTGTTACCGTTGCAGTTCTTCACATCGTTAATAACTTAGCAATTCCTCTAAGGCTTGACAGCACAATTAGCTACCCTCTTTTTGGTGGTGTACAAAGCGCGATGATTCAATGGTGGTACGGTCACAACGCCGTTGGTTTCTTCCTAACTGCAGGATTCCTAGGCATCATGTATTACTTCATACCTAAAAGAGCTAATAGACCGGTTTATTCTTACAGATTATCAATCATTCACTTTTGGTCTTTAATTTTTATCTACATCTGGGCTGGTCCTCACCACCTTCACTACACTTCTTTGCCTGACTGGGTTCAAACTTTAGGAATGACATTCTCTATTATGCTTTGGATGCCATCATGGGGCGGAATGATAAACGGTATCATGACGTTATCTGGCGCCTGGGACAAGTTAAGAACTGATCCAGTTCTAAGATTCCTAATCACTTCTGTAGCATTTTATGGCATGAGTACTTTTGAAGGCCCTTTAATGGCTATCCGATCTGTTAATTCTCTTTCTCACTACACAGAATGGACAATTGCTCACGTACACTCTGGTGCTCTTGGTTGGGTTGCCTTAATTAGTTTTGGCGCTCTTTATCACTTAGTTCCTATTTTATGGAGAAAGAAAGACCTCTATTCCATTAAATTAGTTTCCATACATTTCTGGCTAGCGACAATTGGAATCACTTTGTATATTTGTTCCATGTGGATTGCCGGTGTTATGCAAGGCCTAATGTGGAGATCTTACGACGAAATGGGCTTCTTACAATTCTCATTTATTGAGGCAGTAGTAGCACTTCATCCTTTATACGTTGTTAGAGCAGTTGGTGGATTATTCTTCCTGGCCGGAGCCTTAGTAATGGCGTATAATTTTGTTAAAACTATAAAACTAGATAATGTTCAAGCATCACGATAAAATTGAGAGAAACTCAGTATTACTATTAGTTCTAACGGTAATAGTAATTTCAATTGGCGGCCTTGTTGAGATCGCTCCACTATTTAGAATTGAAACAACTATTGAAAAAGTAAAAGGCATGAGGCCTTATACTCCACTAGAGTTACTAGGTTCACATATCTATAAAAAAGAAGGCTGCTATGGCTGCCACTCACAACAAATCCGAGTTCTTCGTGATGAAGTTGAAAGATATGGTAACTATTCTCTAGCGGCAGAAAGTATGTATGATTACCCATTCCAATGGGGATCAAAAAGAACCGGCCCTGACCTAGCCAGAGTCGGCGGGAAATACTCTGATGACTGGCATGCAAGGCACTTAATAAACCCAAGAAGTGTGGTTCCTCAGTCAATCATGCCAAATTACGATTTTCTAATTGGCAAAGACGCAAATATCGGCGAAGTGGCTGACCATATGACCGTCTTAAAAATAATTGGCGTTCCATATACCGACGAAATGATCCAAAACGCAGCTTCTGACGCGGTAATTCAAGCTTCAAAAGAACGCGACGATACAGGTCTTCAAAAAAGATATGGCGGAAAAGTAAATGTCAGAGACTTTGACGGAAATATATCTAGAGTTTCAGAAATGGACGCTCTAATTGCCTACTTACAAGTATTAGGAACTATGGTCGACTTCGCAGACTTCGATCCTGTCGATCCTTACAGAGATAATAAAAAGTAATATTAATGCCGCAAGGTATCAAAGAAACAATATATGATTGAGAGCCTTATTGGAATATCTCCTATAATAGGAACGATAGTATTCTTCACCTTCTTTTGCTACATATGCTATAGCATTTTTAAGAAAGGATCCAAAAAGAAATTTGATAAATATTCACAAATACCTCTTAATGACGAACCAAATTTAGACCAAGATAATGACACAAAAAAATAATAAAAAAAAAGATAGCAAGAAAATAGAAACCATGAGCCATAGCTGGGATGGTATCAGCGAATACAATATAGGCGCTCCTAGATGGTGGCTGATTGTCTGGCTTGTTTGTATAATTTGGGCGTTTGTTTATTGGGTTTTCTATCCAACTTGGCCATCTAGTGAAGGAAATACTAAAGGATCCCTAGAATGGACTCAGCATAAAGATCTTAAAGAATCTCAGTCAGAAATAGAATTGAGAAAAAAAGGCAATTTAGATAAATCTAAAAAATTATCACTGAAAGAAATTCAACAAGACCCTGAATTACTTGCTTTTTCCTTAAGAGGCGGTGAAGTTGCATTTAAAGAAAATTGTGCGGCATGTCATGGAACAGGAGCTCAAGGCAGAAAAGGATTCCCAAACCTAAATGACGATGACTGGATTTGGGGTGGAAAGCTAGAAGATATTCACACAACACTTCTTTACGGAATTAGATCAGGACATGATAAAGCAAGAAGAAATGCTATGCCTTCTTTTGGCCTTGATAAAATTCTTACCAGAGAAGAAATAGAACATACCGCTAATTTTGTTGCCTCATTATCAACTAAAGATCCTTTCAAAGATAAAGTAGGAAGAAAAATATTCTCACAGAATTGTGTAGCTTGCCACGGCAAAAAAGGCCAAGGAAACAGAAAACTTGGTGCACCCAACCTAGCTGATAAAATCTGGCTATATGGCGGCTCTAAAGAAGATATTACACACACAATTACCTATTCAAGATCCGGTGTAATGCCTTTCTGGTCTGATAGATTGTCACCTGAGCAAATTAAACAACTGTCCTTATATGTTCACTCTCGCGGTGGAGGAGAATAAAATCAATGCCTATCCGTAATTGAATTATTAGGCATGGTATAAACCACCACCCAACTTTTAAATAAATAGCATGAACCTAATCGGATTTGATAAAATAAACAGCCAACTATCCGATTCTTACCAAAAAGACCATCTTCATCACGGCATCTTACTATCTGGGAAAAAAGGCATAGGCAAATCCAGTTTTGTCCTTGCCTTCATCAAAAATCTCCTTGGCAACTTCGCCGAAAATAATCCAGACATACTGATTGTCAAAAAAGAAGATGGCAAAAAAGAAATCACCGTAGACAAAATTAGAAAAATCTTTTCTTTCGCTACTCAAACCTCAGCTAACTCTAAAGATAAATTCATTATCATCGACTCTGTTTGCGAACTTAACAAATCGGCTTCAAACGCTTTACTAAAACTTCTAGAAGAACCTAGACCAAATAATTACCTTTTCTTAATCGCTCATAATTTAAATAAAGTTCTGCCAACTCTTAGATCAAGATGTTTTATCATTAAAACCCCTGGCCTAACTAAAGATGAATTTAAAAACGTAGTTCAAGAAAAGAACTTTAGCTTTAGTGAAGATGACATCAATTTCCTAAGCACAATATGCGACAATTCCCCTGCTCTTGCAATTGAGATTGGCGAAGACTTGAAGAAAGTCTATGAATTATTCTTAAGATCAATCTTAAATGAAAAAGCCACAGATAACTTATCAAAGATGATAGCTGATAAGAATTTTAATTTTGATATTTTCATACGCTGCTACGAATTCTTTATCCTGCGCGCACAAAAAAGTTATTCTGACATTGGCTTCGAGAAATATTACGAAGAAGACAAAGTTTTTGATAAGATAAAACAAAAATTCAGTCACTCACAACTACAAGACAATTTTGATGAGAATATAAATGTGCTCTATAAAACAATTCCGCTAAATCTTAGTAAAAAGCTTACTTTCATCAACATTTTTCAATCACTAATTCATGGGTAAAACATATAAAGCAATTGGACTGATGAGTGGAACTTCCATGGATGGAATAGATCTCAGTTTTATTGAAAGTGATGGAAAAAAAGTCATTAATATAATTGGTGATGCCTACGCCAAATATGATGATGACTTTAAGAAAAATTTACAAAGAATTATCTACCAGAAGCCTTCCCCTGAAGAAATAAAAATAGTTGAGAATGAACTAACAATATTGCACGCCAATCTTGTAAATGACTTTTTGGCAAAAAATAATATTGCTGCACAAGAAATAGATCTAATTGGATTTCACGGCCACACCATTTTACACAATGTTGCTGAAAAAATAACCTGGCAAATTGGCAATTGCTCTTTATTAGCTGACCTGTGCAAAATCAATGTTGTAGGAGACTTCAGAAAAGACGACGTTGCACATAATGGCCAAGGCGCACCATTAGTTCCTATTTATCATCTAAACTTACTACCAAAAGACATTGAACCAACCGCAACCCTAAATATTGGTGGAATATCTAACATAACCTATTTCGAAAATGGTAGGCAAGATAGTCTGATAGCCTTTGATGTATGTTTTGGAAATGCCCCTCTTAATGATTTAGTAAAAACCAAAACAGGATTAGATTATGATGATAATGGTAAATTAGCTAGAAATGGCGAAATCAACCTGCCGCTAGCCAATAAAGTCTTAGAAAATGACATATTTTTACAATCTCCCCCAAAATCCTTTGATAGAGACGAGTTTAAGAAGGCTGTAGCACTAGTTAATGAATTAAAACTGGAAGATTCCCTAGCAACTCTTATCTATATCCACGCAAAGGCCTTAGAGCTAAATTTAAGATTTCTACCAAATAGACCAAAAAAATTATATTTATGCGGCGGTGGCAGAAAAAATAGCTTTTTAGTTGAGCAACTAAAAAAGAACTTAGAAAATATAGAAGTGATAAATATCGACGAGATAGGTTTAAACGGAGATACAATAGAATCAGAAGCCTTTGCTTATCTAGGAATTAGAAGCTTATTAGGACTACCAATTAGCTTTCCTAAAACCACAGGAATCGACAAAGGAAAATTATCCTCGGGAATAGTTTACAAATAAGGTGTCAGACCCCTTCTTTTTTTAATTGAATTACGCTCTCAAGTAAGATCTAGAGAGTCTCCACCAACAATTAAGTGGTGTGCTAAAATATCAATACTATTCTATTTATCAATTTATTGTCTTAATAGGGACTCTATTTGAAATGATTCGGAAGCAAATGATACTCTTTCTTGATAATTTTAGTTAGTTTTACCTAACTCTCAAAATCAGCAAGAGATTTCACAGGATTGTAATTTCTTTCTGGCTTATTCTCTGCCACATTCTTCTTTTTTCTTCTGCGACGACGATCTCTCTTCACTTTTCTAACTTTAGTAGCGTCTATAACAAGGCGCCTTTTAATATGGTCATCAATTGCATGGTTAAAGTCTTCAAGATGTTCCGTAAAGAAGTGATTACCACCTTCAATAGCAGTATATGTAATTTCAGCTGCATCTCTGGCGGATAGTTTCTCAGCTAATTTACCTGAATCTACTTCTTTTGTAATTTCATCTTTTGTTCCTTGAACGATAAGACCTGTAGAATTACAAGGAACAATAAAATTAAAATCATATTTTGAAGCCGGAGGGGCAACAAGAATATAATTTTCAAGTTCTGGTCTTCTCATAACTGTTTGAAGAGCAATCCAAGCACCAAAAGAAAAACCACCAATCCAATATTCAGTGGCTTCCATATTTTGATCATGAAGCCAATTCATTACTGCAGTTGCGTCTAAAAGCTCACCCGCGCCATTATCAAACCTACCTTCAGATTTACCAACACCTCTAAAATTAATACGCAGCACTGAAAAACCATTATCAACAAAATTCCTATAAAGATTATAGGCAATCTTATTGTTCATGGTACCGCCATGTAAAGGGTGTGGATGTAATACTAAAGCAACAGGAGCTTTCGGGTTGCTATTTTGATGATAGCGACCTTCAATTCTTCCTGCCGGACCGTTTATAATAACTTCAGGCAATATTTCTCCTAGATTATATTTGGTCCCACTGTAGTGGTTTATTATTCTCGCCAAGTGCTAGGTTAGTAGAACCAGCATATTTAGCAGCCATGTATTTACCATGACCAGCGTGAACACCATAATAGAAAGTTGGCTCAACTTCTTTGTCGTTGTGCTTCTTCTTCTCAATAACTTTTCCCCTGTTATTAGGGTTATTCTTAGTTCCCATTATATTATGTGTATTTGTTATTCTTTAATAAAGAACAAGCAAAATAAAATTTTAGCGCTTAAAATCAAGGCTTTTATTGCATAGAGTATTAATTTAACAGATATATCAGGATGAAAAAGTTCAATAAATTACAAGATTGCGTCGTAACTAATAAGAATGTAATAGTTCGAGTTGACATAAACGTCCCTCTAAAAGATGGAGAAATTCAAGACGACTCTAGGATTAGAGCTGTAATTCCTACCCTAAAATATTTAGCGAAAAATCAAGCCAAAGTTATTGTCCTCTCACATATCGGCAGACCAAAAGGCAAAAGAAATGATGAACTATCTGTTAAACAGCTAGTTAAAAGAATTTCTGAATTATTAGAAGGCACTAAAGTAAATTTCGCCGATGACTGCATTGGATCAGTAGCCGAAGAAGCTGTAAGAAATACCCAATATGGCGAAGTTCTTTTACTTGAAAATATCAGATTTTATGATGAAGAAACCAATAATGACCCAGAATTTGCACAAAAATTAGCAAGTCTTGGAAACTTATATGTTAATGAAGCATTTTCTTGCTCTCATAGATCACACGCCTCAATTACCGGAATTGCTGAAATATTAAAACCAGCAGCAGGATTTTTGATGGAACAAGAATTAGAGAATCTTGGTAAGATTTTTGATAATTCTAGTGAACAAAGCTTAATAGCAATTGTTGGCGGCGCCAAAGTTTCAACTAAAATTGACCTACTAAATTCCCTTACCTCAAAAGCCAAAACAATCGTTGTTGGCGGCGGAATGGCCAATACTTTCCTTTATGCTCTAGGTCACAATATAGGAAAATCACTTTGTGAAAAAGATTTAAAAGACACAGCCCTAAAAATTATCAACACAGCCAAGGAAAATAACTGCGAAATATTCCTACCAACAGACGTAGTCGTTGCTAAAGAATTTAAAGATGGCGCAGACAGTAGAATTGTAAAAGCCGAAGACGTATCTAATGACGACATAATCCTCGATATCGGTCCTGACAGCATTGATAAATTAAGCAATAAATTAAAGGAGCATCAAATTCTAGTATGGAATGGCCCTCTTGGTGCTTTTGAATTGAAACCATTTCATATCGGCACTGAAAGCCTAGCAAAAATTGTAGCCTCAATGACAAAAAATCACGAACTAGTTTCAGTTTCAGGAGGCGGAGATTCAGTTTCAGCACTTACTCAGGCTGGTGTAATTGATGACTTTAGCTATATTTCTACAGCCGGTGGAGCCTTTCTTGAATGGTTAGAGGGAAAAGAACTTCCAGGAGTTGCTGTCTTATATAAATAAATGGTTGGTATCTAGTTTTAAAACCAGACACCACAATTACAATGCCATTATGGAGCAGTATAGCGGATTATCACTATACCAGACCCACCATTACCAACATCTAAAGTTGAATCAGTAGCACCACCACCACCACCACCAAATCCATCATTTCCGTCTATACCAATAGTTTGGCCACCATCACCGCCGCCTCCTAATCCACCTTCTGAAACAGTAGAATTACCGTCGTTAGCACCACCTCCACCACCAGCATAATAAACTCCATCACCAGGAGTTGTGCTATTAACAGTAATAAACATTTCTATACCATCGCCGCCAGCACCACCTCTTTCAGCACTTGCACCACCACCGCTACTTATTCCACCGACTTCACCGGCACCGCCGCCTCCGCCACCACCGCCCCAAACGTTGGTGGATGACGTTCCTCCGGCATTACCATAAGAAGTTCCTCCATCTGTAATTCCTGCAATAGATGCTCCAGCTGCAACTGAAGAATTTTGGTCTCTATTTACTCCGCCACCAGATCCACCATTTATGCCATTTGCCTTATTGTTATTACCACCATCTCCACCACCATAAGCAGTCATTGTATCAAAAATAGAATTTCCTCCAGCTGTAGGAGTATTTGTATTTGTATTTTTACCTCCTCCATCTCCGACAGTAACGTTATAAGCTCCTACCGAAAGAAAATGGCCGATTTTATAAACGACACCGCCGCCACCGCCGCCACCGCCGTAAAAAGAGCCACCACCACCACCACCTACGACTAGAACTTGAGCCGTTACAGACTCGCCACAAGTTAAAGTATCATCACCAACTGTAGTAAATATGTGAATCACGTCACCAGAAACTGTAGTAGTATCCGTATCATCACCTCCTGTACAAGCTGTTGCTTCTACACATGTTCCACTATCAACAGTCAAAGAAGAGCCATTATCACAAGCAGCCGTCAAAATAATATCACCAGTATAACTTCCGCCACCATCATAAGTTGTACAATCATAAGTTGAATTCCCTGAATTTATCTTCACAGTAACTCCAGATATACCATAAGAATCTAAAACCAAATCACATTTCTGCTCACATTGAGAATTATAATAATTATAGTTGGTATCACATCCAGTACATGATCCAGTAATCTCAGTTCCTCCAGAACATGTCCCTAAAGTTGAATCATCATAACCAGTAACATCACATGTTACAACCGTTGCATCAGCCACGGTAGTTCCTGAATCTGATGTTCCAGTAATTGTTGCTACATCACAACCTGCAACACATGTATCACTTCCTGAGTCAAGATATCCATCTGCACAGCCATTAGTATCAACACAATCCCCCGCCGCTGGAGTAGCAGAAACAAGAGAGCCATCCGTACATGTATATGACGGAGTATCTCCTGTATAACCTGTATCATCACAGGCATAAGTGTCAGAAACTCCCTCGTCTATTGAAGCTGAACTAGTTATCCCATTTACGCTCGGGGCCGCACAAGATGCGTCACATCCTGAAGATGTAACAGTTCCAGTGGTGCAAGAAGCATTTGCTTCTCTATTATTTGGAGCATTCCATTTATCACTTAAATAGTCTTCTATTGCTGTTCTCTCAACAGTTTTCAATTTTCTATCAAATATTGCTATCTCACCTATTTCACCATTATAGCCTTTGCCAATTTCCAAAGTAGTTAGGCCTGACAAATGAGTCGTAGCATTAGATGTTGAATCTTCGTTAGATAATGTAGAATTTATGTAAATTTTATTACCTTCAACTGACGAGTGAGTAAAAGTCAAAACTCTTGGTTTGTTAGAATAAGTACTTAAAGCTTCAATACTTGCTTGGTTATCAACTGAAGATCCTTCACCATGAGTTTGAATTATTGCTGATCCTGATTCATATCCAATTCCAAAAGATCCAGAATCTCCTAATAAATAATTATCCACACTACTATTAGTATCCATTCTTTTTTCTACTATAAAGATCGAATAATTTGTTCCATTTAAGAAAGTAGCATTATCAATTTGCAAATGATTATTCTCACTATCTGAATCAAATTTTACTGCTTGAATGCTATTAATAGAGTTTGAATAAGTTGGACCAGATTCTACAACAGATATTACAATAGAAGTTTTATTAGGGGACATATCTTTCCAATTGGTAATAGCATCACCAGTAGTTAAATCTTCACCGAAATTTACTTCATCTAAAGAGCTTTCAAGCCATAATTTATTATTTAAAGTACCATTAATGACAGAAGACCTAGTCATCGCCTGAGCCGTTGTTATTCTAGCATTATTTACTAAATGCTTAGAACCAACAACTCCAGCTATTAATAATCCTATTATTACAATTACTATTGATACTTCTATTAAGGAAAAGGCTCTTCTCATTTTAAAAACTATATAATTTATATTTAAATAATCTCTTCTACTCCTAAAAGTAATTTCGATTTTGTAAAGCCTTCTTTCAAAAGGCTCTTATTTCTATAGATCTATCTCAATAAACGATTTCTTCCTTAAATTAATGAGATGAGACTTGCTAGCATTTTGAAGTTTTCGTGAAAAAATTGCATTTTTAGCCACACTCATAGCTTCTTTAGGTATTTTAATTTCGGACTTCATATTATTTAATTTAAAAATATGAAAACCGTCAGCCAACAATACTGGTTTTGAATATTTATTAATTTTTAGGCTACCAATTGCATTATAGATCTTAGGATCAATATCAGACTTATACACCCACCCTATCTGACCATTTTGGCTAGCACTATAACCGCTAGAGAATTGCCTTACGAACTCTTTAAAATTAGATCCACCTTGAAGTTCCTTATATATTTTATCAGCCAAAAACTTTGAATTTTTTTTCTTATTAGAAATAACAATTTCAGAAATATCGAATTTCTTAAACTCAATATTATATTTTTGCTGTTCCAAGAACTCTTTTACCTCAAAATCACCGACCTTAACTCTGGGCTTTATTATATTTGAAACAACTTTTGACCAAAGAATTTCCGATGATACTTGGCTTAGATAGTTTTGATAAGAAAATCCGTTCCTGTGAAAAGATTTCTGTAATTTTTCTAGGCTATTACCATTTTTAATTGCTAGTAATTCAACAGCCTCAGATACTTCTTCATCTTTATTTGATATCTCGTATTTTTTAGCATCTTGGCGGATCAACTCTTCATCAATTATTTTATCCAATATTTGAGCTAAAATGGCTTGTTTTTCTTCCTCATCTTTAACCTTAATTCCAACTGATTTAATGATAAAATTATATCTATCATTAAGCTCTATATTTGTGATAGCGCTATTGTTAACCTTAGCAATAATGAAATTTTGTTTAGCAAAAGCGTCCGCAAAAACAACACAGAAAAAATACGATAATAAAAGAGTTTTTATAATCCTTATCATTTACTTATTCAAAGTGGACTTATAAACACTCACGCCTCTAACTAGGTCAACTGCTCTGGCTAGTTGATAATCTGTCTTATATAAGCCTAGATTATCATCAGAGATCTTATCTTTGTTAGATGCAAATTCTTTAATTCTAGCATCAATATGACCATTTAAGTCAGCTTCTGAACCTTTATGGCTTTTTGTTGTTTCAATTGTTGCGCTGGTTAATTCAATATCTGGTTCAATGCCTTTAGCCTGAATTGACTTACCACTTGGAGTATAATACAAAGATGTAGTCAATCTTAATGCTCCACGATTTTTCGATAGTGGAATAACTGTTTGAACAGATCCTTTACCAAAAGATTTATTTCCCATAATCACAGCTCTTTTATTGTCTTGCAAAGCTCCGGCAACAATTTCTGAAGCTGAGGCAGATCCTTGATTTATCAACACAACTACAGGTAAATTTTGAACCAAAGACTCATCAGATCCATCTTGATATATTTTTTCTTTTGTCGCCCTTCCCTTAATTGAAACAATAACTTTTCCTTTATCCAAGAAAGCATCACTAACTTTGATAGCCTGATCCAGTAAACCACCAGGGTTGCCTCTTAAATCAAGAACTAAACCTTTTAATTCATTTTTGCCAATCTTCTTTCTTAGCTTTTCAACATGTTTTTTAAGACCCGAATATGCTTGGCTTGAAAAAGTATTTATCTTCACGTAAGCAACATCATTAATAACGTCAGACCTAACGGCAGTAACTTTGATTATTTCTCGTTTGATTGTTTTCTCTAAAGGAGCTTCTTCGCCTTTTCTAAGTATTGTAACATTAACCTTGGTTCTAGGCTTTCCTCTTAACTTCTTTACAACTTCGCTTAGATCTAGGCCATAGATTGACTTGCCATCAACCTTAACAATATAATCTCCAGATTTTATACCAACTCTATCTGCAGGAGTTCCTTCAATTGCTGAAACCACTTTTATTACCGATAAGTCTGAGGTGATTTCGATACCAACACCACCAAACTCTCCTCTAGTTTGAACTTGCATTTCCTTAAATGACTCAGGAGATAGATAAGATGAGTGCGGATCCAAAGAAGACATAACTCCACTCGCCGCGGCTTCTTCAAGTTCAAAGTCAGACTTTTCATCTACATATTCTTTTTTAACTGTTCTATAAACATCTTTGAGAAGGTTTTTATTAGACTGAACCGGACTAGAAGTCTTTAACTTAATTGGCTTTATATCTATTTGCGAGAAAGATATGGCCGAAAAGAACCCGATAAAAGTTGAAATAACAATAATGGCAGGCAATTTGAATTTTCTCATGAGATAAATTATGTAACTTTCGTCTTAAAATTATGAAGGAGGATATATTTATAAAATCCCGTATTCGTCTTTTAACTTATCAGTAATTTCTTCAGGTGGTTCGTCGCCATAAGCTGAAAAAAGGATTTTACCATATTCTTCTAAATGAATAATGTCATCGTTAAGTGCTTTTAAGAAAATTTGCACTTTTAAACGTTCTACCAAAACGTAGTACCAAGCGTTTCTGCTGGCATCTACTCCTTTGACAAGGTATATTAATTCTGCTTGCATTCTTTTTTGAGGGTCAATTTGTTTAACGTTAGGATTCTTTTTTTGAGTAGGTGCTTCACTTTGTGCCTTTTGTTGCACATTGCTAGCGCTCATATTATTGCTTTTCTTATATTTGTCTGCAAATCCACCACTAGATTCTTGCGTATCTGATGAACTAGATTTATTAGTTGCAAATCTGCTAGCAAAATCGCTCATAATTTATATATTTAAGAATTGTTAGTATTACCAAGCCACCATTTATTTATTGGTGTCTTAGGTCCGCAAGGCCCATCGTCTGTTGAAACACATGGACTCTTAACATCAACAACCCTACTTGAGCATGAATTTGCAAGTAATAGAATTGTAGAAAATAATAATGTAGCTTTTATAATTGATTTCATTTTCATTTTTACTTTTTTTCAAAAACTAATTACTTATATCTTTTTTTCAAGAAACTAATTAGAAATTCTTTTTTTAAATTAAAAATTAATTAAAACTAGATAATTTGTGAGCACTCTATTTAACAATACATTAATTTTTGGATTAGGCCTTATAGGAGGCTCTTTTTCAAAATCCCTCAAAGATAATAATCTTAGTAAGAATATTTTTGCCGCCGATATAGATGAAGAAAATATCGACATGGCCATAGAAGACAAGGTAATTGTGGGCAAAATAACAGATATAAAAGAAAATATAGATCTAATAATAATTGCCACACCCTTAAAAGCATATAAGGATTGTTTTGATACAATTCTTAATTTAACCCTGGCCGATAATGTATTAATTATTGATCTAGGCTCTTTAAAAGGATTTGTCTTAGATATTGTGCCAAACAAGCTAAAAGATAAATTTATTGGCTGTCACCCTATTGCCGGATCACAAGAAAGTGGCTATAAGGCTAGCAAAAATGACTTATTTAATGATAAGGATTTTATTATATGCACAAATGATTTCACTATTGAAGACAATTTCAACAAACTAACAAAATTAGTTGAAGCAATTGGCTCTAATAAAATATTATTAGATGAAGATGAACATGACGAAATATTTTGCCTAACTTCTCACCTACCGCAATTTTTATCATTTATGACGAAGGAGCTCACTCCTAAAAATATTGACGATGAGTTCTTCACAAATGTTTTTAGACTTGATCACTCAAATAGCGTTATCTGGGACGATATCTTCAAACTAAATGAAGAAAATCTTGAAGAATCATATTTAGACTTCTTTGATAATTTAGAAAATAATATTGAAGCTCTTGACGAAGATATGTTGGATATAAATATTGAATATCAAAGCGCAGATTTTGATGCCAATTTCCTAGAAGATAATTTTGCCGCAATATTCTTTAGATTTATCGTTGTAAAATCTTACTTAGAAACAATCCCCGAAGAATGCAGTAATTTCACTGGAAGTGGCTATAAAGATTTCACCTCAATTACCGCAATTTTATCACATAGCGAAATTGATGAATTGATAGCTAAAAATAAAAATAAGATTTTAAAATTATTTGATAAAATCTCTCTACAATAAAAAAAAGGGGGTCAGACCCCCTCAATAAAATAAAGAACAAATGCAAGAGTTAAACGATATAAGGCCATATAGAGCTATACATAGAAGAAAAACCAAAAAGATCTATGTCGGAAACGTCGGAATTGGCGGCGGTGAGCCAATAAGAGTTCAGTCTATGACTAACACTCCAACCACAGATGTTAGCGCGACAATAAAACAGGTTAATGACTGCTTTGATCTAGGAGCGGAATTAATGAGAATATCAGTTCCAGATAAAGAATCCTCAGCAGCTTTAAAAGAGATTATACCACATTGCAAAGTTCCTATAATTGCAGACATTCATTTTCATTATAGAAGAGCAATTGAAGCTGCCCAAGCCGGAGCGAAATGTTTAAGAATAAATCCAGGCAATATTGGCTCCGATGAAAAGGTTAAAGAAGTAATAAAAGCCGCAAAAGACTATGGCTGTTCGATTAGAATTGGTGTTAACGCTGGATCACTTGAGCAAGACCTACTAGATAAATACAAAACCCCTACCCCAGAAGCCCTAGTTGAGTCAGCTCAAAGACATATGGCTGTTTTAGAAGATAACGATTTCTTTGAATTTAAAATTAGCGTAAAAGCTTCTGACGTATTCTTGGCAGTGGCTAGCTATAAAGCTTTGGCGGACGTATGTGACTACCCTTTACATATTGGGATAACAGAATCTGGAAGCCTAGCTTCTGGTACTGTTAGATCCTCAATCGGCCTTGGTAATTTAATGTGGGACGGCATTGGTGACACTATGAGAGTTTCTTTGTCGGCTGACCCAAGAGAGGAAATTAAGGTAGCCTATCAAATGCTAAAAACCTTAGGTATCAGAAATAATGGCGTTAATATTATTTCTTGCCCGTCATGTGCTAGACAAGCTTTCGATGTTGTAAAGACGGTTGAGGAAGTTGAAAAAAAAGTAGCTCATATAAGAGAGCCTTTATCAGTTTCAATATTGGGCTGTGTAGTTAACGGCCTTGGCGAAGCAGCGCATACCCAAATTGGAATTACCGGCGGCGGAGCCAATAGACACAATGTTTATATTGACGGAAAACCAAATCACAAAGTGACTAGCGACGATTTGGTTGACCATATAGTTGCGTTGATTGAAGAAAAAGCACAAAATGCCTCTCAAAAATAAAATCAAAGATAATTTCTCAAATGCAGCTATTAATTATAGCGAAGGCGCAATCATACAAAACCACGTTGCGCGTCATTTAGCTAGTCTGGCTAACAAATATATTAAGAATAATGACCATGTTCTAGATTTAGGATGTGGTACAGGCTTCTTAGGAGACGAAATCTTAAAAGAAAAAAATATAAAATTCTTTGCAAGTGACATTTCTTGTGAGATGCTAAATCAAGTTAGCGACAATCAAATAAAGGTTAATTGTGATTTCGACAATCTGTCATTTCAAAATGACACATTCGATGTTGTAGTATCCTCATTTTCTCTACAATGGTCACTTAACCTTTTACAAACTTTTGAAGAAGCTCACAGAGTCTTAAAAAACTCTACGTCATTCATATTCGCTATTCCACTGCAGGGATCTTTGCAGCAGTTAAAGAATCTCGGAGTTAAATCTATTAATAATTTTTATGATGCTAATTCGATCAACAATCTTCTAAAACTCGCGAAATTTAGTAAAATAACTTTTGAAGAAGAAATTACTAAACAGTGCTACAACAACCCACTAGAGCTTTTAAAAAATATAAAAAATCTAGGAGCAAATTTAATCATTGATAATAACGTTAACAAAAATAATTTACTTACTTTAAGAAAATTCAATAACTTTGAAGATTCTTGGAATATGGGTTACTTTGTTTGTAAGAAAAATTAAATAATGTTAAAATTTATTTTCGGTAAAATCACAGGAAAAAAGACACAAAAGAAGCCAGATAAGTCTGAAAAGATAGTTTCTGGTATTAGGCATAGCTCTGGAAAATTGTTTGGTCTTCTTTCACATAAGCTAAGCGAATTTATCGAAGAATTAGGATTCATTAGAGAAAAATCCAAAAATTTAGAAAAAGCTAACTTTAATCTAGGAAGACTTCACTTAGAAAAAGGAAATTTAAGAGATGCGACTTTTAGATTTTACCTAATGACGAAATTCTTTCCTCTAAACATTGACGCCAAATATGAGCTGGCTTACTGCTATGCTCTTAGAGAGAAATATACTAAATCACAAAAAGTTCTCATAAATCTATTAAAAAAGAATCCAAACTCTAGTGATAAAGCCGCAAGTTTGTTGGAACATGTAAAAAAGCTACAACAAACTCAATAATTATGAATTTCTCCCTTAGAATTGTTATTGCGCTATTTTTAGTCACGATATGTCTTTGTGGAAATTACACTACAGCGATAGCACAAGAATATAGTGAAAATGAATTTGAAGAAGAATTTCTTGAAGATTTTGAAGATTTTGGCAATAACAGCGAAAAAACCGATCATAACGACCCGTTAGAGCCATTAAATAGAACAATATTTGTTTTTAACGAAACCTTTGACCAATATTTCTTTGAACATGTTGCTAGAACATACCGCCTAGTTATTCCCAAGAAAGCTAGAAGCTCTATTAGAAATTTTCTAACTAACTTATCAAAACCAGTATCTTTCGCAAATTCTGTTGCCCAAGGAAAACTCGATAATAGCCTTGCCACCCTATCTAGTTTTCTAATTAATTCTACCGTTGGAGTCTTTGGTCTGTTTGATGTTGCTGACTCAAATGGAATTAAATATGAACAAGAAGATTTTGGTCAAACTCTAGGATATTACGGAATTAATTCTGGCATATATCTAGTACTCCCATTTAAAGGACCTAGCTCGTTAAGAGACTCTTCTGGATTGTTAGCAGACAGCTTAATTAGCCCTATTGGTTTTAACTCCTTACAATTTGGACAAAAAGAAGATTTTATAGATGACGATACTAGAATAGGAATTGGAGTTATGTCTGCAGTGGACACTAGAGAAAGCTTGATACATATTATAGATGACATTAGAAAAGACTCTTTTGATCCTTACGTTACCATAAGAAGTGCTTACACTCAAAATAGAGTCGATAAAATTAAAAAATAACTATTAGGAATTTTATGAAAAAATTATTACTAATCTCTTTCTTTCTATTTACATCAACATCATTTTCTTTCGCCGAATCTACCGATAGATCCGCGTCAGTAAATCAATTCATTTTTGATCTTGGAAATGGTATTATTAAAGCATCCAAAGATGAACAGCTTAGCAACGAAGCTAAAAAAGACAAAATCATCCAATTAATAGACGACTCTATCGATGCAAAATGGATTTCTAGGTTCGTTCTTGGAATTAATTACAGAATCGCCAACACACAGCAAAGAGATAGATTTAAAGAATCCTACCGCCAATTCATGGTTAATACTTATGGACCGAAATTTAAAAACTACAAAGGCGACAGATTTAAAGTCAAAGAAGTAATAAAACAAAAACGATTTTATCTAGTAAAAACCGACTTCATAACTAAAGAAACAGACCCATCTATCTCTATCGACTTCAGAGTTAAATATTATAAAGGAAAATTATCAGTGCTAGATATCATAGCTGAAGGAATCAGCTTAATTGAGACACAAAGATCAGAATTTAATTCAGCCATATCCCAAAATGGTATTAATAAGTTCTTAGATGATTTAGATGAAAGAGTTAAAAGACTAACAGATGGAACTCATTAATAATCAAAAGAGTCGTACCTAATCCCAAAGATCTTAATAAATAGCCAGCTTAACTTAGTTGGCTATACTACTTTTGCTTTCTTCTCAAAAGATTCTGACGAAGAGCAGATGAAAGATCTTTAGTCTTTGCGGTTTTCTTTTTACTTACCACTTTGGTATTAGTATCTAACTTATTTACCGCTTCTTGTTTCTTAGTCTGCGTCATAATAATTAACTATAAGAAGTATTCCAATAGGGGATAATGAGAGGTGTTTGAATAATCAATCGACATAAAAGATTAAATGTTTTACAATAAGTTCGGCCCCTCTATTTCATTGAGATTAATAACTAACTTAATATTTTGCAAAGGTGAATATTTTTAAATTTTACAAAGATCTTTTTAGTGCAGCAGTTTTAGAAATTGCCGATGAAAATAACGTTGAAATTAGTAATATTGAGAGATTTAGTGTTGAGCCAACCAAAGATGAAAAAAATGGCGACATAGCCTGTAATGCAGCCATGGTGTTTCTGGGTGATTTTAAAACAGTTGAAGGCTTAAATAATCCAAGAAAATTAGCAGAAGTACTTTTATCAAAACTTAATGATAAATTTATATTAAAAACTGAGATCGCTGGCCCGGGTTTTATAAATATTTTCTTAAAAGACGAGATATATCAAGAACTTGTTGCTGATCTAATTAATAACGAATTTGAATTTCCAAAAATTAGTGACGGTGAGAAAATTAACCTAGAGTATGCTTCCCCTAACCCTACAGGTCCAATTCATGTTGGTCACACTAGAGGCTCTATCTATGGTGACGTTTTAGCAAACCTACTTAGCAAAACCGGATATGATGTTTTAAAAGAATATTACATAAATGACGCTGGCGGACAAATTATCACTTTATTGAAGTCTGCTTTTTTAAGATATCAAGAAGCTTGCGGGAAAGAAATTGTAATCCCAGAAGGATTGTACCCCGGTGAGTATTGAATTGAGGTTGGCGAAAAAATAAAAAAGGAATTTGGCGAAGATTTATTGCAAAAAGACCAAGAAGAAGTCTTGCCTATAATAAGAGACTTAGTAATAGGTGAAATGGTTGATGTTATAAAAAGAGACTTATTGGAACTTGGAATAATACATGACAGCTATTTCTTTGAGAAAGAAAACTTACACGACACTAATAAAATTGCACAAGCGATTGAGAAACTAAAACAACAAGACTTAATCTATGTTGGGAAATTAGAACTTCCAAAAACCAAGAAAGGCGTTGGCGCGGTTAAACCAGAAGGATATGACGATCAAGACCAAACTCTATTTAGATCAAGCAAATTTGGTGACGACCAAGATCGCGTAGTTATAAAATCAGACGGTAACTACACCTACTTCGCTGGAGATCTAGCTTACATATTAAGTAAATTTGAAAGAGGCGCGACAAAATTCATCATGCCTCTAGGCTTTGATCATTCTGGATATGTAAAAAGACTAAGCGCTGCTACTAAAGCTCTAACTAATTCAAAAGCTGAATTAAAAGTAGTTTTATGCCAATTAGTTAAATTTGTAAAAGATGGAAAACCTTTAAAAATGTCGAAAAGAGCTGGGAACTTCATTACAGCCAAAGAAGTTATTGATGAAGTTGGTGCTGATGTACTTAGATTCATCATGCTAACCAGAAAGAACGACGCTCCTTTTGACTTTGACTTGGCAAAAGTAATTGAACAATCAAAGGACAATCCAATCTTTTATGTACAATATGCTCATGCAAGATGTTGTTCGATTTTAAGAAATTTAAAAGAAGAAGGCATCGAATACTCAGATAAAGCTTCCCTTAAAATAATTTCAAATCTAAACAAAAAGGCAGAGATTTCTTTAATTAAGAAAATCGCTAATTTTGAAAGAACAATTGAAATGGCGACAGTAAACTTTGAACCACATAGAATTGCCTTTTATTTACAGGATCTAGCTTCCGAACTTCACAGTCTGTGGAGTAAAGGTTTAGAAGATCCAGAGTTAAGATTTATCATTAAAGATAATTCTGAAAAAAGCCAAGCCAAAGCATATTTAGCAATAGCTACGAAAAAAATAATAAAAATCGGTCTTGATATTTTTAATATCAAGGCTCTCGATGAAATGAGATAAAATGGAAGACTTCGGATTTGAAAGAGGACAAACTAAAGAAAAAGTATTTTTTGTTTCTAAAAAAATATTCTGGGCAAGTGCTACCCTATTCTCCCTTGCTTGCTTCTTATATATAACCATCAGTTCTTATAGTTATTTTTATAATGACAAAAACTCTAAGATAGAAACTATTACAACCAGCGAAAAGACTTTAAAGTCTTTTGAAAATGCTGGACAAAAACACGATAGTGATTATTCCAAACAAATAGACAGAGCAATCTATGAAGATATTTTCGGCAGTAAAAATTCTAAAATAGTTGAAGTTGAGCCCAATAAAGTAAAAAAGCTATCTCCGCCGACACTACCTCCAAAGAAAGAAGTTAAAAAACAAACTGACAACAAAACCACTAAAGTCCGAAAAACGAATAAATATGAGGAAAAAGAACTAACTATAAAAGCAAAGAAAAGATCCAGAATTGTCAGAGTGCAAATTGCCGCCATGACATCTAAAGACGGATCCAGAAAAGCCTGGAACGATTTCCAAAAAAAATACCCAGACTTATTTAAAGGTCTTACACCTTACGTTCAAGAAGTAGATTTAGGAAAAAGAGGTGTTTTTTACAGATTACAGGCCGGAGAATTTTTCAACCAGCTAGAAGCTGAAAAATTCTGTGAAAAATACGTATCATCTTCTAAGAAGAGTAGATCAGATTGTATAATCGTTGAATAAATAATTTGACACCAATGAACTAGCCAAATTAGCGAAGAACTAAAGCTTGTGAAAAATCTGCACTTCCTTCAATAATACATCATATTTTTCAGGATTCTTTTGCTTTGCAAGAATCCAATCATAAATCAACATATCATCTTCATTTAGAAGCTCGTCAAATATCTTTTGAGTATCTAAATCCATTTCTTTTATCTTATCTTCACCAAACCTACCAAGCAGAAAATCGGTTTCTTTGCAGCCACGATGTAGGCAGCGATATAATAATTTTTTTTCTAAGTCAGTGTTATCCATTATATTAAATCTTTTATTTTTGTAATTAAGTTTGACGCTGTTTCTTGGTCATAAGGTTTTGCCGGAGCTGCTCCCCAGACTGGTTTAGGAAATGATATATCGTTACTAAAGCGTCCTACAACATGAATGTGGAGCTGTTTTACAACATTTCCAAGTGTTGCAATGTTTACTTTATCACAAGCAAACTCATTTTTTAAAATTTGTGATAATTGATTAATTTCTTGTAATAAAACAGCTTGGTCTGCAGAATCCAAATCAATTAATTCCACAAGATTTTCTTTTTTAGGAACTAAAATGAACCAATGATAGTTAGAGTCGTTCATTAATAAAAGTTTAGAGAGAGTTAACTCTTTTACCAAAAAACAATCTTTTTCAAATTGCCTATCCAAAGTAAACATGTTGCAAGATTTAAGTTATGTTATAATAATGTCGCTATAGTAAGTGACTAAATATCAAACAACAATTAATTATTTTTTAAGTGCTTAATTTTCTATCAATTGAAAATATTGTTTTAATCCAGAAGGCCGACATTAATTTCGATCCTGGCTTTAACGTTCTAAGCGGAGAAACCGGATCTGGGAAATCAATATTGCTTGATTCTTTAGGTTTAGCAATTGGTTTTAGATCAAATATCAGACTTATCAAACAAGGAGAAAAACAATCAAAAGTTGTAGCTGAATTTGATATTTCAAAAAATAAAAGCTGCCAAAAATTCTTAAGCGACAATAATTTAGAAAATGAAGAAGATAAAAATTCATTAATAATTCGAAGATCTATACAAGAAAGCTCACAAAAAACCGTAACCAATAAAATCTTTGTTAATGACAACCCTATTGGCGTTGGACTGCTTGGAAATATTGGCGAATTACTTGTTGAGATTCATGGCCAGCATGACCAACGTGGATTGTTAGATGAGAAGTCTCACGTAAAAATACTTGATGAATTTGCAAATAATGGAAATGATTTAAAAAAATTAGAAAATATATATTTAGAACTTAGAGATGTTGAAAAAACATTAAGACTAATAGATGCAAAAAAAGAAGAAAACGCCAGAGAAAAAGATTATCTAGAACATGTAATCATTGAATTAGAAAAAGCCAATATCCAAAAAGATGAAGAAAAAGAACTGATTAAAAAAAGAGATCAATTTATTGCTAAAGAAAAAATATCAGGATTCTTGAAGGAGTTTAATAATAACGTTAATGAAGCAAATTTAGCCTTAATTAACGCACAAAAAAATATTATTAGGAATTCCAATATTATTGAAAATTATTTAAATAGTGATGACATTGACTTTGAGAAAATCTCCACTGGAATTGATCAACAAAATGCCGCGATAGATATTATTATTGAAGAGACAGAAAATAAAATGCGTGACCTCAATAATTTTGACGAAAGCGAAGATGAAATTAATGAAAGATTATTAGATATCAGAAGCCTAGCGAGGAAATTTAATGTTAGTGTTGATGAGTTAGAAAATGTAATAGATGAGTCCACGCAAAGTCTTAAGAAAATCGACAATGAATTTTCTCAAGAAAAAGATTTAAAAAGCAAACTAGTAGAGCTGGAAAAAGATTATTCCGCAAGCGCAGATATTATTAGTGAAAAAAGAATAAAATGTGGAAAAATTCTGTCACAAAAAGTAGAAAACGAATTACAATTTTTAAAGATGCAAGATGCCAAGTTCCTAGTTAATATAGAGTCTCTCGGTCAAGATGATAAAATTTCTATCAACGGAATAAATAAAGTTAAATTCCAAGCCTCACTAAATAAAAATAATTTTGACAATATAGCCAAAATCGCTTCGGGTGGTGAATTATCAAGATTTATGCTGGCGCTTAAGGTATCCTTAATGAATACAAGATCTATACCAACAATTATTTTTGATGAAATAGACACTGGAATCGGTGGAAATACTGCCAATGCTGTCGGTGATAGACTAAAAGCCTTATCAAAAAATCTTCAGATCTTAGTAGTAACTCACCAAGCCCAAATTGCTGCAAAATCAGATACACATTTTAAAGTAAGTAAAACTTCACAAAACTCAGAAAATAGAACCTTAATTGAAAAATTAAGTAACAACCAGAAAGAAACAGAGATCGCCAGAATGCTCTCTGGCGAAGAAATCACGAATGAGGCTATAGCCGCTGCCAAGAAACTAATTGGGTAACTCTTTTTCTTTCCTTTTTGCACCAAAAAAAACAAAAGAGAATTTATTTGATTTCTTCGAATTAATATTTAGTTTTGATCTTATCCTTTAACCATTAAATTAAAGCCGTTAATGAGCGATGATCAGCCTCTAGTGAGGAATTTTCGAAATTTTGTAGTTATCTTTGGCTTGATCACGTTGGTCCTTGCCTTTTGCTTTTACATGACTGGAAGTTTAGTTATCTTCTCAGTTAGTGGTGATCTCAAATATATCAAAGCATATTTAGGACTACCCATAGGTAAACAATTTGCTCATATCTATACAACCCTAGTAACGTATTGGACATTCTACATTGAGAATTACTCTAAATTAACTAGAGAAAGTTATAATTATTTCTCTGTAAAACTCTGGATAACCACACTACTTCCTTACACTTTGTTATTTACCATGGCTTGGGTCTTTAGAGCTCCGTTGATGGATTGGAGACCATTTAAAAAACCAGAATCAGTACATGGTAATGCTAGATGGGCTACTGACAAAGATGTGAAAAAAATGGGTCTTAGATCTAAAGGTGGAGTATTACTTGGTAAATATAATAAAAAATTCATTATAGCTGACGGCTACCAACATGTCTTATTATTTGCCCCTACAGGTTCTGGTAAAGGTGTGGGTTTTGTAATTCCTAATTTATTATTTTGGCGTGATTCAGTTATTATCCATGATATTAAACTTGAGAACTATGAACTAACTTCCGGCTGGAGAAGAGACAAACTAAACCAAAAAGTAGTTTTGTGGAACCCAGCAGATCCTGATGGAATTTCACATTGCTACAATCCTATGGATTGGATCAGTAAAAAACCTGGTCAGATGGTTGATGATGTACAAAAAATCTGTAGTTTCTTATTACCTGAACAAGAATTTTGGCAGAATGAAGCCAGAGCTCTTATGACCGGAATAATGCTTTATTTAGTTAGTGGAGATGATGATAAACCTACTACCCTAGGTGAAGTTGTTAGAACCCTTAGAAATGATGATGTTGTTTATAATCTAGCAGTAGTTTTGGATACAATGGGTAAAAAAATTCACCCGGTGGCATACATGAATATTGCTTCTTACCTACAAAAACCAGATAAAGAAAGAGGCTCAGTAACTTCAACTGCCAACTCCTCATTAGAGCTTTGGTCTAACCCACTAATTGACACTACAACAGCCACCTCTGACTTTAACTTACATGAATTTAAATTATCTCCTCACACTGCTTATGTTGGCTTAACTCCAGATAACATTGCCCGATTAAAACCTTTAATGGGAATGTTTTATCAACAAGCGGCTGCATTTTTTACTGCCAAAATGCCTCAACCTCATGAAAAATTCGGTGTATTATTAATGATGGATGAGTTTCCAACCCTTGGAAAGATGGAACAATTCTTAGCAGGTATCGCTTATTTCAGGGGATATAGAGTTAGGCTATTCTTAATTATTCAAGATACAGAGCAGCTCAAAGGTATTTATGAAGAAAGTGGAATGAACTCATTCCTATCAAACTCGACATATAGAATTACCTTCGCCGCGAATAATATGGAAACAGCGAATCTAATATCACAACTTCTGGGTAACAAAACCTCGAAACAAGTTTCTTATAATAAACCTAAATATCTTGATTTAAACCCAGGATCAAGATCACTTCACGTTTCAGAAACACAGCGCGCCCTACTCCTGCCACAAGAAGTTATTCAACTACCGCGTGACAAACAGATATTATTAATCGAGTCACAGCCCCCTGTAAAATCCACAAAGATTTTTTACTTCAAAGAGAAAGTCTTTACCAGGAAGCTACTTAAAAAAGTAAAGATTCCTAGACAAAAACCTTATACTCCGCCAAATAGAGATAATCCCAAAGCTGCCAGTAAAGACGGACCTAAACAAGCCAACCAAGGACAGCCGCCTAAGAATGAAAATAAGGCTCCAAATAAAGAGGCTAATCAAGGTAATAGTGGAAATATTGAAAATACCAATAATGAAAATGCTAAAGAAGCTACATTCGACGAAGTTAAACAAGATGATAATAATTCAAACTCTGGAGAATCTTAAAATATGTCTATTAAGTCCGGAGTTATTGGCTACCCAATAAAGCATTCTTTATCCCCAAAAATTCATGAATTCTTTTTAGACAAGTATGAGATTGATGGAAGTTATGAAAAAATAGAAATCCCGGTAGAGAATTTCAAAGGTGAAATCGATAAATTAAAAGAGTTAGGCTATAAAGGTTTTAATGTTACTATTCCTCACAAAGAAGAAATCTTTAAAATGTGTAACTACGCTTCAAAAAGCGCATTCCTAACAAAAGCCGTTAACACGATAGTAATTACTGACGATAAAAAAATATTTGGACATAATAGCGACGCAGATGGTTTTATTGATAATTTAGCACATAACATCAAAGACTTCTCTTTTACTAATAAAAGAGCTTTTATATTAGGTGCTGGCGGAGCTGCCAGAGCAATAATCTATGGTCTAATTAAGTCTGGAATAAAAGAAATTTCCATTACCAATAGGACACAAGATCGAGTAAATAAAATCATTAAAGATTTTAGCGGGTTTTGTGAAGAAAATAATGCTAAAATAAACTTCTTAGACAAAAGTGACTTTGTCTCCAGCCTGAATCAATGTGACTTACTAATAAACTCAACTTCCTTAGGAATGGATGGGCAAGACAAATTAGATTTAGATATTAGCAACCTTAAGAAAAGCGCTATTGTTTATGACATTGTTTATAAACCATTAATGACCAAATTATTAACAGCCGCACAAAACAATGGAAATCAAATAGTTACTGGAATTGGGATGCTAGTTTTTCAAGCCCTAGTTGGTTTCGAATTATGGTTTAAAGAAAAGCCTGAGGAAAAATATATTCAAGAATTACTAAAAATAATATAGAATAGATATGATTGGACCAATTCTGAGAACATTAAAATTAATAATATTATTAAGCATAATTGCTATAGCTGTACTTTTGATGGTTAATAATAGAGAATTTATGATCATTAAAACCTTCCCTTTGCCTTACGAGTTTGAAGCAAGGATGTTTATGATAATGTTATTCTTCTTCTTATTTGGCTTTGTGTTTGGAAGGACTATCTATTCAAGAAGACTACTTAGTCTTAAATCCAAAAAACGAAGAAAAAAAGAAAAAAAAACAGAGAAGAAAAGAAAGGGCAGATAAAATAAATATACTTTTATAACTTTACACAAAATCTTCGAAACCACTTCCCATTGGGAGCCGGTTCAAGTAAATGATTTTCAATAGACTTTCGACTCTATTACTAATCTAACACCCCTTGAGACATATACCACGCTGTATAAGGATAATTACCAAATCTTCTTTACTATTAAAGTTTTTTAGTTTTAAATGTGCATCACACCACATATGATGCTTGATGATAATTATCTAAGCTAATTCATTTCAATTTTTTAATCTTTAAAAAAAATATGGCAAGTAACTTAACAATAATGGGCAACAAGGAGATTTTATTAGTTGCAGAAAATATTGCTCATGAAAAAGGAATCTCTCTGAATGAGATTATTGAAGCTATGGAAGAAGGTATTAAAGTAGCTGCGAAAAAGAAATACGGACACAATCTAGATATTGAGTGTAGAATTGACAGAAAAACTGGTCAAATCAGCTTTTTCAATAAATTAGAAGTTGTTGCTGAAGATATTGAAGAATTTAACAGTAGAACTCAGATCACACTTTCGCATGCAAAAGAAGAAAGTGATGATGCAGAAATTGGTGACGTTGTAATTCAAGAACTACCTCCTATTGATCTTAATAGAGTTGTTGCTCAAGTAGCTAGAAACGAAATTATCAGAAAAGTTAAAGAAGCTGAGAAAAATAAAGAGTATAACGAATTTAAAGACAGAATCGGCGATATCGTTAGTGCTTCGGTTAAAAAAGTTGGTCTTAAAAATATCGTTATGGAAGTTGACGGATATGAAGCAGTTATTCATGAAAGCAGCTTGATCTCAAGAGAGTCATTTAGAGTTGGTGATAGAATGCGTTGCTATATCGAAGATGTTAGACAAGAGCCAAATGGTGCACAAATATTTCTATCAAGAACTCACCCTCAATTCCTAGTTAAATTATTCGAACAAGAAGTTCCTGAACTTTATGAAGGAAATATCGAAGTTAGAGCTGTAGCTAGAGATCCTGGATCAAGAGCTAAAATTGCGATCTACTCTAGAAGAGATGATATCGATATAATCGGATCTTTCATCGGTATTAGAGGAAGTAGAGTTCAATCTGTAAGTAATGAGCTTAGAGGCGAGAAAATCGACATTATGAAATGGTCTCCTAATATTGCTGAACTTGTAATTTCTGGACTAACTCCAGCTAAAGTTACAAAAGTAGTCGTTGATGAGGAAAGCAACCTGATTGAAGTTGTAGTAGCTGAAGATCAGTTAAGCCTAGCAATTGGTAGAGGCGGACAAAATGTTAAATTAGCTTCTAAATTAGTTGGTTATAAAATTGACGTTATGACTGACGAGCAAGAATCACTAAGGAGAACAACAGAATTCAACCAAGCTTCTAAATTATTTATGGAAGCACTTGACGTTGAAGATATGATTGCAAACTTACTAGCAGCTGAAGGATTCCTTGATATTGAAAGTCTAGCACATTCTGAGCTTACTGAAATAGCTTCGATAGAAGGGTTTGACGAAGATATCGCTGGAGAAATTAAGACTAGAGCAGAAGAATATCTGCAAAAATCATCTTAGATTGTCGGTATAGACAATCTTATGGACAAGTTGTTCCACAGGTGATTAAATAACTAAAAATAGTAAAAAAACTATCTTGAATGACTGAAACTGATAATAAGATCAAATCTAGAGCGAAACTAACCTTAAAACTACCAAGTTCTGGAGGTGCCTCAAACACCGTAAAGAATAGGAGTTTTGATAAAAAAATTGGTGGCTCAAATGTTGAAGTTACTATTAAAGGTAGAAAACCTGCTCCTCCAGAAAAAAAAGCAGACAACTTCATCTTCGATAAAAAAGATTTTGAAACCGTAGCAGGATCACAGAAAGATGGTGATACAACTAAGAAAGAAGAAATCAAAAGCCATGAGATTCTTTCAAAAACTTTTCAAAAAGATAAAATAGAAAAAGAAAAGTCTGAGAAAAACACCGAAGATACTAAAGAAGAAGTAGTAGTGAAAAAAGAAGAAATCAAAGAAGAAATCCAGGAAGTAGTTAAAGAAGAAGTTAAAGAAAAAGTAGAAGTAGAAACCAAACAGGCTAAATATACACCCAATGTTAGCTCTGAGCGCAGCTTGGACAGTTTTGATGTTAGAAATAAAATCAAACAAAGTATTGCTAACACCAATAGAGAAAAACAGGCAAGAGACGAAGTAATAGCCAAAAGAAAAGAACAAGAAGAAAAAGAAAGATCTGAAAAAGAAAAAATCATAAACGAAAAGAAAAAACCAAAAGCCGCTAAAACCTTTAGTGATAATGAAGAAAAAGGTGCAAGATCCAATAAAAAGGAGAATAAGTTTAATAAAAGAAAACAAACTTACATAGTCTCTAGTGATGATCGCCAAAGTAGATTTGGAAGAAAAAAACACAATTCAAAAGTTAGTGAGCAAAATCAGTCTCCTAAAGAATATAAAAAAATTAGCCATGAAGTTGATCTACCAGAGCTAATTGCTATTACTGAGTTGTCTGACAGAATGTCAGAAAAAACTGGAGATGTAGTTAAAAAGCTATTCTCAATGGGTGTTGTAGTTACGTCAAACCAAGCTATTGATGCTGATACAGCAGAGATTATTATCGAAGAGTTCGGCCATACTTCTAGAAGAGTTTCGCACTCAGATGTAGAAAATGTTTTAGATGACAACGCTGAAGGCTATGAAGCAAAACCAAGAGCACCAGTTGTAACCATTATGGGTCACGTAGATCATGGTAAAACTTCGCTTTTAGATGCAATGAGACAAACAAATATTGTTGATGGCGAGCATGGTGGAATTACTCAACATATTGGCGCATCAAGAATAAAAACAAAAAGTGGTCAATATATTACTTTCTTAGATACTCCTGGCCATGAAGCGTTTAGTGAAATGAGATCTCGTGGTGCTAATGTTACTGATATTGTAATTTTAGTTGTTGCTGCTGATGACGGAATTAAAGAACAAACAATTGAAGCAATTAACCATGCTAAAGCTGCTGAAGTTCCAATCATTGTTGCAATCAATAAAATTGATAAGCCAGGAAATGATCCAAGCAGAGTTAGAACTGAATTACTAAGCCATAATATTATTCCAGAAGATATGGGTGGTGATTCTATGATAGTTGAAGTTTCAGCAAAGAATAAAACCAACCTTGATAAGCTTGAAGAAGCTATCTTGCTACAAACAGAAATGCTAGAACTGAAAAGTATTTATGAAGGAAAATCAAACGGCGTAGTTCTTGAGTCTAGAGTTGATCCTCATAAAGGTGTTGTAGCAACATTACTTGTTCAACAAGGAACACTAGACATTACTGACTTGATAGTTGTTGGAACTAGTTATGGTAAGGTTAGAAAAATGTCTGATGACCTTGGCAAAAATGTTAAACTAGCTACTCCATCAATACCAGTTGAAGTTTTAGGTCTTGATAAAGCACCAAATGCCGGTGATAAATTTGTTGAAGTAAGTGAGGAAAAACAAGCGCGTGAAATTATTTCATATAGATCTAGAAAAGAGAAAGAAGCAAAAGCCTTAAAAGATTCAGCTAAATCTATTAGCGACATATTTAGACAATCTGGAAAAGACAAAATAAAATATCTTAATATTATCATTAAAGCTGACGTTCACGGATCAGCTGAAGCTATTAACGGAAGTATTCTAAAATTAAATACTGACGAAGTAGCAATAAAGGTTGTTCATCTAGCAACTGGAGCAATTTCTGAAAGTGATATTAGTTTAGCTGCAGCGTCGGGTGGAATAATTATTGGATTTAACGTTAGAGCTAATATCCAGGCTAAAGGAATGGCCAGAGATAAAGGCGTCGATATTAGATATTATTCTATTATCTATAATTTGGTTGATGAGCTTAAGCTGATACTTACAGGAATGCTTGCACCATCAAAAACCGAAGAATATCTTGGCCAAGCTGAAATTAGGCAAGTATTTAAAGTTTCTAACTCTGGTAAAATTGCGGGATCATTCGTAATTGACGGAGTTATCAAGAGAAATGCAAAAATTAGATTGATTAGAGATAATGTTGTCATCCATGATGGAATATTAAAAACTCTGAAAAGATTCAAAGAAGATGCTAAAGAAGTGAAGAATAGCTTTGAATGTGGAATCGCGATTGAGAATTTCGAAGACATTAAAGAAAAAGATATCATTGAGTGCTACGAGGTTATTGAGACTAAGAGAGAATTATAATATTGCCTCTTAGTTCTGTTTTTTCTGGGTTACTATGGCTCTAATATCGTTATATAGCCTGATCTATTAAGATTGTATGTTGATTTATAAAGAAATTTTTCTTTTGAATTTACTTAAAAAGTGATGCGCAACAGTGGGACGCTGAGAGTTTTAGCTAAAGATCAAAAGTAAAATATCGAAGTTAGAAATATACAAACTTAATTGAGTTGGCTATATCCCATAAATTAATGAATCCCCAAACATATGAAATACTCCCTATCTTCACGTATCTTGCATTGGTTAATGGCTGTTATAATTCTTGGTCTTTTGGGTCTGGGAATTTATATGACAGAATTTTTGGATAAAGAATCCGAGAATAGGATGATGATATTTGGGCTTCATAAATCTTTTGGTGTAGTTGCGCTAATATTAATATTGCTGCGAATTATAAATAGATTTAAAAACAAACCCCCTGCTCTTCCTGAAACAATAAAGAAATATGAGCAAAAACTATCCCACCTGACACATTATACTTTATATATTTTAATGCTTCTGATGCCTCTTTCTGGTTACTTAATGTCTAATTATTACGGATATCCGGTTAAATTATTTGGACTTCAATTACCTTTCTTAGTTGAAAAGAACTTTGACATTGGGCCAATTTTCTCAAGCGCACATTTTTATTTTGGCTATGGATTACTATTTGTTGTTCTACTTCATATCGCCGCAGTAATAAAACACAGATTTTTTGATCAGAAAGAAAATGATGTCTTAAAAAGAATGATCTAGTTTTTGGTGACAAGTTAGAACATGAACATAGGGTCGGGGGTACAACCCCCGACCCGCCTCTAATATTATTTGTGCCAAGTTCCAAAACAATTAATACACACACATATGCTTAAGAAAAGAATTATACCTTGCTTAGATGTTAAAGATGGGCGTGTAGTAAAAGGAGTGAACTTTGAAAATCTTATTGATGCAGGTGACCCGGTTGAAGCTGCCAAATTCTATTATGATCAAGGTGCTGATGAATTATGTTTTTTAGATATTGCTGCAACGAATGAAGGTCGTGGAGTAATGTTGGATATGGTTACGAAAGTGGCTAGTTGCTGTTTTATTCCATTTACCGTTGGTGGCGGGATTAAATCAATTAGTGATTTTAGTGACTTGTTAAAATGTGGAGCGGATAAGGTTTCGGTGAATAGCGCTGCTATTCATAATCCTGCTTTAATTACCCAGGCCGCAAAAAAGTTTGGTTCTCAATGTGTTGTTGTGGCAATTGATGCTAAGAAAAATGATCAAGGCAATTATGAGATATATACTCATGGTGGAAAAAAGTCTACCGGTATTGATGCTATAAAATGGGCAAAAAAAGTTCAGGACCTTGGTGCCGGAGAAATATTGCTAACTTCAATGGATAAAGACGGTACAAAAAGTGGTTACGACTTAGAATTACTTAAGAAAATTAATGAAGTCATTACTATACCAGTTATTGCGTCTGGCGGAGTTGGTAGTTTAGAAGATCTTGCTGATGGAATTAGAGCTGGTGCTGACGCTGTTTTGGCAGCATCAATTTTTCATTTTAGACAATATAGCATCCAAGAAGCCAAAGAATATTTAAATAGTCTGCAGTTAGGCATGAGACTATAGAATTATCTTCTATTCAATGAATCTTCATAACTAACAAATCTCCTTGCTTCTGGCTCCTTCTCTTTAGAACTTATAGATGTTCTTGGAGATTTTCTTCTAACATAGTCATCTTTATAGTCTTCTCTTGCATGTTCTATCAAAGAATGATTTAACTCTTTTAGTTTCGATATAGAATCAACTCCTAATTTTTTCTTATCATATAATTCTAATCCCTGCGTGATATCAAGAGTAATGCTTTTTGGGATATCCCTAAATGTGAATTCTGATCTTTCACCATTTGCACATTTTGAAATACCTACCTTGGTCATTTCATCTTTAAACTTCTCACCTAGTCGCGTGATTACTTTTGAGCTTTCACCTTTAATAAATTTTTCCAAAATATCCTTATTGTAGCTTATGGCCTTTTGATCCGTAGGAGATAGTTCATCAATTGATTTTACTAACACAGCTCTAATGGTTTTTTCAAAGTAAGCCTTCTTAGCTCCCAAATCATTTTCTATGCTACTCATATCTGCACTAAACAGTTTAGTATGGTAATATATAGAACATTTACCATCAACTTGGATTTGATCAAAATGAGTGATTCTTTTATCTCTGCTCATCAATCTAATTGCCTCATTTGCAGATACGGATGGTGAAGGATATTTATCCTCGTTTAGAGAATCTAATTGTTCACCTAACTTGGCCCTTTGTTGATAATTGCCTCTAACAGATTTTTGAACATCTTTTACTAACTTAGAAGTAATTTTTCTCAAACCTTGATCTATTTTTTCTAATTTTTCTGTGGCGTCACTAGCTCTTGCACTATATCCATCTTCTCCCTGACCTCCTACTATAGAATCACCATGACTAGAATTATATCCTTTATTGTTATGACCTACTCCTTGGAAATTAAAGTCTTGCCTTCCTGCACAAACAGCGAGAAGTTCAATAACATCTTTTTTGCTTACTTCAGAATTATGCTTATCTCCGGCAAGTAAATATGAATTTTTGGTAAATCTGAAAAAACCTTTCAGTTTTGACTCATTATAATGTGTATCATGTGAAATAAGACCTTCAATAGCAGAAGCTACTTTAGAATTAAATATATCTTCTCCAGACACACCTTTATCTAGAAAATGTACATTATCAAACATTACAACTGCTAATTTACCTGCAGCTATTCTTTTGTTATCACTGTTAAACCAAGATGCTCCTCCAATATCTCTAATAAAATCTTTACTATCCTTAAATCCTTCATTCATTTCCCTGGTCAACTTAGAAAGGTCTCTGTCGATAACTGTCTTTTGAGCGTTAGTTACGATACCTTCTATCGATTTAATATTATGAGCAATTCTGGCTATATTAGAACCTATTCCTGGGCTTCTATTGTAATCTGTTTCTTTAAAGAACTTCTGTAGCTTTTTATTACTTTTAAGTAACTTATCATTAGATTCGGATTTAGGATTTATTTCGTCCTTAACCGTATTAAGTCTCTGATCTATCTCTCCAATTTTTTGATCTATCTTTTCTTCATATAACGTTTTTGCACTCCGATAATTAACATTGTTTTCTCCGCTGCCAAAACTAGAAATAAATCTACTCGCGCTTCTTTTAGCGCTATCCATATTATCTTTTAAGATTGCTATATCATTATCTTCATCATGAAAAGTATGTTTTTTATCTTTTTTAAAACCTTCTAATTCTTTTTTCCTTGCTTTTAATTCCGCTTTTTCAGCAGATAATTCACCATATTTTTCTAGAACATATTTATTCTTAGTCGGAGAGTTTTTGTGTTTATTAACCTCATATAAAGTTGAAGTATGAGATAAATGAACTGCTCTAGAAGAAATTTGAAATGCTGATTTAGCGCTTTGAAATAATTCTGAATTAACGCCATGAGGATTTTCTAATATATTCTTAACAAATCTTCGATTTTTATTAACCGCTACTCTACAATATTTTATAGTGTCTCGGTCTACATCATAGTATTTATCTTCACCTGTTTCTGGCAAACTGTGATTTGTATAGTCGTCGAGCCTTTTCTCTATATTATCAAAAGCTTTAATCCTGTTATTTTTAAGCTGTTGATTAGTTTCAGAAGCGCTATTTCTTTCTGGAAAATTATTACTAATTGCAATAATATCATTTTCCATATTTAAAGCTACGGCAACTTTAATAAATGCTTTTATGTCTTCTAATTCACCATATATTCTATTATCTAAATCTTTTCCATAATCTTCTTTAGTCAAAACTATCCCAGTATCAAATCCTGAAGCAAAAGCTGAATCCGTGGTAGTTTTACTATCACTGCGATCATGAAGTCGAACAATCTCAATTTTATCTATTAAATGATTATTCAGAGTTTCTAGTCTCGAGATATTTTGTCCTATATATAAAGCCTGACGCAATTCTTTAGGGTAAGCACTAGATGTATTTTCCTTATATTTTGTTTCATCAAAGTATGAGTTGCGAATAGCTTCCTTGCTTTCACTAGATATGTCATCACCTAGTAACAATGATTTATTAGGAACATCCATTAATATGTCATCAATTGACGTTATTTTTCCTTGTTCTATTAGTCTCTTAACTTTTTTAAAATCAGCAATCAGACTTTGTAAATTTGTCTTATTATGGTTATCAGTTATAGTACGAGAGAAACTATATAAAAGAATCCTACTTTGATTCTCTTTAAAATCATAAGGATTGGTTTTAATATCACTCAAATGTTTGTCAGCTAAGTTTCTATGGTCATTTACCGGCATAATATTCTCGTTAGGGTGATCCGGAATATCTTCTCCAGATTGTGTCTCTAAGTTAGGGTTATCGCTCATAAATTTTAAATAAAATTTTTCTCAAAAGACCTATAATTAAATATCTATATGGTTGACTTTTTTATGATATTTTCTTTTTGTAAAGGCTAGAATTGTACCAAAACAAATTGACATTGCCAGCATGGAAGAACCACCATAGCTTATGAATGGTAGAGTCATTCCCTTGGTTGGTAATAATTTTAGGCTAACTCCGATATTAACAAATATCTGCAAAGCAAATTGCACTACCAGACCTGAAAGACACAGATAAATGAACATATTTTCTTCTTCCTTGGTGCGTTTAACTATTCTGGCTATTAGGTAAAGGAACACACAAAGTAGTATTATGCATGATATTATGCCAAATTCTTCGGCCATTACGGCGAAGATAAAATCTGTGTGGGCGTCTGGGATATATTGTTTTACTACGCCATTTCCGGGGCCTGTGCCAAGAAAAGAGCCATTTACTATTGCGTCAAGGGACCTTTCTACTTGATAATTTGACTGAGTAGAATCAAAGAACCGATTTATCCTGTCTTCCACATGCGGGAATGTAATGTAGGCTGCTATTGCTCCGAAGATGCTTAAGAAACCCATAATCAAGATAAATGCCATTGGCAAACCAAAAACAAATAGCTGAGCTGCCCATATTATGGAGAAAGTTAGGGTCATACCCAAATCTGGCTGAAGAAGTAATAAAGTAGCAATTGACAAAAATAACACAGCCGATGCGCCATATTTAATTTGCCATTTTTTAAGGCTAAGCCTGTGTAATAAAAAGGCGTTAAAGATTATAAAAAATGCTTTGGCAAACTCTGATGGCTGCAGAGAAAAACCCATAAGTGATACCCATCTTTTTGCGCCTTTTACTTGTGTGCCAAATATTAAAACCGAGATTAATAAGACAAATATCGCTATTATGCCAAAGAATGATAATATTCTTATTTTTTCATCATCCAAAAATGAGATTACAATTAGCAGCTGCAAACCAACACAGGCAAAAATTAACTGTTTTTGTAGGAAGAAAAATTTACTAACTCCAATCTTAGCAGCAATTGCCGGGCTTGAAGTTGCGGTCATGATAAGACCAAAAATCATTATGCCAAAAATCAGCAAGAAATTTACCTTATCTATATCCAGCCACCATTTTTTAAGAGGGTTTAGAGATCTTCTGTCAAAGATTGTTTGATTGTCAGAATTAGACTCATCTTCCATCATACCTCCCGGCACTATATTTTTTTCCTAAGTTCATATCAACCAAAGCCTTTACAGCTACATTTGTGGCGATTGAACTTGGAATTTCATCTCGTTGTTGATCACTTTTTTGGATATGAGATTGTAGATCATCTGCAATATCTTTTTTACTAGGTCCAAACTTGGGTTTAGCTTGAGCGTTAGCTTCATATTTACGAAATAACAAAAAGCTTTTTATTTCTTTATCTGTTAATTTAGGATTTGATTTAAATTCCTTTCTTTTTACTTCAAGTTCCCCTTCTAATACCACTTTTGCTGTAATATCTGTTTCACTTTTTATTTTATCTCTTAGGCCTATTATTGCCTTAATATCACCTATTTTTGACTCTGCCTCTTTCAATTTCATAGGTTTGAATTCATTCTGAAGAATATTTAACTTTTCGCCATCAATACCACCTAGGTAATAATACACCATCGTGTCTCTCTTATATTTTGCATCATCAAAAACTATTGATTTTACACCAGTTTTTGTATCTTGATAAGGTGCAAAAGAATGTTGCTGCTCATTATAATTAATTTTATTTGATCCTATTTTGTCTGCTACCTCTGATGTTAGCATTTGCGTTTGGTCTTCAAACATTTGACGATTTTTTTGAGATACCAAATGAAGATTGTTTTTTTCATCTAAAAAATACCCACTATATCTCATTCTATCTGAATTTTTTTGGTTTACAGGATTTACCTCTTGATATGTTCTAATAAGATTTCTATCTAAAGAATTTTTTAGACTATCATACGTCATTACCTTGTAATCGCTTGTAAGCACTGTTCTTTTAGCATCACTATATCTGTCTTGATTGTAGGCGTTTATGGCTTTTCCTTCTAATTTTTTCAAGTCTAGTTTAACATTGGAGTCAAGAATATCATCTGATTGGAATTCAGTATAATTGCTCTTATGTTTTTCTAACTTTGCGTTAATTTCTTTTAACTCAAATATTAATTTACTCTGGAATTCCTTAAGGTCGACCTTATCTTGCGCGAGAATGTCATCTGATTCAGGTTTTTGTATTCTTGTTAATAGATCACGAAATTCTTCGCTACTATTAAACAGTCCCTGGCTTTGTTCTAGTCTATCAATAATCTCAACATCAGAAGATAATGTGGAGAAACCTCCATCATGCGTGTGAGTCATTTTACCTAAATCTACCTTACTAAACTCCTGAATTATATCTTTTTGTAATGTTAATTTAGCATATTGGACTGACCTTTCATGGCGAGATGAATATTTATTTGCGGAATGGTCTCCACTCTCCCCTCTTTGATTAAAGGCACTATTTTTTATAAAAATTTCTTTAGCTAAATCCTCAGCTGCGAAAGAACAGCTTAAAGCACTATCTTCTTTGAATCTATTTGATTTAACCTCAACTATTTCTACCTGACTTTGAGAAAATGGCACTCTAGCTCGTTTAAAAGCATCTTGGGTTATTTGAAAAATATCATTTTTTACATTCTCATCTCGTGAAATTCCGTTTGGGTCAAGGCATGTAACTTCATTTTTCGGGGAGATGGCCAATACTACCCAAAGGTCTTTCACAGAAGGCGTTCTTGGATCTAAATCTACGCTACTATTAACTCTGTGATAAACAAATTTCCATTTATCTTTGGCTTGAATTGTATCAATTACTGACTGATCAATAATATGATTATCTATTATTGCTGATTTTGATATTAGAGAAGATTCTGGACTTTCCTTATTAATTCTGCTCCAATATGTTTCTATTTCATGTTTAGGATGATCTTCACTATATTTAAAATTTGGAAATGGTTTTTCTGCAGCTGGATCTGGGAATATTTCCTCTAGATATTCCCCTAAATTATAGTTTTCTAATTGTTGTATTGTTATTACTTCATCGAACTTACAGTTTATCTTTACTAGCTGTTGACGAAAACCCTCAAAATAGGTGAGATATTTGGTTTTGATGCATAAAATAAAATTTCTTAAATCCGATAGGCTAGCACTATCTTGAGCATCTGCAACACTGCCTAGTTTTTTAAAATCATCTATTTCTGTTTGAGTTAGACTAGACTTAGCGACGAAGTCTTTAATTGCATCAATTTCACCCTGCTTTTTTGATATGTCAGCCAGAGCTTCTTGATCATTACTATCATCAAAATATCCAAACAATAATTGATTAAGGAAAAAACTTATCTGTGCTTGATGTTTAGAAGTTAGAGGCATAATTTAACAAAAATATAGTTCGCACTTAGTTAAACTTAAAGGTGCGTAAATTTTAATAATTCCTTATGAATAGTCAATTAACAAAAGATTCAAATACTTCCAACAAAATGTGGGGCGCAAGGTTTGATGGAAAAACCTCAAGCTTGATGGAAGCAATTAACGAGTCTATTAGCTTTGATAATGTCTTATTTAAGCAAGATATTGCTGGCTCCATAGCGCATGTCAAAATGCTAAATAAAATTGGCGTGGTTAATCAGGATGAGTTAGACAGCATCATGGGTGGATTAATTCAAATTGAACAAGAAATAGAAGCTGGGCAATTTGAATTTAAAACTGAGCTTGAAGATATTCACATGAATATTGAAAGCAGACTTACAGAAATTATTGGTGACGTCGCTGGCAAGCTTCATACTGCAAGATCAAGAAATGACCAAGTAGCTTTGGATTTCAGAATGTTTGTGAGAGACGATGTAGTATTGGTTCATAATTTACTTCTAAAACTGCAATTTAATTTAGTTAATTTAGCGAAAGAAAATATTGATGCGATCATGCCTGGTTTTACACATCTGCAAGTCGCGCAGCCAGTGTTATTTTCTCATCACATGTTAGCTTATTTTGAGATGTTTAAAAGAGACATAAGCAGAATTAAAGACTTCCTAGATAGAATTGATGAATGCCCACTTGGTGCATGTGCAATGGCTGGAACTTCATTTAATACAGACAGAGATTTTGTAGCAAAAGAGTTAGGTTTTAGTGTTCCTACAAGTAACTCAATGGATAGTGTTTCTGATAGAGATTTTGCGCTAGAATATTTATTTATCGTAAGTGTTATTTCTACTCATTTATCTAGAATGGCCGAAGAAATAGTTATCTGGACAAGCAAAGGATTTAACTTTGTAAAACTATCAGATTCCTTTACGTCGGGAAGCTCAATCATGCCGCAAAAAAGAAACCCAGACGCAGCTGAATTAGTAAGGGGAAAATCTGGAAGAATATTTGGTAGTTTAATGTCTTTGCTAACCACTTTGAAAGGCTTAACTCTTACCTATTCAAAAGATATGCAAGAAGATAAAGAACCAGTTTTTGATGCATCAAAAAACATCAAAACTTGCCTACAAGCAATGGCCGGAATGTTGTTGGATCTAAAAATCAATAAAGAAAATATGCTAGCAATGGCTAAATCAGATTTTTCTACCGCGACTGATATTGCAGATTGGTTAGTAAAAAATCTCGAAATCCCATTTAGACAAAGCCATCATATTAGCGGATCAATCGTTAAAATGGCCGAAGAAAAAGGCGTTGAACTTGAAGACTTATCGCTAGAAGAAATGCAAAAAGTAGAGCCAAGAATAAATGAATCTATGTTAGAGGTTTTATCTGTTGAAAACTCAGTTAATAGCAGAACATCTTACGGCGGGACTTCAAGATTGAGAGTATCTCAACAATTAGCAAAAGCTGAACAATTTGTACAAGGCAACTTATGAGATTATTAATAATTCTAACATTGCTACTTGGTTTTACTTCTTGTGGGAAAAAAGGCGTTCTAGAAAAACCCCAAGATTATAAAAGACCCACTTTTGATAATGTAATCGCCAAATAACCGAAAAAAGGCTTGTTAAATCACAAAATTGTAGATTTTAACAAGCCTTTTTTGTGCCCAAATTGAATTGTGAACATAGTGTGCAGAATTCGATTTAAGCGCAAAAAAAAAATGCCACCCTCTCCATTACTGTAGGTACAGAACAGATATTACAGATTTTTAGAAATATTATTTATTTGATGGATTGTTTTGGATTTCGTAAAGCTAGTATTTACAACAAAATCAGCTTTTTCTTTTCTTTCTTGGTTACTTAGCTGCCTTGATCTTATTTCTTTAAACTTCTTTTCTAAAAATTTCATGTCTTTTTGGCCTCTTTTTTTAGAGCGGGATATGAATCTTATTTTTTGTACGGATGGGTAGATTGAGATGGCTATTAGTTTGTCGTAATTGTAACCGCCTTTTTCAAGTAAGAGTGGGATGTTTAGTATTGCGAATTTTGTGTTTTGTTTTTTGGCGTTTTTTAGGAATTCTTGGTAATTTTTTCTAACTTGCGGGTGTATTATGTCTTCTAGGATTTTTAGTTTTTGCGGATTAGAGAAAATAATTTTACTTAAGAGTTCGCGATTAATTTTTCCGTCTTGGTAGGCATCTCCAAAATGTGATTTTATTTCTAAAATTACTTTTTGGTTATTTTGGTAAATATCGTGAACCTCTTTATCAGCGTCAAAAATCAAACAATTCATTTTTTGCGCTAAGATATCTGCAATAAAATTTTTTCCTGAAGCTATCGCCCCGCTAAGTGCTATTATTTGCATTATAAATCCACGGTTACTCCTAAAGAACTAAGATTGTCTTTTAGAATTTTCTTTAAGCTTGAAAGATCCTCTTCTGAATTTGCTTCACATCTAGCCACTAAGCAGCTTTGAGTGTTTGATGCTCTTAAAAGCCACCAGCCAAGGTCAGAATCAGCTCTGATACCGTCAACATCGTTAAACTTAATTGATTGCTCATTTAGTTTTTGCTTAAGGTATTCAACTGTTTTGAATTTTATGTCTTCACTTATTTCAATTCTAATTTCTGGAGTCGAGAAAGTTTTTGGTAGTGCCTTTCTTAAATCTGATAATTTTTGGCTTTCAAGATTACTAACAATATTAATGATCCTAATTGCGGCGTATAAAGCGTCATCAAAGCCGTAATATTTGTCTGCGAAGAAAATATGGCCAGACATTTCGCCAGCTAATTTGGCGTTTGTTTCTTTCATTTTTGACTTTATCAAAGAATGACCGGTTTTTCCCATTAGAGCTTTACCACCCATTTTAGTAACTTCGTCAAAAAATACTTTTGAAGCTTTTACATCTGCGATTACGGTTGAACCTGGGCTTACTGCTAGAAGTTCCTTAGCGTAAAATACCATTAGCTGGTCTCCCCAGATTATTTCTCCTTCGTCGTCAACTAAACCTATTCTGTCACCGTCGCCGTCAAAGGCGATTCCTAGGTCGCATTTTTCTTCTTTAATTAATGCTATTATGTCTTTTAGATTTTCAGGTACTGTTGGGTCTGGGTGATGATTTGGGAATGTTCCGTCAATATCAGCAAATAATGTTTTATGTTCACCCGGAATTCTTTTTACCAGTTCTTGCATAATTTCACCTGCCGCGCCGTTACCATTATCCCAAGCTATTTTTAATTCTTTTTTAATATCTAAATCTTGAAGTAATCTTGATACATAGTCTTCTTTAATGTCTTTAGATACTACAGCGCCCTTTCCTTGTGCAAATTCACCTTTTGTAGCTATTTTGGCTAGGCCTTCAATGTCTTGCCCAAAGAATGGTCTAGATTTTAGCATCATCTTAAAGCCATTATGGTTTTTGGGGTTGTGTGATCCTGTAACCATAATTCCAGCTGCCAGATCTAGTTTATACACACTGTAATAAAGCATAGGTGTTGGACCTAAACCTACGTCATGTACATTAACTCCGGAATCTGTAAGGCCTTTTATTAATTCTGATTTTAGAGATGGAGAGCTCATTCTTCCATCACACGCTACAGATATTGAGTCTTTATTTTGGCTTTTTAAGAATGTGCCAAATGATCTGCCAACAAAATATGCGTCTTTGTCAAATAGAGTTTCGTTGTATATGCCACGTATGTCGTAAGCACGAATTATTGAGTTATTAAAGTTGTGTGAATTCATTTTGAGTAATATTTTTTTTTCTTTGTTCAAATGGTTATAATATATTGATTAAATAAATTTCTTTTACAAAACTCAAGGTTTATTAGATATATTAATCATCGCTAACTTCGTAGCTCATTATGATCCAACTCAGTAAAAATAATAAAAGAGCTTTTACATTAATGGAGTTGTCCATAGCGATAATCATAGTCGCGGTTCTTATTGGAGCTATTGCCACAACGTCGATTATAATGGAAAAGTCCCAAGAGATATTTTCTGAGTCTAGCACTACAAACTCAACAGTAACTAGTGTAGAAAAGCTTAAAGTGTGGCTTGAGACCACAAATAGTGACAGTTTTGATAAGGATGAATATGAAAATGGTGGAGAAATAACTAATTGGTATGACAAAACTCCGTCATCAGTTAAAATAAATGCAGTAAGTACAGCTGGTGAAAGTGGCACTAGACCTTCTCTAGCTAAAACTCAGGATCTGAAGAAAATCTTAAACTTTAGTCGCGATGGCTATTTCTTAATTGATGGAGACTTTTTTAATAGCTCAAATTACGCAGTATTTGTAGTTGCTGCAACTAGAGGCAGTGATACTTGCGACTCATCATTAAGTAGTACTTATTGCCTAGATAATTTCTTTATTGGAGAAGATGATACTTCCAGTGAGCAAAGTGACCTAAGAGTTGCTCTAGGATATAAATATAATGGCGCGATAACTCAAAGTCACGGAGGACTTAGCAGAAGTCAGGCATCATCTAAAGCTTATTATACAGTTAGTGGATCTACTTCAACATCTGATATTGACGACTATTATACAAGCTCTCTATCTGACTTAAAAATTTACAGTTTTACTCATAGCCAGCATTTTGGTAATAAAACATATGAAGACGGAAATCTAATTGCACAAGATGACGATACAAGCCACGTAAGTAACATTGGACAATTGGCAATTGGCAAAAATTTTGATGGCCAAATGGGAGAAATAATTATTTATGCCACAAATATTGATGAAAGACAAAGACATAAAGTTGAAGATTACCTATCTCAAAAATGGGGTATAAAGATTTCTCGTGTTGAATGCTTAACCGGAGTTGTTACAGACGGGGAATGTGCTCCTGGTTGTAGCGTTGATGAAGTAGGTGTTAGTGAAACTTTAGTATCATCTGGAGATGGAAGTTTTTCGTGTGATACTGGTAATGGTTTTGTGGCAGAAACACTCACATATGAGTGCGATGGAGATAATGACAGCATAGTCATAACCGGCACTTGTGACTGCCCATCTGGTTCTACACCATCTGGCGGGGTATGTATATCTGCGACTTGTAGCTTATCTATTAATGGCATAACAGATACAACTCTTGCCGATGGAGCAAGTGAAACATTCACATGTAGTGGAACTGAATATGATACTTTAGATACAATAGATTATTCTTGTTCTAGTGGAGCTTTAACTTATACAGGAGCAGAAGACGAATTTTGTAGTTGCGCTAGTGGATACGCAAATTCTACGCTTGGAGATCCTTGTGACTTAGGATGCACAGTAGGATCAATTGCCGGAACAACAGTTGCAGACACTACTGTAACTAGCGGAACAGTAGTTACATGCGATGACACAGGTTATGACGACTCAACTCTTGGAACATGTTCTCCGTCAACCGCGATATCAGGATCATGTGGATGTGCTGATGGATATAACGATAATGGTGGAGTTTGTGAAGCACAATGCTCCCTAGCCTTAGCAGATTCAGGCCTAGATGCCGACATCGACATTGACTCTGGAGATTCAACCTACACTTGTTCATCATATGGTGGTGGCTCTTATACAGGAAGCTTAACTTTCGCTTCAGCTTGTAGTGATGGTTCAGCTTTAAGTGTATCTACCGGATCTTGTTCTGAAGAATCTGCATCAGATACATTTATTACTAGCTGGAAAACTGACAATACCGGAACTTCAGGAGATACTCAAATTACCCTACCTCTAATATCTGGTGGAACTTATGACTTTGACGTTGATTGGGGAGATGAAAGCTCAACTACAGGAGTCACTTCGACATCACCACTAACTCACACATATGCCAGCGCTGACACTTATACTGTAACCATATCTGGAAACGACTTTACAGGATTCAATTTTGACGCTGGGGGAGACAAAGCAAAACTTCTTAATATAAGTCAATGGGGTATCTTCAGCTTTGGAAGCAGCGCCTCAAAAGCTTTTAGAGGAGCCTCTAATCTAACCATAACAGCCGCAGACATACCAACCAATACTGCTGCGTTGACTGATCTATATCGTGCATTCTCGACTTGTTCTTTATTGACAACAATTCCTAGTCTAGATAGCTGGGATGTTAGCAATGTTACAAATATGAAAGAGATGTTTGTCTCATCCACATCATTTAACCAAGATCTAAACAGTTGGAATACTATTAGCGCTACAAATATGTCAAGCATGTTTAATGGTGCTACAGCATTTAATGGTAATATTTCTTCTTGGACCACAGATAATGTCATTGATATGAGCCAAATGTTCTATGATGCTGCGGCATTTAACCAAGATCTTGATGGCTGGAATGTTACTAACGTTACAACTATGGAGGCAATGTTTAGAAATGCTGCAGCCTTTAGCCAAGACCTTAGTTCCTGGACTACTACCAGCCTAACGAATGTTTATCAAATGTTCTATTCATCAGATATTGACTTCGACCTTAGTCAATGGGATTACGCAGATGTAACTAATTTTTCCCAATTCCTTCAAAATGTTACCCTTAGCACTGTTAATTGGAGTAATCTAATGATAAACTGGGCCGCAGAGCCTTCAATCGTATCTGGAGTGAGCATTAATGTTATCAATTCTAAACATAATTCTGCTGGTGCTGTAGCTAAAGCAGACTTGGAAGATAATCACAGCTGGACCATCACTGATGGTGGAGGAGAAGCATCTTGTACCTCTGATACAGACTCTGAAACAACTTATGGTAGTGACACACTACACACTTTCACAACATCAGGATCTCATACGCTAACATGTTCTGGCTCTATAACAGCTCAAATTCTAGTTGTTGGTGGCGGTGGCGGTGGTGGTAGAGCTGGTGGCGGTGGTGGTGCTGGTGTCGTTTCTGAATCATCGGTTTCTTTATCTACTACACCTTATTCTTTCACTGTTGGCTCTGGCGGAGGTCATGCCGCGAATGGATCAGATTCTACATTTGACAGTTACACCGCATACGGCGGAGGCTACGGCGCTAATGGTGGTGGTGGAAGTTATGGTGGAGTTGCAGGAGCATCAAGTGGAGGAAACTCTTACGATACAACAGGAACTCCAACTGCTGCTGGATCCCAAGGTTATGCCGGCGGAATATCTGATGCGACTTCCTACGGTGC
>Ga0209711_10000051_pt1 | contig 102006 bp, 98 predicted proteins | sample ArcticOcean_MG_C_7_FD_187441 | JGI IMG/M metagenome (GOLD analysis project Ga0209711, IMG submission 187441) | Marine microbial communities from western Arctic Ocean - ArcticOcean_MG_CB11_88 (SPAdes) (version 2) | ecosystem: Environmental > Aquatic > Marine > Oceanic | place: Arctic Ocean... | reverse complement strand
CCTCCAAATTTGAAATTTCCAATCTTGATAAATTTGGCACAGAGCGGATAAGCTCTATCCATGATGGCACGCATCGCGTACTGCTTGGTATTCGCTGGCCAAATTTAATTAAATCTCAATCCTTTCACTTAGGACCTGTTTGCCAGACTGACCTAATGCCCACATTTGCCGAAATGCTAAATGTAAATTTACCAGACAGTGCGGGAGAAGACAGTCAAAGTTTATTTAAAATACTAGAAGGTGAGCATGAATTTATACCTGTTCCAATGATTCATCATTCAGCAAATGATGGATTTGCGATTCGACAATGCAAGTTGAAATTAATTCTGCTCCATAAAAAAAGTTCATATGAATTGTACGACTTAACCGCTGATGTAAAAGAAAATAAAAATATAACCTCGGGTAACACAGACTTAGTCGTATCTCTTTGGAATCAATTTTCAGAAATTATTCCTTAATGAAGATCCACACCTGGATCTATCCAAAAAATGACCCACCGCTTTGGGATGATGTAACAAATATTATGGCTACCCCTAAATTTAAATAAATTATTATGAAAAATATTGTACATCTTATTATTCTTTTTTTATCGGGCATCGCGGGTTTATTCAGTCGGCCAAATATTGTACTCATCATGGCAGACGATCTCGGATTTTCTGATCTCGGTTGTTATGGATCAGAAATTAAAACTCCAAATTTAGATCAATTGGCTCTAGATGGTCTGCGGTTTTCTCAGTTTTATAACACGGCAAAGTGTCACTCTTCTAGAGTTTCCCTTCTAACCGGTCTTTATTGCGATCAGGCGGGCAGTACAAAGCTAAATCGAGGATCTACGCTAGCAGAAGTTCTGAAGCTTGCGGGTTACTCGACCTGGATGTCAGGCAAATGGCACCTTGATAAACAACCGACAGATTTTGGTTTTGAAAAATATTGGGGGCATTTATCTGGTGCCACTAATTTTTTTACTGGAGACAATTCCTTTAGACTCAACGGACAAGAGTGGAAAGTGCCAAAAAACCTGAATAACAAACCATTCTATACCACTCATGCGATTACTGATTTTGCATTGGATTTTATTGATCAAGATAATATTGGAAAGTCTACAGATCCATTTTTTCTTTATGTAGCCTTTAATGCACCTCATTATCCATTACAGGCTCCAGAGGCAGATGTCGCAAATTACAAAGGGTTTTATGATCAAGGTTGGGGCAAACTAAGAAATACCCGCTTTCAAAAGCAGATTTCAACTGGTTTAATTCCCAAAAAATTTAAACTCTCTCCTCGTGCCCCTCATGTACCAGCATGGGATTCTCTCACAGATTCAGAAAAATCCTGGGAATCTTCTCGGATGGAAGTCTTTGCCGCTATGATCGACCTAGTTGATCAAAACATCGGTCGGCTGATTACTGACCTTAAAAAACGAAATGTTTTTGAAAATACACTCATTCTTTTTTGTGCCGACAATGGAGGTTGCCCTTTCGAAAGAACGAGAGGACGAAACTTACCCCCATGGGATCCAAAATCCTATTGGACCTATGACGCATCCTGGGCCCAAGTCAGTAATACTCCGTTTAGGCTATATAAACAGAATCAACACGAAGGCGGAATTTCTTCTCCTTTGATTGCCCACTGGCCGAAAGGGTTAAAAACTGAACCGGGTAGCATTACTCGACAACCTGCTCACCTGATCGATTTTATGGCTACTTTTCTTGAATTAGGCCAAGCAAAATACCCCACAAGAATCAATGATCGTGAGATTGATCCCCTGGAAGGAAAATCTCTAGTACCCATTTTTAAAGGTATGCAGAGAGAGGCCCATGAATCACTTTATTTTCACTTCGGTTCGGATCGAGCGATCCGAGAGGGGAAATGGAAGTTAGTCTCAGCAAAGGGTGGAAAATGGGAATTATACGATTTGGCAAAAGACCGAACTGAGCTCAATGACCTTGCAAAAAAGTACCCAACGCGAGTACAGAAAATGTCAGAGAACTGGTTTGACATAGCCAAGAACAAGGAGAGGTTAAACCAAAATGGTCTCTCACCTGTAAAGAATAAGTTAAAGCAAATATCCTTTCGTCAAGACACATCCTCCCAATTGAAAAACTGAACGGGAGTTTTTCTATGGAGAATAATTATCAAGGTTTCACGATAATACGGAATTTTCTATAAGAAATATGCTCAAACGGCATAAACTGTTGGCCCCAGAATTTAATGATCCTCTCACTGCTAATTGAAATAATTTGTGTTCTCCAATTAGAAATTTCTGACCTGCTCAATAATTCTTTTACCACCCATTAGCTAGAATATACTTGAAACAATCACCTTTTTGCTTATATTAATAAGTATGAGATTTAACTTGGTTATGGCACTTATCTTATGCATGACTGCGTTGCCATTGTTTGAGTGTCTTTGTTGTGATGATATACTCAATCCTTCCGATTGCTGTCATACTGAATCAGAAAGCGATCAAAAAACTTCTCACCCTTGTTTGGATTCACTAGATTCTTATTCTTCGATAGATTCCCTGAACATATGCGAACCGCTTTTCGTAGAAATTCTTCGTCTAAGCCCTAATGACCAAGTTTTATGCTTCGATCATTGCTCGTCTTTAAAATCACTTGCTAAACGAGCTCCCTCTCTCAGAACTCATTTAATATTAGGCATACAGCTTACTTGATTCAATTCGATTATGGAAACTTCTACCAAGAGGTAGAGGTAAGATTATTTATCTTAATTTCCCATCGTCTTTTGAATCATGAATCAAGTAACTACCGAACCTAAACAAAAATCTAGTTTTCCTCAATTTAAGAAATTCTCAGTAATTGCCCTCATTACCTGTGGAATTCTTTTGTTTTTTTGGAAGTTTTTTCTAGAAAGCCTTCTTACTGGTACCATTGTAGAAGTTGTCACCGCTATTGCTTACCCTCTTAATAATTCAAGTAATGCAAGCCGAGTTAGTTCAGCTGCACCAAAGGAACAACTTTTTCAAGCAAGTGGATGGATTGAACCGGACCCTTTTCCAATACGTGCAACTTCATTTTATAGTGGCATTGTTCAAGAAGTTCATGTCCTCGAGGGTGCAAAAGTTTCCAAGAATCAGATTATTGTCACTCTTGTAGACGAGGATGCCCAACTTGAATTACGAAAAGCAAAGGCAGAGCTTGCACAAGCGGCCGCGGAAGAAAACGCTTTCATCGCAGAAATCGAACTTGCCAAAGCAAAAAGAGAAACCTCGGTAAGCTGGGCAGGTAAAGAACAAGCTCTTTTAGATGAGCATAATGACACACTATTTCGACTGGAAGCTCTTCCTAAGGGTGCGGTTTCCCTGCACGAAATTACCCAAGCAAGATTTAGAAAAATCAGCCAAGAATCAATACTTCAAGCCGCTAAGACACAAATTAATGAAGAAGACGCAAGGATTCATCTCCTTAAAGAACAGCTAAAGGTACAAGAACAAATTACTGCTTCTTTTCAAATAGCTCTGGAAATTGCCAGTTTATCACTCGAACGAACCAAAGTTCGGTCGCCCGTTGACGGAATTGTTCTTCGACTCTTGGCCCGACCTGGAGGGAAGTTAATGCTAAACATGGATAAACCTGACTCCTCCACCGCGGCCATTCTTTACGAAGAGGGAAAACTTCAAGCTAGGATTGATATTCCCCTTAGTGATGTTGCCCATGTCTTTTTAGAACAATCTGTATCAGTAAGTTCAAGCTTACTTCCTGACACAAATTTTGCAGGAGTAGTGACCAGAATTTTAGGAGAAGCCGACCTGCAAAGAAATACCCTCCAAGTGAAAGTAAGTCTAAAAGAACCTGATATCCGCCTTCGCCCTGAAATGTTATGCCGGGCTAAATTTTTAGGGACTAAAGAAGTAATAAATGGTTCATCAACTGGTTCATTGAAAGTCTTTGCTCCGGAAGCAGTTCGAAATAAAAATAAACCTGAGAACCAAACTCTTTGGGTAGTCGCACAAAACGGTAATTCTGCGGAAAATCGAGAGGTTACATTTGGATCAGAAAAAAAAGACGGCTTCATCGAAGTAATTAATGGCCTACGGCCGGGTGATCAAATTCTTATTGATCCTCCCCCGAACTTAGAACCCGGAGACCGATTAAAATTTAAGGTTTCGCCATGAGTACACCATTTATAAAAGCCGCTGGATTAACTAAGAAATACTTCAAAGGTGAAATTGAAGTTACACCCTTGTACGAACTAGACCTGTGTGTTGAGAAATCAGAATTTATTGCCTTGATGGGACCCTCTGGCAGTGGAAAAACAACTTTACTCAACTTGATTGCAGGCGTGGACTCACCAAGTGCAGGCAGTCTCAATATCGACGGCGAAAACCTCCATGAAATGAATAGGGAGAAACTGACTCTATGGAGGGCCAAAAGAGTGGGCTATGTCTTTCAACTTTATCACCTTATGCCCGTTCTTACTGCTTTTGAAAATGTTGAATTACCACTCCTGCTCCATAAAATGTCTAAAGCGGAGAGAAGGGAGCGAGTGGAAGAAGTAATGGAAGAGGTCGGATTACTCGATCGGATGAATCACCAACCTAAAGAACTCTCTGGTGGGCAGGAGCAAAGGGTAGCGATTGCCCGTGCCTTAGTTGCCGACCCAAGCTTAATCGTCGCGGACGAACCAACCGGCGACTTAGACAGAGAATCAGCTGATGGTATTCTTGATTTACTGCAAAACCTCTCATTGAACCAGGGTAAAACGGTAGTGATGGTTACCCATGACCCCAAGGCCGCTAATCGGGCATCTCGAAAACTTGAACTGGAAAAAGGGAAATTACTTTTAGCCCAATGAATTTCTTTAGAAAACTCTTCGGGCTAACCATTCTTGCTTTTAAGCAGATAATAAGAAACCGAACTCGATCGATTCTAACCATTACTGGAGTAAGTGCAGGGATGTTTCTATTTGCAACCGTTGAAACCATGCAAGAAGCCCTTAAGAAAGCAACTGTGTCCACCGCAAAAGACACCACTCTGGTGGTGTATCGTGAAAATCGATTCTGTCCGGCTACCAGTCGACTTCCACAATATTATTTAGATGATATTAATGAAATTGATGGCGTAACCCAAGTTGTCCCGATTCAAATCATGGTCAATAATTGTGGAACAAGCCTTGATGTGGTGGTCTTTCGAGGAGTTCCTACTAATTCTCTCACCTTACTCTGCCCAAACCTTGAAATAATAAATGGATCCATTGAAAACTGGCGAAGCCGTGAAGATGGCGCTCTCGTTGGTAAAAACCTTGCTCGTAGAAGAGGTCTAGGTGTGGGAGATCGTTTTGATGTGGCCGGGGTCAATGTCGTGGTCACAGGAATTATCGCCACTGAAGATTCAAGCCAAGATGACAATGTTGCTTTTGTGCACCTTTCTTTTCTTCAACAAGCTTCCCGTGTAGGACTTGGTGTAGTGACTCAATTTAATGTTAAAGTTCGGGATGCATCGCTTCTCGACTCAGTTGCCACTCAGATTGACGAGCGTTTTGCAAGTGATTCAAGCCCTACGGATACAAGTCCAGAAAAAGCTTTTTTTGCAAATACTGCACGCGAATTAATTGAATTGATTGGTTTTTCGAGGTGGCTTGGTCTTGCCGCAGTGCTTGCCGTGATGGGACTTGTTGCGAATACAATTCTACTTACGGTGAGAGGAAAAATTTCAGAACACGCCGTTCTCAAAACAATTGGTTTTCCGAATTGGGCAATTGGATGGCTTGTCCTAACAGAAGGAATGATACTTTCCTTAGGTGGCGGCATACTCGGAGTCGGAGCAGCGGTAGTTTTCCTAACCCAACAAAGCATGACCATTGGTAATGAAGGGCTCACGATTGCTTTTATTCCCTCCTCTTCAATTTTGATAGTCGGATTAATCGTATCCTTAATCCTTGGTTTACTTGCTGGTCTATACCCAGCATGGCAAGCAGGAAGACACTCAATCACAGAAAGCCTCAGGACAGCTTAGTCATGATTCCCATTTCATACTCAATCCGTAATTTGTTTAGAAGGCCCACTCAATCTATTCAATTAATTGGAGGATGTGCACTTGTCGTTTTACTTATTATGCTAGCGGCCTCCATGAACCAAGCTATGGAAAAAACCTTACAAAGTTCAGGAAGTGAGAAGAATGTCATTCTATTGGGTGCGGGGAGTGAAGAAAGTATCGAGAGAAGTGAAATTTCTACAAATATTAATGAGATTGCCGCATCTAGCATCAAAGGAGTCAGAAAAGTTTTCAATGAGCCAGCTATATCTGGTGAAGTTCATTATAATGGTATTGTTTCTTTGCCAGATGGCTCCAAAGCCCAGGCTCTCCTCAGAGGGGTTCGCTATCAAGCCTTATGGGTTCATCAACAAGTTCGTATAATCAATGGACGATTTCCAGAATCTGGAGAGGTCATGATTGGTAGACTTGCCTACCAAAAACTTGGGTTTTCGAATGAAAGTTTAGCAATCGGAAAATATATAATTTTCAATCGTGAGAAATTAAAAATTGTTGGTATTTTTGACGCACGCGGGACAGTGATGGAAGCCGAAGTTTGGGCGAACTTAGGAGATCTGATGACTTTAACCCAAAGAGAAAGTTTATCTTGTGCAGTTCTCAGTTTGGATAGAAATGGTGAATTTGCAGATTCTGATATGTTTACAAAGCAAAGGCTTGACCTTGAATTAGTTGCCGTAACAGAAGCTGATTATTACGCTAATCTTTCTTCCTTTTTCGCCCCCATTAGATGGATGGCTTGGGTTTGCGCAATACTCATCTCCACTGGGGCTTTATTTGGTGGTTTGAATACATTGTATGCTGCATTTTCAGCAAGAATACGAGAATTTGGGGCTCTTCAAGCGATTGGTTTTACCCGCAGGTCACTACTCTATAGTTTAACTCAAGAATCAAGTATAGCATCAATAATTGGTTCAATTATAGCTTTTGGATTTGCACTAGGCTTTTTACAGGGAGTTTCATTTCCATTTTCTATTGGTGTGTTTGTCTTAGATTTTGATCCGTATGTAATCAAAATCGGCTTAGTCACAGGAATTAGCCTAGGCTTACTCGGAGGAATACCACCAGCCTGGTCCTGCTTGCGACCATCACTGCCAGAAACACTCCGCTCCTCCTAAATAAATTTAATTAAATTATTAAAATAAAATGAATATATATATAAAAAATAAACTACAAATGGCCTCTTATATTTTGATATCACTCGTTGGTTGTGGTGAGAAAGAAATCATCCAAGATATTCCCGCATCTATTCCAGTTAGTTTAATAAGTGATATAGCTTTGGGGGATTCAATTACAGTTAAACAAGCGAGAGAACAAAATGTGCCAAACAAGGAATTAATAATTGAGGGTTTTATTGGTGGAAGAGAAAACCCCTTCGCCCAGGGCAGGGCAATCTTTGCCTTTGGAGATGATGCACTTGAAACTTGTGATGAAATTCCTGGAGATAATTGCGCAACTCCTTGGGATGCATGCTGTGAATCTCGTGAAAAGATTATAAGCAGCATCCTCACAATACAAATTGTAGATGAAAATAATAATGTTCTTAAGGGAACATTAATGAATGTGAATGGAATAAAAGGCGGGCTTCGCCTTAAAATCAAGGGTGTGGTTGATGCTAATTCAAAACCAGAGGCTATGATTTTTAATGCAGAAAATATTGAATTTCTTTAATTTTTAAGCACTTAATAAATATTATGAAAGTATGCATTCGCTTTTTTTTTGTATTAGCTATGCTTGGGCTTTCTAATGGTTGTTTTCATAAGAAAAAGATCATTCCAGATATTCTATCAATCATTCCATCGAATGAATTGTTTAGCTCGGACCAAAACGAATCAAACCAGTCAAGTTTTCCAACTATTGAATCTGTATTCACTGATCAGCATCTGTATGAGTTATTCAATCTTGCCTTAGAAAATAACTTAGACTGGAAGGTCCAACTCACAAAGATAGATCTTGCACGAACAGAAGCCGGATTCGTTATGTCACAATCTTCTCCCACCGTTGATACAAGTTTTGGACTAAGAGAGGGAAGGGAAAAAAATCGAGATACCTCTTTTGATGAAAAAGAATTACCTAAATGGAATGCCAGTGTCTCCACAAGTTGGGAAATCGACATGTGGGGTAAATGGAAAACCCTTCGTAAATCCGAAAATCAGAAAGTACAAGCGACTATTGAAATGATAAAATCCGCAGAAATTTCTTTGTTACATCAAATCGCTCTAACATGGTATACCCTTCGCTTTTATCAAGAAGACATTAAAATATTAGAAAATTCGCTCAAAAGGCAAAAATCTACTTTAGTTCTATTTCGCCAAAGATTTAATTCTGGGCTTGAAAATAAGACCACTATTATTCGTCAAGAAGCAGAAATGACCGAACTATTATTCGAAAAATCCCGTGTCGATAAAAATTATCGGCTTTTGACAATAAGGCTTAAACGCTTATTGGGGCGTCCTCTGCAAGCTGAAAAGCTGAAAATAACACCTCTATCCTTCGCACCAAGTCCAATATTTCCTTCAATCCTGCCCACGGTTGCACTTTCCCAAAGACCCGACATTCGTGCCGCAGAATCGAGGCTTCGCTCCAGCTTATTTTTAGAAAAAAGTTCGCAGTTAAATCTGTTTCCTTCCTTAGGTTTAAAACTAAGTGGGATCAGCATGTCATCGAGTCTCTCAAATCCCTGGAAGAGTTGGGAAGCACAAGCAGGTCCATTCGTTGACATTCCCATTTGGAGCCCAAGAAGAAAACATCAGGTGCGTGTTTCTAAAGTAAAAGTCGAACTCATGGAAGCTGAATGGAAGGCACTAATTATCCGAGCTGTTGAAGAAGTTGAGAGATCTACTATTGCCTTCTCAACGATCTCTGAACAATTAGAATTGGCAAAAGATATGGTCAACCAAGCCAATGCCGTACTTGCAGTCACTCGAGAAAAACTAGAATCTGGCATCGTGTCACAACTGGAGTTATTGGAAGACGAAAGGAGGCTCTTTAGAGCTGAGCGGAAAGCACTTACAATTAAATTGGAGGAGTACGAAGCAGCACTCGATCTAAGCAAAAGCCTTGGGCTTTGTATGATAAAATCGAATTAAGCCATGCCTCCCCCTAATTTATCATTTTCGGAAATTCCCCTAATACATATTTGAAGTGCTTTATCAATAAAGCACAGGGATTAAGAAGGCGAAGGGATTGAACAAGTAATCGAGTAGGTCTATATCCTCTTTTACCTATTGGATTGATTTGAGAAGCTAACAAGTAGTAATTTCAAGCACCACTATTTTTATTTATCAAATGCATAATTTTTAATATAAAATTTCTTTCTTGCTTTGGTATACATTCAGACACTTCTTCAAATTCAATTATTCGACTATAGGGTAAATTTTCGACCCTTGATCCAATAGATTGTTTTTTGGCGTGACCAAATTTAGGAATTTCCTCCTCTACTTTCACATATCTCGGTGGTGATTTCTTTGAATAAAGGAGAGCCATTTCCTTTAACAGAAGATCGAATATTATCTCAAAAGAAAATATAGTATTATCTACATCAAACCATATTGTTACCGATATTGAACCATCGGTATATCTTACCCTGTCCTCTTCAGTTATTAAAGAATGATCGGGTAATTTTGCTAACATCAACTAGGTTAAGGGTTGAACATTTTCTTATTCAATATTTCTTTATATAAATTGAAAAGAAGTAAGACAAAGATTTCAATTGTTAAATGTGTAGAAAATACATGCAAATTTGTTCAAACCTGTGAATGGAATAAGCGTTGTATGCAGGAAGGCTTGAATCTAAGCATCGCAAACAAGAAAACTTTAATACCCACAAAAAAAAGTGGTCAGAAACAAAAAGAGTGACATTATTTAGCTTCGGGCCTTATTGAAACTGGTTGATCCAAGATTTCTCTCAATATAAAGGCCTGCTTAAGTGATGCCTTTGAAGAAAGCAGTTCCTTGTATGTAATACTATTCTTACTCTTCACATCTTGCTCAGGTGTATTCCAAGTAGTATCTGAAATTGAATCCATTGGAGTGGATTCAATGACTGGTTTAATTGTCGAGGTAGTAACAAGGGCTGGAGGCCGATCAATTTTAATAGTTTTGGCAGAAGATAAATTTGAGCCTGGGAGGGGAGGGGGAGTTTCTTTTTGTTTGGATGATGATTGAGTGGCTTTTTGCCAGGCGTCCTTTAATACACTTTCCAGTGATGTTTCCGAATCCGCACTCGTTTCTGAAGAATCAGTCGGTTCTTTTTTCTTAAAAAACTTCCCGATCAAAGAGGCTAGAATCAATCCAACAATAAAAAGGGTATCTAAATTAATGTCAGGCATCAGTCCGAGGCGTTATTCAGTATCTTGTGAAATGCTTGATCGCATATCAGTATCGGCTTCAACATTACGTAAACGATAATAATCCATCACTCCCAAATTACCACTGCGAAGAGCCTCCGCCATCGCTAAGGGAATTTGAGCTTCCGCCTCCACGAGTTTTGCCCGCATCTCCTGAACCTTAGCCAGATTTTCTTGCTCAAGGGCCACAGCGGCCGCACGTCGAATTTCTGCATGTGCCTGTGCTACTTCTTTGTCTGCTGCAGCTTGTGAAGAACGAAGGGCGGCACCACGATTTTCCCCAAGGTCTACATCCGCAATATCGATTGATAAAATCTCAAAAGCTGTTCCTTGATCCAATCCACGATCGAGTACTTTCTCGGTAATGGAGTTAGGATTTTCCAAAACGACTTTATAGTTCTCTGACGCACCAATTGTTGAAATAATACTCTCCCCAACTCGTGCGATTACAGTCTCCTCTTGAGCGCTTCCAACATAGCGGTCTAAATTACTTCGTACTGTAACTCGAGCCCTTACCTTTACTTGAATTCCGTCCTTGGCAACGCCGTCGATGGTTTCCCTGCCTTCGATCACACAGTCAATTACCTTGGGATTAATTGAGGTTCGTACCGCCTCCAATACCGATTTTGAGGTTCCTCTCGTCGCTAAATCTATGGCACAGGCACGATCCCAGTTTAAAGTGATATTTGCTTTCGATGCAGCGATAAGCGACTGAACGGTTTGAACCACATTTCCTTCAGCTAAATAATGAGCTTCGAGTTGGTCGGTAGTAAGCGGTATACTTGCTTTAACCGCAGTGATTCTAGCATCAACAATTAAGCCAACTGGAACACCTCTTAACCGCATTGCTAGCAAAGTAGTGAAGCCAACTGGTGCTTTTGCGAGAAGTGCCTTAAGCCAAGTGCTGAAAAAAGAAATCATTATCAGTCCAACAACAAGTCCAGCAATTAGTGCGAGTCCGATACCTATCCATATAATTAAATCTGTCATAATAAATTTGGGGTTAAATTAAGTTATTTTAGGGTTAAATTGAAAGTGTTTTGAATTAAAGTAAATTATGCTTTTTAATGCGGATACGAAAGTCATCTGTTCCGGTAACAATGATTGATGTCTCTTTAGGCAAAAAACCATCTTCGCTATATGCATCATAGTTTATCCCCTTGAGCAAAGTTATTCCCTCTGGCTTGTGTTCGGTCAAAGTTTTACCCGTCTGACCAATTATTTCCTCTCCAGGCAACTCCTTATTGCTTATTCCATCCGTTGAACTTGATAAAAAAAGATTTTTTCCCAATTTACTCTTCGATAACCACTTAAATTCAATAAATATGATTATGATGGCCCCAAATGCTCCAAGGATGAAGGTTAGGGTTGGAGCTAGTGGCCCCCCATATTCTTGGTAGGCAAAATAAGAGGCGAGGGCTATACAAAATACACCCGCTAAGCCTAAAATTCCTCCCGGTAAAAATCCTTCGATAAGAATTAATAAATAGCCAAACAAAATCGCTGTGAGTATAGATTCCATCTCTTAAAGCTTTCTCACTATCAACTCATAATCATTCAAACCCGTTACCTCAACAGGGGTTCCCTTGGCGATTTTCCCTAAACTCGATCGTGCATCATATCGAACCCCCTCGATCTCGACTTCCCCGACTGGAAAAAGTTCAGAAACTGCGAGACCCTCACTTCCAAATGTAATATTCTGAAAGTTCGTATTTAAGTTTGTTCCCGGACTTTTCAACCCTCCAACACTTTCCGATAAAATCAATTTATTCCACATGGGGGTATGGGGAAGAATATGCGAAAGAATCAGGCCTAAAACGATCGCAATTGCAATCGCCAGGAAAAGGTCCAGAAAGGGTTTCTTAAACAATTCAAGGCTCCATATGAAATCTGCATTTGGCCAAACATCGACCATTGCCCATAAAATGGATCCAAAAATCATTAATACCCCAAGGACTGCCGGAAATAATAGCCCAGGGAACAAAAAGAGTTCTAAAATAACCAAGGATACTCCAAGTAAAAAAATAATGATCTCTTCTTGACCTGCTAATCCCGAAACATATTTGGATGCGAAGAAAACGAGGACAAAAATAATGCCAGTAACCCCAAAAAAACCAAACCCTGGGGTCTTAAATTCGATAAATAAACCCAATAAGCCAATTCCAATAATAATCGGGCCTACCGAGTTAAGCCATAGTCCAGCCCTTTCCGCCCAATTGATTTTCATTTTAATTAAATTATATTTTCCTTCGCCCCATTTTTCATCCAATAATTTTTCTACACTGTCATATATCCCTATCCCTAAAAGGGGTTGGGGGGGGGTGCCATATTTCTTAACTGCTTCTTCCGCCGTAAGGGTAACCAGTTCGCCCTCTTTTTGAATTACTGAACCGTCGGCGGCAAGCGGTGCACTACCCTCAATAAGCAAAGTTTCGTTAGAGTCCATCATAGAAGCCATAACTCGAGACCGATAACGATATTTTCCAGTATAACTTCTTATTTTGGCTTTCAAGTAGGAATTTATTTTCCGCTTCATTGAGGAATCGATATTTCCGCCTCCCCCACTTACTGCTTCGGCTGCTCCAATTTGAGCAAAGGGAGCGAAGGCGATCTCATTCGTTGCAATTGCAATATATGCTCCCGCTGAAATTGCCTCATTATTCACATAAGTAATAATCGGACCTTCAAAACGATCAAAGGATTCAATAATTTCTTGCATAATTTCCAATGTAACTCCTAATTCGCCACCTGGAGTATCCATATCAATAACCACAATATCAGCATTTGCTTCAATTGCACTTTTGAGCCCCCTTCTTAGAATATCCAGAATGGGAGGCCCAATTTGATCACGAATAGGAATTTGATAAGCAATTTTTTCAGAATTTAATTCCAAAGAAATTGGAGGGACAGAGCTATTATCTTCAGCCTTCACTACCGATAAAAATGATGTGAAGATCACAAAAGAAAGAAAAGTTATTATTTTTCGGATTTTAAGCACGAGGAAATACTTTAAAATTTTAAAAAGCTTATTCTGATCACAAAAATACATTGCACAAAGTTCCAAGAACGGGCAATTGATATCTTATGGAAAGTGTTATTTACCAAAACCAAGAAATCAAGCGTTGGGATGTAGGTCCATCGACTTTTCTTGCCTTACCTGATCAAGGAGCACGTCTTTTAAATTGGCACATCAATATGAGTGACGGTTCCGTCCGCGATATTATTCATTGGCCAGAAGAGTATAATTCAGAAAACTTCGAGCAAACTCACGGGGGCATCCCAATTTTATTTCCTTTTGCCGGTAAATGCTATGACGCAGGTAATGAAGATCATTGGAGATCAGGACAAAAAGCACTGCCGATGCCCATACATGGATTCGCCCGTAGTTCAAACTTTCGAGTTCGTTCGATGGATAAACATGGATTTGAGGTTGAACTTGAACCATCCGAGGAAATAAAAGCCTGCTATCCATTTGATTTTACCTTTACTGTAATTTATCATTTCCTCGAATTATCGCTGCAAATCAGCCTTGTTTTAGAGAACGAAGGCCGTGAACCGATTCCATGGTCTGCAGGACTACACCCCTACTTTCAAATCCCCTGGAGAAAAGATTTACGCTTGAAAGACCATCAAGTAAAAATTGATGCTAAAAAAGTCTTTCAATATCAAACTGGAGGAATTATGAAAAAAATTCTCTCTACGAATGAATTTTCCACCATGGAAGACCCAAATTTGATCAATCGAGTGCATTATGAATTAAAAAATCCTGTAGCCGAAATATCCCTTCTCAACCAAGAAGAACCCATTAAGATTTCAGAAGTAGGGGGTGCAGAAAACGGCACAAGGCTTACTTTTGTTACATGGACCCAAGAAAATGCTCCATATTATTGCGTTGAACCTTGGATGTCTCCACCGAATTCGCCTGAGAATAAGACCGTTCGGTATGTACCGCCATCAGGAAGAGACGAATTCACTGTTGAAATAGAGTTAACCTAATTTAAAGATAATTGTGGGTTGTCAGTGGCCAACAATACCCCGTCCCACAACTTTATTCTAGCTCCAAGGCTTGATTCTACTTCAAGAATCACCTCATTTTCTTTTTGATCATCATTTGCACATAAATCATCAAGTAAACGAAGTGCCATCGGCCCGTGGTGTTCACCATCCAAATGGGCATGCCTTTCTAGGTAATAATGAAAAACGGGTGCCTCTTCTGTGGTAATATTTGTCTGATCCAAGATTCTCTGAAACATCAAGGGCACAATGCTCTCTCGTCCAATCGCAAATGATGATGCTATCTCATGCCCCTTACCTCGTTCGATTAACCCAAAAGTATAACTCATAAACTCTCTAGAGGGTTTAGGTATAAGGTCGTAGGTCAAGGCATCGTCGATTCCCTCCGAGCGAACCTCGTTGAGAAACTGTTCAATTACGCTGGTAGAAGCACCCACTTCTTTCATTGCCTCTAAGTAAATTTCAAAATGACTGGCATAGGATTCACCGTCTTTTTCAAAAGATTGATCGGACTCTTCTTCCATTATAATTTCATTTATAAAACGGACAACATTTCCATTTGAATTAGGAATCCATGGGGAACCATGAGGAACATAAATTTGCTGTAACTTTTTCAAAAGAGACATAAAATCCCACACCGCAAATACATGGTGTTCCATAAACCCACGTAATTCTTCAAGGGTGTTCAGCCTTGTAAAGACGGGATGAGATTCTAGCTTTTTTGAAAGTGGCTCAATCGAGATTAAATTCATGCTCTTATATTATTCAATATCTAAAATATTCAAAGAAAGTATTTCAAAAAGATGGTGCTCCCGCTGGGAGTCGAACCCAGATCTTCGGTTCCGGAGACCAATGTGCTATCCATTGCACCACAGGAGCTAAATTGTTAAAATTTCAGGGACTCGAACAGAATTTACTTAAAGATAGTATTGATGCCCATCAAGCAAGTTTTGTGAATAGCAAAGTTGAAATAGTTTAGGAAAGTACAGAACAAACCTAAACCAAGTTTGTTATCCACGAATTACGTAATCTAGAAACATGCAATGTTTACTATGGAAATAAGAGTAAAAATACGAAAAATGTGTTAGTAGCCAACTGATTTAAAAGATTTTATGGAAATAAAAAGTTTTTGACAAAGCAGAAAGCTACATAACTTGAAAGAGGTTTATCCCTTACTTGCTTTTTTTAATTTTTTTTCTTCGCGTTTTTCTTTAACAGTCTTGGTAGACTTCTTCTTAACTTCTTTTTTTGCGTTTTGTCCTTTAGCCATGATTTATGTTTGTTAGTTGATGAAAGATTTAGAATTCAATTAAAATAAACATGAATCTGTGATCATTTGAAACTAAAATATGAGTTTAATATTATTTTAAAGGCTAACATTTAAATGTACAAGTAACTACTTTATTACTTGAGATGAAGGTGTACTTACCGCAAAAAAAACACCCACAAAATGGGTGTTTATTAAAATTTTTAGTCCGAAATTATAAACTTATGCTGGAACAACATTCTTAGCACATGGGCCTTTTTGTCCTTGTCCTTCCTCATATTCTACGGTTTGTCCTTCGTTGAGGGATGCATGGCCACCGCCACTTTTAATTTCTGAATGATGAACGAAAAGATCTTCTCCACCATCTTCTGGTGTAATGAAACCGAAACCTTTATCTGAATTGAACCATTTTACTGTACCTTTACTCATTATTACTGTCTTTGTTTGTTGGTGGATTATAAAAATTGTAATACATTCGAATCCACCGCTTCGAAGTAAAAAATGTTAGCCTTGCATAATGAAGATTTTATAAGTTTTAGCAAGCACAAATTACTAATATTAAAACTCTTCTGTTTAATTCAGGATCTATTTTAATTTAAAAAAAAGAAAAAGTATCAAGCAAAAGAATTCTTCTTCTAAAATTTTAGTTCGATAAATAAATTAACCTAATTAATGGAATAAGAGAAAGCGAGGTACTTTCGCCTATGTTATAAGCAAACTTTGCGGCAGTATCTAAAGTTATGTTACAACAAAATGAGTCTAGAAATAAAAAACAAAAAAAAGCACATTAATCTAGAATACCTATTGACAGAATAAAATTAATGAGATTGAGTCTCAGTATCAGATGAGATTGAGTCTCAGTATCATTATTCTTATAAAATACAAACAAAGCATTACTAGCAAATTATAATATGAAACTATACAATATCGCATCGATGCTTGCATCGACTTCAATCGCCTTTTCCGCCTTTGCGGATGATCACGAGGAAAAAGATCAATTGTCTCCTTTTAACGTAATAGGAACGAAATCCGATGTTACTAGTCTCAAGGGTTCTGGTGCAGTGCTAGATTCTTCTGATTTAGCGCCGTTCTTTCACACAGACATTCACGAAATATTAAGACAAGTTCCCGGCGTTTATGTAAGGGGTGAGGAAGGATATGGTTTCTTCCCAAATATTAGTTTCCGGGGAGTTGATCCAGGCAGATCTAACAAAATTACTATTCTAGAAGATGGTGTTCCTTCTGCACCTGCACCTTATGCTGATCCTGCTGCTTATTACGCACCTACTGCGGGCAGAATGGCAGGCATCGAAATTCTTAAGGGAAGCAGTTCGTTAAAATATGGCCCAAATACAACAGGTGGTGTTATAAATTATCTGTCAACCGCTATACCCAACGAACAGCGTTCTCATCTACGTGCAAGCTATGGTGAATACAATGAACGTATTTCACATGCTTACAGCGGTGGTAAAACTGACTTCGGTAGCGGCAAATTAGGTTATTTACTCGAGATTTTTGATCATCGTTCTGACGGATGGCAGAAGATAGCCGGGATTGGAAACACTCCAGAAAGAAGTGCTCCAGTTGCCAAGACAGATTTGTTACTAAAACTTAGTTATGAGTTTGGTGAAGACAGTTATCTTGAATTCAAGGCAGGACGCATGGACATGGATGCTGATGTTAGCTATCAAGGACTTTCAAAAGAAGATTTTGATGCAAAACCCTACATGCGATATCCTGGTACACACCAAGACAACATGGATGCGCAGCAAGAACGCTACTACCTAAGGTATAAGAAGGAATTTTCTGATTCCTTATCTTTGACGTCGACTGTCTACCAAAACAAGTTTGTTCGTAACTGGTACAAATTAGGAAAAAAATACTATGCTACTGATAATACAACTGCACCATACGCCACAACAATAAACACTAACACCAACGCTCAAAACAATCCTGAAAATGATTTTCTCGATATGTTAGGCTTGGCAGGTAGGGATTACGATGCTAAATCGAATTATCGTACATATACCACCAAAGGCATACAAGCTAACTTAGATTATCTCGTAAACAATCATAATTTTGATCTTGGTTTTAGATATCAAGATGATCATTACATTAAAAACGCTGAAGGTACTAGTACTGCAGACACTTACACATGGGGATCTAACGGTGTTTACACATTTACGCCAGGTACTAAAAAAGGAACGGACCCGTATAAGGATGCCGAAGCACTTGAAATCTATCTTACTGACGAAATTGGCCTAGGTGCGTTAACTATAGCTCCAGGCATCAGATATTCGGATATCGATTATAGCTACAAGGGCGGTACCACAGTAAGCTTAGATGATGTTCTTGTCGGAATCGGTGCAAGCTATGAGATCTCAGACAATCTATCATTATTTGGTGGCGTTCATCAAGGACATAACTTCCCTGATGCTGAAAGCGTAGCAGATGAAGACATGAAACAAGAAGAATCTCTCAACTTCGAAATTGGTGCAAGAGGTAATGCAGGTAAATGGATGTACGAACTTGTTTACTTCAATACTCAACTTGAAAATATGCTTTTCTTAGCTTCAGAAGCTTCTGGTATTACCACATCAGCGAACGCTGGCGAAGGTTCTACTCAAGGGATTGAAGTTACCTTAGCAACAGACTTTGGTGACGACTCGGGGATTGGAATTCCTTTTTCTGTGAGTGCAACCTTTACAGACACTGAGTTTGAAACTGGATCGGGTACATCGGGAACCACAGGCGATAAAGATGCTTACATCTTTGGAGCATCCAAGGGAAAAGTATTCCCGTACATTCCCGACACTATGTTTAATGTTCGTGGGGGTCTTGAATTCACAAAACTTAGCACATATTTGAACTACCATTATCAATCTGCAGTTTTTACAAATGCAGTTAATGATCATAAGATAGATTCATATGGCACCTTAGACTGGTCTGCATTTTACCAAATAAGCGAAGGGGTTAAAACTTTTGCTAAAGTTACCAATCTTACCGATGAAGTTTACGCTGCAAGTATCCTACCAGGCGGATACAGAGCTGGTGCACCACGTATTGCCAGCATCGGAATGGAATTCGATTTCTAGATTATTTGTTTGTTTCAGGTTAAAAAGCCTTGAAGATTCATGCTTTTGTTTTTGGGCAGGAAACAAAAGTAAAATCCCTCGCCTCGTAGGCTTAACGAGGCGAGGACCCTTTCAACGCTACAGAAGTTTATAAACATGCACTTGGCTCCCTTCTTTTTTAAGGCGGGGGCCTTTTTTTGATCCATATTGAATCAGGAATATTTAAATCAGGCTGGCAAGTTAATTTATAAAAAGAGCTTGAATATTTGAATCATTATTGACACGAGAGATCTTCCATTTTGTTAATTCCTAATTCAAATTTTGACTGGTGTTTAATAACTAAATTTTAAACAAGTACTAGGATTTAAATTTTAGTTTTGTATTTTAACCCTCAATTAATACTAGGCATATGAGGTGAAAAAATAGGTCGTAAAGGTAGATACTCATATAGAACTTTCAGGGTATTTTTATCTCCTCCTAATTTAAATTTAGGGTGAGGTCTATTTCGTTATTTCAAGATAAATACTTAACGATATTTCTTTCCTACACTCCCAACAAAAATAATTCCTCTTGATTGACAGAAACTAAAGGATCATACATTATAGAGTTGTTGTTGCTCGGTAGCTCAGTGGCAGAGCAGGTGACTGTTAATCACTTGGTCGCTGGTTCGAATCCAGCCCGAGCAGCCATTTTAAAGATATTTACTTAAGTTCAGTATCTAATTCTGGCCACCGAACGAGTTTTCTATGCAGTGTCCGGCGGCTAACGCCCATTAACTCCGCGGCTTTTGTTCTATTGCCACCAGCTTGAAATAAGGCGGACTTTAGTAATCTTTTTTCATTTTCCTCAACAGATAAAGATGTGTCAGCACTTTGCAATGTTTGGCTCATTACAGAAGATTTAGAAAAGAATCGAGGGTCTAGATCATATTGAGTAATTACACCCCCTCTATTCAATACCACTAAGTTCTCACAAAAATTTCTCAGCTCTCGTATATTTCCTGGCCAGAAATAGGAATTAAGAACGCTAATTGCTTCAGAATTTAATTCGGGTAGCGGAAAATTATTCTCTCTAGAAAAATGAGATAAAAAATGCTCAAGCAATAAAGTGATGTCACCACCACGCTCCCGCAATGGCGGCAATTTAATTGAAACAACATTTAGACGGTAATAAAGGTCCTCTCGAAATTCTCCCTTCTCGATCATTGCTGAAAGGTTTTTATTCGTGGCACAAACCAAGCGAGTATCAACCATTATTGTATTTAAGCTTCCTAGCCGTTCAATAGATTTGGTTTCTAAAAACCGTAGTAATTTAACTTGAGAAGCCAAATCAATCTCTCCAATTTCATCTAGAAATAAAGTCCCTCTATTTGCAGATTCAAAGCGGCCTATTCTTCTTTCCGAAGCACCTGTAAATGCACCTTTTTCATGACCAAATAATTCACTTTCAAGCAGATTCGCGGGCAGTGCTGCACAATGAACAGGTACAAATGGGCCACGTGAACGATCGCTGTTTTGATGAATCGATTGAGCAACTAATTCTTTCCCTGTTCCAGTATCTCCAGTTAATAGAACTGTTGCTTTTGACGGGCCAACTAATTTGACTTTTTCTAGAACTTTTTCGAGGGCGTGTGATTTACCAAGTATTCCTTGAAAGCTGAATTTTTTATCCAGTCGTTGATGAAGTTCCTTATTTTCTAACTTAAGGTTTTTAGAATCAAGACCTCTCTTAATTAAAAGATCAAGTTTTGCTAAATTTACTGGTTTAGTTAAGAAATCAAAAGCTCCCCGCTTCATTGCTTCTACCGCTACATCGACTTCTCCGTAAGCAGTCATCATTATGCATATCGGTTGATTTCTTAGTGCGATCGCATGATCTATAACCGTCATTCCAGACTGACTTCCCATCTTTAAATCCGTTAGTACAACTTCTAGTGATTCTGCCTCCATCACATTAAAAGCTTCTTGAGGGCTAGATGCTAAAAAAATCTCAAATTTATCTTCGAGGGCCATTTCTAGGCCTTCACGAGTATGTTGCTCGTCATCTACAATAAGTAAATTTGATTTCATTTTTATTTAGTATCAGGATCAGGGTTTGATTCCAACAATTTACTCCGCACAGAATTTCGTGGAAATCGTAGAGTTACAATAGTCCCGGCTCCGACTTTACTATCAATTCCAACATCTCCACCGTGATCTCTCATAATTCGATGTACAATCATCATACCAATACCATGACCACTCTTTTTAGTAGTATAATAAGGCTCGAACACTTTTGAAAGATCATCTTTACTAATTCCGGTACCATGATCAATTATTTTAACGAATACAAATCTATCTTCAAGACCAGTTAATATTCTTATTTCAGATTTTTTACTTATCGCATCAATTGCATTTCCTATAATGTTAAAAAATACCTGCTTTAATTGCTCAGAATCTCCATTCACAAAGGGTTCTCTAACACCCGCTTCCATAGAGATATTAATTTTCTTTGCATTTAATTCTTCTTTTTTTAGATGCACAGTTTCTTCAATTATATTAAGGATATTTAATTTCTTAAAATCTGGAGATTGAGGACGAATGGCCTTTAAGAAATGTGCAATAATGCCATCTAATCTTTGTACCTCATTAATACATGTCGAAAGTGATTTTTTTGACTTCTCCTGATTTGATTTCTCGAGATTTAAATTTCTGTGTAAAACTTGTAAGTGAATATGGATTGAGTTAAGTGGATTGCCCAATTCATGGGCAACCCCTGCGGCAAGGTCCATTATGCTCGCGACTCGCTCACTTTCTATTCTTTCCTCAAAGCTTACCTTTTCTTCGGTAATATCCGTTATTATGATAGCAATACCGACCTCTTCTTTTTCTTCCTGTTTTACGAAAGCCTCTTCAATTGGTACAGCATATACTCTAATATACCGAAGTTCTGGATACGATATCTCCATTTCTCGGACAATTACCTCCGCGTGCGTACCTTTTTTTCCATGGTCCAGTCCAATTGCGCGAGCAATCTCAGGAGCTGCACGAAGTAATGAAACCTGAGTTGCTTGATTTTCCTTCAACCCAATTAACTTCTTACCTTGAATATTTGCATAGTTAATATCACCTTTTCCATCTAGAACCAAAATCCCGTCCCGAATGACATCAAAAACAGTTTCTAATAATTTCCTTTCCCTCGCGAGACGCTGAACCAGGATACCAAGATTTACCTCGTCTAAATCATCGAGCCTACCAAGAACTTTATCTAGAGGACTTTTACCGGCCTTCACCTTATAATTAATTCTAACATTTGAGTAGCTAAGACTTTCTTGCTTGAGAATTCAAATTTAACTTTTGTTTGATCAGATGAAAACATCGTTATTTCATTATTTTCAGAATTAAATCCAATTCCTTCTTTTGATACATCATTTAGAGCAATCCAATCTAGATTTTTTTTCTTCAATTTAATTTTTGCATTCTGTTCTAGATTTTCTGTTTCTGCAGCAAACCCGACAAGTATTTGAGAATCGTTTTTTCGATTTCCAAGCTCTTTTAAAATATCAATTGTGGGGATTATTTTGATTTCACTAGGAAATTCTTCCTTTTTCTTCTTTCGAGTCCACTGATTTTTGGGTCGATGATCACAGACTGCAGCACACATTATAATCACATCAGCCACCTCAAAATTTTCCAGCATTGCTTTTCTCATCTGTTCTGCAGTTTCTACTTTCTTAACACAAACCCCATGAGGTTCTTCTAAACAAACTGGTCCGCTTATTAGGGTAACCAAAAAATTTCTTTTGTGTGCCTCTGTGGCTAAAGCATACCCCATCTTGCCCGATGATGGATTGGATATAAATCGAACTGGGTCTATCCATTCCCTAGTGGGTCCGGCAGAAATCAAAAAATTTAATTTTTTAGCCATAATAAATGTGAGCGACTTTGTGGAGTATTCGTGTTTTAAATAATTAAGACAATGAATCAAGAGCTACCTAATCATAATAAACCAAAAAAAGAAAGCATGTGGTTGAACCTAGGGTTTAATCTTCTTATACCAATTCTTGTTTTAAGAAAAGGCGATGAGTGGTTTGGTCCTTCGCTTGAAAACCTTCTACAGTCGCCCCAAGATGGTACTTTGGTTGGTTCCTTCATGTTGATACTTGCGATTTCATTTCCAATTGGATACGGAGTTTTGGATTTTTGGAGAAGAAAAAAGTGGAATTTCCTATCCATACTTGGAGCGTTAAGCGCATTTTTAACCGGCGGCATCGGGCTTTTGCCTGGTGCAACCGTTTCAATGTTTGCAATTAAGGAGGCTGCTCTTCCTGGAATTCTCGGAATTCTTACCATTTTAACTTTAAAAACTAAGAAGCCGCTAGTTAAGCTATTTCTTTATAATCCCGATGTAATTCAGGTCGATCTTGTCGATCGTGCACTTTCAGTTAGGGGAACAACCGAAGAATTTAACCAGTTATTAAAAAAATGTACTTGGTTAATCGCACTTTCGTTCGTTCTAAGTGCGGGTTTAAATTACTTTCTTTCTCTTGCGATTGTTGTTACGGAGCCATCCATCGACAAACTAGCTTTCAATGATGAGGTTGGGAAGATGATGGGCTGGAGTTTTCCAATCATCAGTCTACCCTGTATGATTGTGAGTGCTTATGCCCTTTGGATCTTAATCAAAGGTATACGCACATTGGCGGGCTTATCCTTCGAGGAAGTCCTTAATCAAGGACACAGCAAGCAATAGACTTTTATCTGCCCTCTAGAGGCAGATAAGGCCGCAAGGGAGAACCCTGATAGATTTGTCGGGGTCGATGAATTTTTTTGCCTGTTTCTGCAATCTCTTTCCAATGAGCAAGCCAACCTGGTGTTCGGCCAATAGCGAACAGGACAGTAAATGTGTCAGTAGGAAAACCCAGTGCCTGTAAAATAATCCCGCTATAAAAATCGACATTAGGGTAAAGTTTTCTTTCAACGAAGTAAGGATCTTTCAATGCTTCTTCTTCGAGTCTGCGTGCAATTTCGAGTATTGGGCTCGAAACACCCAGTGCCTCAAGTGCGTCATCACAAGCAGCCTTGAGTATTTTAGCTCTAGGATCGTAATTTCTATAAACTCGATGCCCGAATCCCATAAGGCGAGTTTTGCCCTGTTTCGCCGATTCGATGAATCGACTACCGTCATCTCCAGCATCGTGGATTTGATTAAGCATTTGAATCACGGCCATATTCGCACCGCCGTGTAATGGCCCCCATAGGGCTGACACCCCTCCTGCAAGTGAGGCAAATGGGTTAGCTCCACCAGATGCGATCATTCTGCAGGTAGATGTCGAACAATTTTGTTCATGATCTGCATGAAGCAAAAAGATAAGATCTAAGGCATTGATCACGGATGATGGAATTTCTTGAGATTCGGATTCCTTCGCGAACATCATTGTAAGAAAATTCTTACAATAGCTTGCTGAAGGGTCGGTTAGGGGTACATTCTCATTAAGAAGAAAGCGGTGCCTTGTCGCCGCAATCGTCCGAACCGTTGAAATAATGAGTGCAGCTGTTTCATCAAAGCTTTCAAGGTCAGCCTTTCGGTCATTAGTACAAAATTCAGGATAAGCTCCCCCCAAGGCTTGTAGGCCAGCGGCAAGTACCCCCATTGGATGGGAATTCTTGGGTTGTGAGTTAATTGCAATAACCACCTCGTCTGGCAATTGAGTAAATTTAGCAACACGTTCCGTAAACAAATCCAATTCTGAAGCTGAGGGAAGCTCGCCGTACATGACGAGATAAGAAGATTCTAAAAAATTTGAATTTGTTGCCAAATCTGCGATATCATAACCACGATAACGCAGAATGCCTTGGTCGCCGTCTATAAAGGTTACCTTACTTTCGCATGAGCCTGTATTTCCGTATCCATCGTCAAAAGTGATAAACTTACTTTGTTTACGCAGTAAACTTATGTCTACCGCCCTCTCAGATTCAGTGCCTTCAACAATATTTAAAGGATAAGAATTGTTGCCAATAGTGAGTGTAGCCTCGTTGTCCATATTTTGTGGGGTATTTTAAAAGTATTGAAATCTTTAAGGAGTAAATTTCACAACTACCTTTTCAAGGAAATTTCGGTAGATTTGCAAACCTTTTGCCTGACTTTTTTCAGGATGAAATTGAGTAGCGATGCAATTATTATGTAAAATCCCACTAATAAAAGGATATCCGTAACAGGTGGATAAAGAACGAAGGGTGCTATCCTCAGAAACTACATGATAACTATGTACAAAATAAAATTGATCGTCATCCACTAATCCAGTTTGTATCGGATGGTCTTTAAAATCACCCCACTTAACCGAATTCCAGCCCATATGAGGAACTTTAAAATTCTTATCTAACGAAAATTTTTCCACATGACCGGAGAAAATTCCCAATCCATCAAGCTCGCCTTCTTCGGACCTCTCAAAGAGTACTTGAAGACCCAGGCAAACTCCTAAAAAGGGTTTATCCTGTGCAATCCACTCTTTAATTGCTGAGGCTAAACCAGTTTGATTTAATGCCTCCATACACTGGTCAAAAGTTCCTTGTCCAGGAAAAATAAGGGCGTCAATTTCATCCAAACCCTCGGGGCTTTGTAAAACTTTTACAATAGAGCCCAAATGCTCAAACGCCTTAACTACACTTCGCAGGTTTCCAGTCCCATAGTCAACTACACCGACTCTATGGCAATCAATTGACATGGAAGTGAACTATGAGGATAAGGTGCCCTTCGTTGACGGAACTCCGCCATTTAATCTCGGTTCCAAATTCGTTGCTTGATCCAATGCCTTTGCGAATCCCTTGAAAATTGCTTCCGCAACATGATGAGGTTCTTTTCCGTGCTCTAAGCGGATATGTAAATTACACCCTGCCTCATTGGTAAAGGACTGAAAAAATTCTTTAAAAAGTTGAACATTGAAATCACGGACCATTGAAACGGGTAGGGGGGCATCAAATACAAGAAATGCCCGATTACTTAAGTCAAGGGCAACCGTGACCAATGTTTCATCCATAGGCAGAACAAAAAAACCATAACGTTTAATGCCAGCTTTATCTGCCAAGGCTAGTTTAAATGCCTGGCCTAAAGTAATTCCCATATCTTCGACAAGGTGGTGATAATCAATATCGATATCCCCCTTAGCTTCGATGCTTAAATCGAAATATCCATGTTTAGAAAATAGCTGAAGCATGTGGTCAAAAAAGGGAATGCCAGTGGAAATTTCACCCATTCCTGTACCATCTAAGTTTACTGAAACTACAATTTGAGTTTCATTTGTATTTCTAGTTACTTCGGCTGTTCTTGTATTTTCCATGTGTTTATCAATTCAATCAGCATATCCATTTCCTCTTCTTTGCCAATACTGATTCGCAAAAACGAAGATGTTAACTGATTTGAAGGGAAATATCGAATAAACACATTATTATCGTTCAAATATTTATATAAATCTTCAGCGATATCCCTCCCGGAGGTTTCGCTATAGTTGAGAGGTTGAGTGAATAAAAAATTCGCGCCACTCGGGTATGTGTACCACCGCCAATCGATAAAAGTTTTATAAACTCTTTCCCGAACAGATATAATTTTCCGAGTTGTCTCATCAAAATACTCCCGATCTTTCAATGCGATTTGAGCAATAATTTGAGCAAGTCGATCTACATTATACACTTCTCTCGCCTTATTTAGTATTGAAATCACTTCCTTTCCTGCGAGTGCATAACCGACTCTCAACCCGGCAAGAGAATAAGATTTTGAAAGCGTCCTTGTAATAATTACCCTTTCGCTTTCTGCAAGTAAAGGAATCGCATTGAATGGGGCAAAATCTGCATACGCTTCATCAATCACCAGAATTCCTAAATAACTTTTTAGGATAGAAGAAAATACTGTATTCTCATAAATCCTCCCAGTTGGCGCATGCGGACTAGTAAGGAAAAATATATTTGTTCCTGATTGAGATATAATGTCCGGTTCAATTGTAAAATTTTGATCCTTGAAGGGAATTTTTTTGACCTCGGTTCCCTGTAGAGAGCCTAGGACTTCATACAAGGAATAACTTGGATCAAGCATTCCAATCGATTTTGACCTATCCGAAAAACAACGAACGCAAAGATTTAGAATATCATCTGAACCATTTCCAACAATTACCTGATCCGGGTGTACATTATGCAAATTGGCAATCGTTGACCTTAAATCATCCGCAGATGAATTAGGATAACGATTGAGGTCAGTTATTTGAGCCAATATTGATTCCGATATTTGGGGGGTAGGGGGATAAGGGTTTTCATTTGTATTAAGCTTAATCGTCCGCTCGAGAATCGTTGGCTGCTCACCCGGGGTATAAGGTTTATGTCTAGAAATAGAATATGCGGTAAGATCTTTGACTGACATTTCTTGTAAAAGATTTCTTTATAATCTGATCGAAAAAGATTTACCGTGACCGTCTAATTGCTCCATTTCAGAGAATACACTTATTGCTTTCTTTGCCAGAAGCGCTGATTTCTTATCATACTGAATGAAACTAGAACGCCTTAAAAAATCTTGTAGTCTTAAGCCTGACGAGAATCGGGATGAACGTCCTGTTGGTAAAACATGGCTTGGCCCGGCAAGAAAATCTCCCAAAGAGGTAGCCGTTATATGACCGAGCAAGAACGCTCCCGCTGTAGTAATTTGACTGGTTAAAAATTCGATGTGTTCTTCTGCAACTTGAAGTTCTAAATGTTCGGGCGCAATATAGGTGGCAACTTCTGCAATTCTTTTAAAACTCGGAAGGTAAATGGCAATGAATCCATTATTCAAAACACCTTCAATTGCGTCTTTATGAGAAAGGGTTTTCAACTGAATATCTATTTCTTTGGTAATTTTATCGAAATGGCTCATTTCAGAAAAAAGCAAAAAGATTTTCTCTTTACCGGATCCATGTTCTGCCTGAGAAAGCAATGCTGCAGCAACAAAGGCTGGATTGGAAGAAGCATCAGCAATCACCATTAATTCGCTTGGACCAGGCAATAAATCAATTCCTACAGTTCCATAAACTTGTCTTTTTGCTTCATTCACAAAGGAGTTTCCTGGACCAAAAATTTTATCTACCGGGGTAATGGTTTCTGTACCATACGCTAAAGCCCCAATTGCTTGTGCTCCTCCGACTTTATAAATTTCATTTACGCCAAGCATTTCCAAGGCGGCCAACATTTGAGGTGCAATTTTGCCTTCTGAATCGGGTGGGGTGACGATTACTATTTGTTTTACTTTTGCCACTTTGGCTATAGTCACAGTCATAACAACGGTTGAAATCAAAGGTACATTACCGCCTGGTACATAAATTCCGACACGATTGATAGGATAATACTTTTCTCCAACTTTTGCCCCATGATTATTGAATGTACTCCAATTTTCAGGTAATGTTCTTTCGTGGAATAAGGAAACATTTTCAATCGCTTCTAAAATACTTTCTTTCTCGCTCGTTGTTAGTTGAGATTTGGCCGCCTCTAGTTCGTTTTGAGAAACCTTTATTTGGTTGGGACCCAATTTTACCTTATCATAAAGAAAAGTTCTCTTGAGCATTGCACCGTCGCCCCCATTTCGAACATCACTTAAAATTTCTGCTACTTTATTGATGACCACATCATCACTTTGAGAGGAAGAACAAAACTCTAAAAGTCGATCTGTAAGACCGTTGTCATCCTGCAAAAAGCTTTTGAGCATAAGTAAAAGCTATAAATTACTCCCACTCAATTGTGCTTGGCGGCTTAGAACTAATATCGTACACCACTCGATTTGCACCTTTGACTTCATTAATAATTCGATTCGAAACTTTTCTTAATAGTTTGTCTGGTAATTGAGCCCAATCCGCTGTCATGGCGTCACTACTAGTAACTGCTCTAAGAGAGATTACATGGTCATAAGTTCTCTCATCACCCATTACACCAACACTTCTCACGGGAAGAAATACACAAAATGCCTGCCAAAGCTTATGATACCAACCTGAACTTCGTAATTCATCGATAAAAATTGAATCTGCCTCCCTGAGCACTCTTAAATTATTAGAATTGATCGAACCCACCACTCTAACCCCCAAGCCCGGGCCTGGGAAGGGATGCCTCATCAGAACATTTTCACTTAAGTCGAGGGCTCGACCAAGGTTACGAACCTCGTCCTTGAATAACTCCCTTAACGGTTCAAGCAATGAGAGCTTCATTCTTTTAGGTAAGCCCCCAACATTATGATGACTCTTGATCAACGAAGCAGGGTTCCCAGCGATAGGTACACTTTCAATCACATCTGGATAAAGAGTTCCTTGGGCAAGAAAGTCCACTTTTCCCAAACTTTTGACTTCTTTATCAAATACCTCAATAAATGTTTTACCGATTATTTTTCTCTTCTTTTCTGGATCGGTCACTCCCTTAAGTTTCTTAAGAAATAAACTACCCGCAAGAGCCACTTTTAATTTACCAGGGATATGATTCCGAAATAATTCCTTAACTTGCTCTCTTTCATTCAAGCGAAGTAATCCATTATCGACAAAAATACAGGTCAATTGATCTCCTATCGCTCGATGAATAAGAGCGGCGGCAACGGAAGAATCAACGCCTCCGCTAAGTCCAAGAATGACTTTCTTTTTGCCAACCTTATTCTTAATTTCTTGTATCGCAGATTGGGTAAAATCTTCCATATCCCAATCTCCCTTACATTTGCAAATTGTAAAAAGAAAATTTTGGATGATTTGATTACCTTTTTCGGAATGCTCAACTTCAGGATGAAATTGTAATCCGTAAAATTTTCTGGTAGAATCTTCGATAGATGCAAAGTCCGAATTCTCTGTTTGTGCTAATGCTTTAAAACCCTTAGGCATTTTGACCAAACAATCGCCATGTGAATTCCAAACAGTGAGGGTTGAGGGTAAATCTTTAAATAATAAGCCTTTTTTTAAAACCTTAAGTTTTCCTCTACCATATTCTCGATGATCGCTACTTTTAACCTCACCACCGAGCATAGTTCCCATTAATTGTAAACCGTAACATATACCAAGAATGGGAACACCCAAACTAAATATATCTGCTTTTGGCTTTGGTGCACCACTTGCAAGAACACTTGCTGGTCCACCAGATAAAACTATACCATTAGGCTTTAACTTTTTTATAACACTAGTCTTAGTGTTAAAAGGTAAGACCTTTGAATAAACTTTAGCCTCACGAATTCGCCTAGCAATCACTTGAGTGTATTGAGAACCGAAATCTAGAACTATGATTGTTTGTGTCATAATGCTGTACCTAAATTAGTAAGACAAATGTAACATATGTTATTACAAAGTAATGGGTAAACTAAAATTACTAAGCATTGATGAGAACAATGCAAACCTACTAATAATAAATGAAGTGACTAAGGCTTTCCGAAATAAATAGAATAAAACTTGAAAACCAAATTTTACTCAGGATCCTTATCTTCAGCTTTCGTCTTTGAAGACTTTTTCTTTGCTTTTTTAGGTTCTGATTCTTTGCCGGAAACTTCTTCAATACTTTCGTCTTTTGCAGCTGAAGTAGCTATTTTTTCTTCAACCACAGATTGATCATTCGACTCAACTATCGTATCAGAAACTTTCTCCTCATTTGGTAAATCTTCTTTTACCTCAGAAGAGGCTTCAAGTTTTTCCTTGGCCTTCTTAGTGGTTCGCTTCTTCTTAGGATTCTTCTTTTGAATTTCTTCAACAAACTCAATAATTGCCATATCTGCGGCATCGCCCAATCGGGGTATCGCAAGTTTATAAATACGAGTATATCCTCCATTACGACCAACAAATTGCTCAACCAACTCATCAAATAGCTTTTTTACCGCCTTCTGACTTCTTAGGCGGGCAATTGCCAACCTTCGGTAATGAACTTTGTTTGCTGCGTCATCGGATGCATGAGCTTTTTTAGCCAAAGTTATGGCTTTTTCAATAGAGGGGCGTAATGCTCGAGCTTTAGCTAGAGTTGTCGTGATCCGCCCATTATCGATGAGCGAACAAGACAAGTTTGCAATCAGCGAAGTTCTGTGAGCGGTCTTTACACCAAGAAGATGATTGTGTTTTCTGTGTCTCATCTTGTTAAATTATAATGGATTATTAATTGGAAATTGTATCAAGTAAACGACTTTCGAACTTCATACCAAGAGATAAGCCGAGTTGTTCAAGTTTGGCTTTAATCTCATTCAAAGATTTTTTTCCAAAATTTCGATACTTAAGCATTTCAGGTTCAGATTTGGTAGCAAGTTCACCAACAGTGGTAATATTTGCATTATTTAAGCAATTTGCAGCTCGAACTGAGAGTTCAATTTCATTAACACTCATACCAAGCAAATTTTTAAGACGATTTTGTTCTTCGCTCACCTCTTTGGTATGACTTTCAAATTCGATTTGCTCCTCACTAATTTGGTCAAACACATCAAGATGGTGACGCAGAATTGCAGCGGATTGCTTGAGGGCATCGTCGGGCGTTATTCTTCCATCAGTATTTACTTCCAAAATTAACTTGTCGTAATCAGTCATTTGTCCAACACGAGTATTCTGTACATCATACTTAACTAATTTAACTGGACTGAAGAGTGCATCTACATTTATGACGCCAATTGGTTGGCCATCGATTTTACTGTCTTCTCCCAAGCAAAAGCCTCGTCCAATTGATACAGTCAATTCTGCAAAAACTACTTGTTTGCGGTCTGTTGTAAGGATTAACTGTTCAGGATTGATGATTTCAATTCCCTCCATGGGTGAAATATCTCCCGCAGTAATCTCACCTTCTTTTTCTATATCTAAAGTTAAGGTAACTGGATCCGACTTATGACTAACAATAAGAATCTTTTTCAAATTAAGTACAATATCAGTTACATCTTCAACAATACCATCAATACTTTGAAATTCATGCTGAATTCCTTCCAATTTAATTGAAGATATGGCCGCACCCTCAATCGAACTTAGGAGCACACGACGAAAGGCGTTTCCGATAGTATGACCAAATCCAGATTCGAAAGGATCTGCAATGAACTTAGCGTACTTGTCGGTAGCTGTTTCCTCTTCTTTAACGAGACGATTAGGTAATTCAAACTTTCCAAGTTTTGTTGCCATGATAATTTTGGGGGTTGGGTACGAAAAATAAAATAATTGATTAACGACTATAAAATTCAACAATAAGTTGAACATTAACACTTTGCTCGAGTTCATCTGTTTGAGGAAACCGTGTAACAGTACCTTGCAGTGAATCTACGTTTACATCGACCCATGGAGGGGAAGGATGATACTGAGAACCCTCTAAGTTTTTCGTAGCAACTTGACGAGAGGATGTTTTCTCCCGCACACCGATTACATCACCAGCAGTTACAAAAAAACTTGGTATATCTACTTTTTTCCCATTAACCAAAAGGTGACCGTGATTGACAAATTGTCTAGCTGCTTGTCTTGTTTTAGCAAAACCTAGTCTATAAACTACATTATCAAGACGGGTTTCTAACATAGTAAGAAAGACTTCACCCGTAATACCCTTTTTTATTTTGGCACGCTCATACATGTTGCGAAACTGTTTTTCAGTTAAGCCATACATCATCCTGAGCTTTTGCTTCTCAATTAGGCCCAGACCATAATCACTAACCTTTCTACGAAACGAGGGGCCATGTTGCCCAGGAGGATAAGATCTTCTTTCGAAAGCTTTGTTTGCAGGGAATAACGCCATTCCAAATCGGCGATTAATTCTTGTGGTTGGACCAGTATAACGAGACATAATAAAATTTAGTTAAAACAAACTGTTGATAAAATTTAAACTCTTCTTCTCTTGGGTGCTCGGCATCCGTTGTGCGGAACGGGGGTAACATCCAAAATGGATGATACATTGAAACCAAGACTTTGTAATGCACGAATTGCGGAGTCACGGCCCATTCCTGGACCCTTTACTTTGACCAAAACCTCTTTCATTCCGTGAGACATTGCAACTTTACCGGCATCTTGAGTAACAACTTGTGCAGCATAAGCAGTAGATTTTCTTGAGCCACGAAAATTACATTTTCCAGAACTCGACCAAGAAATTACATTTCCCTTCATATCTGTAAAGGATACTTTAGTATTATTGAAAGTTGCCACGACATAACAAATTCCAGAAGTAATATTTTTGCTTCCCTTTGCCTTGCGGATCTTGACCTGCTCAATGTTTGCACCAAGTAAGTCCGCTGCAGTTTCCTCTTTCTTCTCGACTTTATCGGACTTGGCTACTTCTTCACTGTCAACTTGGGCAGGAATAATATCAGCCTTAGGTTTGTCAGATTTTGTAGGTTTATCAGATTTTGTAGGTTTATCGGGTTTTACGGAATCTTCACTTTTGGTTTTCTCTACCTTTGCAGGTTTAACTGATTCAATATCAGCCTTAACTGATTCGTCCTTTTTGTCTTCTTCGCTCATTATAAATATTTTTTAGGCTTTTTTGACTACACCAACAGTCTTACGTCCACCTTTACGGGTCCGTGCGTTAGTAATCGTTCTTTGTCCGCGAACAGGAAGTCCACGTTGATGCCTGAGTCCACGATAACAACGAATACTTTGCAGGCGTTTCAGGTTATTAGTGACCGCTCGGCGCAAGTCTCCCTCAACCATAATCTTTTGATCGATAATATAATTACTAATTTGGCTAATTTCATGTTCGTTCAAATCTTGAGTCCGGCGATTAGGGTCGATACCAGTTACTTCAAGAATCAATTTGGCACGAGTCGGTCCAACGCCATAAATGTATCTCAAAGAAAATTCAATTTTCTTTCTGTTTGGAATGTCTACTCCGAGCAATCTAGCCATAATATTGTATCTGTTGAGGTTAAAATTTTACTTATGAACTCTTCATAATAAAGCCTACAAGACCTAATATAAAAAGTGCTATTGCAATAAAAATTAAGGGTCGCCACTGTGCTTCAAAATCCTTCAACTCCAATGATTCAATCCCCTGGCTGGTGCTAGCAGATCTTCCACGGATACGTCCCTTTCGCAAGAATCCATCGTAATGTCGTTGTAAAAGAAATGTTTCTAATTGGCGCATCGTGTCTAAAACCACACCGACAATAATTAACATGCCGGTACCACCAAAGAAAGTAGCTACATTGTAAGAAACATTTGCAGTTTTAAAGATAAAGTCTGGGAAAACTGCGATAGCAGTTAAAAAAATGGCACCAGCTAATGTTAATCGGGTCATAACGAAATCTAGAAATCGGGCTGTATGCTCACCTGGCCTAACACCAGGAACATAACCACCGTTCTTTTTCAAATCATCAGCAATCTGAACGGGCTTGAACATTATTGAAACCCAAAAATAACTAAAAACAAGGATCAGACCACCGTAAACCATATAATAAAACCAGCCGCGACTTGCGAACATATTTGCTAAATCAATTGCCCAATTAGTTTCAGAAGGAGAATCGGCAATAGCAGCACCGAGTGTTCTTAAAAGTTGTGCTGGAAACATTAAAATTGCACTAGCAAAAATAACTGGCATAACCCCGGCATAATTTACTTTGAGGGGAAGAAATGAACTTTGACCACCAAATACTTTTCTACCCACCATTCTTTTGGCATATTGAACAGGAATTTTTCGTTGCGCTTGTGTTACTGCGATGATGCCGCTGACTACTACAAGAAATAAACCGACCATCAGAAATGCTTTAACGATGACCATATTGTCTCCTGCCGGAGCAAGGAAAATGAGTGCGTACGCATCTGCTAAAGCTTTGGGTAGATCTGACAAGATTCCAACTGTGATCAGAAGAGAAATACCATTACCAATTCCTCTCTGAGTTATCTGCTCACCTAGCCACATCAAAATCAAAGAACCTGTTGTAAGAAAAATTATTGAAGTTATTAGAAATATCGACGGAGATGTGGCTACTACAATTGCTCCCAATGGTTTACCATCTAAACCAATTTCAGCAGGATTAAATCCCTGAATAAGACTTCCAGGACTGTCTCTCAGGGCAAGGGCAAGTAATCCGCCCTGCACAAGGCATATTAGTACAGTAAGATACCTTGTATATTGGGAAATTTTTTGCCTCCCGGGTTCTCCCTCCTGTTGAAGTCTGGCCAATTGCGGAAAGACTGCACCCATCAATTGCATAATAATTGACGCACTAATGTAAGGCATTATGCCAAGTGCAAAAAGGGCACCATTCAAAAGGGCGCCACCTGTAAACATGTTATAAAAACCTAAAATATCATTTCCCTCAGTCTCACTTCTAGACTGCTCTCTTAACTCAAAAAATTCTTTGATGGGGGAGGGGTCGACTCCAGGCAATGGTATATTTGCTCCAACACGTGCAATAAAAAGCAGTGCTAAGGTAAAGAAAATCTTCTGCCTTAACTCAGGTATTTTTAAACAATTTGTAAATGCTGAAAGCATATTCGATTTGATAAGTGAAATTACTCTGTAACCGTTCCGCCAGCGGCAACAATTTTTTCTTTGGCGGACTTGGAAATCTGATCTACCGAAACTACAAATGCTTTGGTAACATCACCAGTTCCAAGTAACTTTACAGAAGAAGAATTAGACCGTATTAAACCAGCATCTTTAAGTGTAACTAAATCTACTTTATCAGAAGACAATTTTTCTAATTCATTTAAATTAACGATAGCACACGGGTTTTGAAAACGAGTACGATTGAATCCTCGTTGAGGGAGTTTTCGAAAAAGCGGCATTTGCCCACCTTCAAAACCTGCTCTAAGAGAATAACCAGAGCGTGCACCTGCACCTTTGTGTCCGCGTCCTGAAGTCTTACCGTGACCATTTCCTTCGCCTCTTCCAATGCACCTCTTTTTACGATTTGCGCCGGCTGGTATTTCATTTTCTTTCATGATAATCTAATTTTAAGACGAAACTTCTGTTGTTTCAGGTAACGAAACGATTAAGGGGGTGGGGGCTTCCATGTATGAAGGCCCAGTGACTTCCTCGCCACGAATAATCGAAATTGTTTTAGGCGTCCTCAGTTGTGCGAGTCCATTCATAGTAGCTGATACAACCGACAACTGATTATTAGAACCCAGCGATTTGGATAGGATGTTTTTTACACCCGCTGCTTCAAGTACTGCACGTACCCCTCCACCAGCTATAATACCAGTACCTTGGCGAGCCGGTTTGAGAAGAACCTTACCGCCATCATAATTCCCCAATATTTGATGTGGAATTGTATCACCATACACTGCAACATCTTTCATTGCCTTCTTTGCCTTATCAGTTCCTTTGCGAATTGCGTCCGGAACCATTTGAGCTTTCCCGTAACCGAAACCTACTTTTCCTTTTTGGTCACCTACAACAACGAGGGCAGCAAAACTGAAACGTCTACCTCCTTTTACAACCTTAGCACACCTGTTAATATGTACCACTTTTTCAAAAAGTTCAGGTCCATCCTGAGATACTTCTGGTGATTTTTTATTTCTTCGATTGGGTTTGCTCATAGTAATTTAAAATTTTAGTCCTTGTTCGCGCATTGCATCTGCAAACGCCTTAACGCATCCATGATATTTACGACCAGATCTATCAAAGACTATTGTTGAATAGCCCTTAGATTTGATTTGTTCCCCAAGGGCAGTTCCAAGTTTTTGCGCCCCGGAAACATTCGGCAATAAGTTCTTGAAGTCAGGGTGAGTAGTTGCCACACCCACAACAGTGTGACCAAGCACATCGTCAACACACTGAGCGTGTATGTTTTTGTTTGTAAAACATACTGCGACCCGTGGTCTTTCAGCAGAGCCATTGATTTTTTTGCGTATCCGCCAACGACGTTTTTGTGCTAATGCTTTTTTCTTTGAAAGTTTCATTATATTAATTATGCAGATTTTTTACCTTCTTTACGACGCACATACTGACCTAGAATTCGCACTCCTTTACCCTTGTATGGCTCGACGGGGTAATAATTTTTAATTTCAGCTGCTACCTGCCCAACTTTTTGTTTGTCGGCACTCTCCACATGAATTTTGACATTGTCTGCAACTGTAACAGTTACATCGCTTGGGATGTCATGTAAAATCTCGTGAGAATAGCCTAATTCGAGATCAATTTGGCTACCCTTAATTGTTGCCCTGAAACCCACGCCCTCAATGAGCAAGTCCTTACTGTATGGCGTGATCACTCCCTGGACCATATTAGCAATAATTGAGCGTACAGTGCCATAATTTGCTTGAGCAGCTCTTGAACTATTACTTGGCTTTACCACGACGGTATCATCGGTCTTGGTGATTTGTGCCAAGTGTGAAAATTCCTGAGTAAGATCACCCTTTGGGCCCTTAACACGAACGATTTGATCATCGATAGTTACATCGACTCCGGGTGGGATTATTACTGGTACTTTTCCTATTCTACTCATGGGGTAATTTTTAAATTGTTGTTACCAAACACTGCAGAGAACCTCTCCGCCGAGTTTATTTTTTCTGGCAGTTTTGTCGTCAATAATTCCACTCGGTGTGCTTAAGATAGAAATCCCGAGCCCTCCAAGAACACGAGGAATTTCACGGTATCCGCAGTAGGTGCGCCGGCCCGGAGTACTTACTCGATTAATTCCGCGGATTGCATGCTCACCGTCAACGTACTTTAGAGTGATTTGAATATTTTTGTGACCATTATCTGCCGATTGCTCGTCGCAATTTTCGACAAAGCCACGTGATTTAAGAATTTTAGCTATACCGACTCGTAGTTTTGAATGAGGGTATGAACAGGTAGTCTTACCTGCTTTACCTGCATTACGAATAACGGTGATAAAGTCGCCTATTGTATCGTGAACTGACATAATTTATAAATGGTTAAATAGTTACCAAGATGCTTTTATTACACCCGGTATTTTTCCCTGCAGAGCAAGTTCGCGAAATGAAATTCTCGAAAGCCCAAACTTTCTAATTGTTGCACGGGAGCGACCGGTTAAAGTGCAGCGGTTGACAAGACGCACAGGTGAGGAATTTTTTGGAAGCTTAGTTAATTTCGCTTGGGCTTTGTAAAATTCTTCCTCTGAGGTCGCAGGATCTGATAAAATGCTTTTCAAGGAAGCTCGCTTGGCTGCAAATTTTGCCACAAGTCTTTCTCGTTTTTTGTTTCTATGAATTACTGATTTCTTAGCCATGATGATTAAATTCTTACGCTGCTTCCTGCTGGGTTGATATATCTGAAGAATGCTTACGAAAGGGCATTCCTAACAATTTGAGGAGTTCTGCACCTTCTGCGTCATTTTGGGCAGATGTTACAATTGAAATATCCATTCCAGTATTAGTCCGTTGTCTCTCAACATTAATCTCAGGAAAAATGCTGTGGTCAGTAATGCCTAATGTATAATTACCTGAACCATCTAGTTTTGAAGGAACACCGCGAAAGTCTCGTATATTGGGTAAAGATATAGCGATCAAGCGCAATAAAAACTCCCACATAACGTTTCCACGTAACGTGACCTTTATACCAACTGGCATACCTTCTCTTAACTTGAAATTAGATACACTCATTTTTGCAAGCACGACAATAGGCGCCTGCCCTGAAAGTTCGGTCATGTCCTTTTTAAGTTCGATAACGCCATTCTTGTCTAGCTCGGCACCAAATGAACTATTGAGTACAACTTTCTCAATTTTCGGCACTTGATGAACATTTTTGAGGCCAAGGCTTTTAAGTAAGGCGGGGGCAACCTCGTCTAAATAAATTTTTTTAAGTTCTGGTATATTCATTAATCAATAATTCTATATTATAAAAACATTACATTGTTTATTATTTCTTAGGATCAACTCTTTTTATATTAGAATAATGAAGAGATGCTTCTCTTTCAACGATTGCGCCTTGTGGATTATCCTGGGTCTTTTTCTCGTGTTTTTTTATCATGTTCACACCTTCGACTATTACACGATTTTTTTCACGTAGCATTTGTAAAATCTTTCCTTTACTGCCTTTGTGGTCGCCTGCGATAACAGCAACTTCGTCACCTTTTTTTAATTTATTTGCCATAATTATAATACCTCAGGTGCTAACGAAATAATTTTCATATATTTTTGCCGAAGTTCACGGGCAACAGGACCAAAAATACGTGTACCAATCGGAGTGCCATCGTTGTTTACAATAACGCATGCATTTTCATCAAACCTCAAATAACTTCCATCTCTTCGACGAACCGCTGTTTTAGTACGAACAACGACTGCACGGACAACAGTTCCTTTTTTTACGGATGCATCAGTTGAACTCTCCTTGACATGACAAACAATAATATCCCCGATGGAAGCGGTTTTCTTGTTTTGGCCGATCCGCCTGATCATTCGGACTTTTTTAGCCCCGGTATTATCTGCTACTTCTAGCCTACTAAGTAATTGAATCATTGTAAAATTATACTACGGGGGCTTTCTCGACTATTTCCAAAACGCGCCATCTCTTTAGTTTGCTCATTGGTCTTGTTACAATAATTTTTATCTTATCTCCAACAGAAGATATATTATTCTCATCGTGAACATGAACGGTTGTTTTTCGACGGATTTCTTTTTTGTAAAGAGGATGAGGGGTTTTGTATTCGTACACGACTTTAATAGACTTGTCTCCTGTCTTGGAACGGACAAAACCAACTAACTCTTTTCGATTATTTCTAATTACTTCTTTGGTCATAAAAAATTGGTTATGCAGTTTGTGTTTTAAGCGTTGAAAGAGCGGTTGAAATCATCGCTCTTTGCCTACGAATACTTTTGATCAAGTGGGGCTTTTCTACTTGGCCTGTTTGCTTCCTGATTTGAAGTTGTAAAAGTTCTTCACCTAATTCACGAAACTTTTTATTAAGTTCTGTAAGTGATAATTCTTTAATTTCTGACATTTTCATAAGGTAAAGACTCTAAAATGATTGCTGGCGCTGGACGAGTCTGCATCGAAACGGGAGTTTGGCGTCCGCAAGGCCTAAAGCCTCACGGGCGAGGGTCAAAGAACAACCAGCAATTTCAAAAAGGACATGGCCAGGTTTGACAACAGCAACCCAATGATCTACGGGTCCTTTTCCTTTTCCTTGCCGAGTCTCTGCAGGTTTTTTTGTTACAGGTTTGTGAGGAAATACGCGTATCCAAACTTTACCCTTACGTTTTAAGTGTCTATTAATAGAAACACGCGCTGCTTCAATTTGATTAGAAGTCATACGCCCCCGTGTAAGAGATTGTATACCGAATTCACCAAAAGATACAGTATTACCCTTTGAAGCTGTACCGCGAACGCGGCCTTTAAAGACTTTTCTATATTTAGTACGAGATGGAAGTAATTTTGGCATAACTTACAATATTAGAAAATTTTGTCTTCATCTTTTAGGCAAATCCAGCACTTGATGCCGATAATACCGTAGACAGTATTTGCCTCTACTAACCCGTAATCTATATTTTCACGAAGAGTATGAAGAGGCACTCTACCCTCACGAGTTTGTTCTGTTCTTGCAATGTCAGCTCCACCGAGGCGCCCCGCACATTGAATACGAATACCCTCAGCTCCCATTGACATAGTTGTTTGGACAGCTTTTTTCATTGCACGACGAAAAGCTATTCTCCGTTCCAACTGTAATGCGACATTTTCCGCAACAAGAGAGGCAACAAGATCTGGCTTTTTAATTTCCTGAATTTCTAACCGGATATCCTGACTAATTGTGCGGTTGAGAGAATCCCTAAGGGTGTCGAGTTCTTGACCTTTACGACCAATAACAATACCAGGTCTTGCTGTCCAAATTGTAACCCTCGTCTTTGTAGAGGCACGTTCGATCACAACCCTCGGTACAGAAGCAAAGCGCAGTTTCTTCTTTAAAAAACCACGTATCAAATTATCTTCTTCAAGAAATTTAGGATAGTCACGCTTGTTCGCATACCATCTTGCACTCCAGTTGCGCCTAACACCTAGACGAAAACCTATCGGATTTACTTTTTGTCCCATAATAAATTAAGCTTGGTCTGTTAAAACAATACGTAAGTGACTCATTCTTTTCTTGTAGGGATGAGAAGAACCACGGGCACAGGGCCTAAACCTCTTAAGAGAAGGTCCTTCCTCTACAATTGCTTGACTTATAATTAAATCGTCTGCGTTTAAATTTGCATTATTTTCAGCATTAGCCATAGCAGATTTTAAAGTTTTATCCAGCATACGAGCTGCCTTACGAGGTATGTACTTCAATAATGAAACCGCTTCAGTTGCTTTTTTTCCTGGCAAAATCCGGGCAACCTCTCTCGCCTTCTTGGGAGAAATTCTCATGTACTTAGAATATGATTTTATTTCCATAGTTTATTTCTGTGTATGAGGATTGTGAGATTTAAAATTTCTAGTTGCTGAAAACTCTCCTAATTTATGACCGACCATATTTTCCGTAACATAAACTGGCAAAAAACTTTTACCATTATGTACAGTAAAATTCAGTCCGACAAAATCTGGTGTTATCGTTGAACGACGAGACCAAGTCTTAATTGGCTTACGATCACCAGCGTTTTGCGCCTTCATAACCTTAGTCATTAAACCGGGTTCTACGAAAAACCCTTTTTTTATCGATCTTGTCATAACAAAATTAGTATTTCTTAAATATTATTTAACCCTTCTACCATTACGGCGGACTAGGATTTGTGAATTTGATAGTTTAGATTTCTTTCTAGTTGGAAAACCTTTGGATAACTGCCCCCAAGGAGAACTTGGATGACCACCACCAGAAGTCTTGCCTTCACCACCACCCATTGGGTGATCAACCGGGTTCATCGCGACACCGCGTACTCTTGGCCTGCGACCTTTCCAACGATTTCTACCGGCTTTGCCTATCGTTGCTTTTTGGTGACTAGAATTTCCCACGGAACCAATAGTTGCACGACAATTTTCCCTGACAAGGCGAATTTCCCCACTAGGCATTTTTAAAGATGCGTGTTTACCATCAACAGAAATTAAGCGGACTTCACACCCGGCAGACCTTGCTAACTTAGCACCCGCACCCTGAAGCATTTCTACACAATGAACTCTGGTTCCAAGCGGAATTAAATTCAGTGGCAATGCATTTCCAGGCTTAAAATCAACTTTGTCGTTAGAGCTAATTAAAATATCTCCAACAACAACTGTTGAAGGTGCAAGTATATAGGCTTTTTCCCCGTCAGAATATTCTAATAGAGCTAAATGGGCGGTACGATTAGGATCATATTCCAATGCTATAACCTTTGCCTCATCGTTAAGCCTATCCCTCCTAAAGTCAATTTGACGGTAAAGTCTTTTATGCCCTCCACCTCGACGCCTTGAAGTAATTCGACCGTAAGCGTTTCGGCCTTTTTTTCTATGTACACCTTTGGTTAGAGAGCGCTCAGGTCTTTTAGTGTCGAGATCTACCTTGTTTTTGAGAAAAAATCTGCTTGAAGGTGTGACTGGTTTTTGTAGTAAAATTGGCATAATCTAAGTCTCTTATGCTAGGTCGATACTATCGCCTGCTTTTAGGGTTACGATAGCTTTTTTCATACCGCTCTTGTAGCCTAATTTATTACGACGAGCACGATCTCTCTTAGCTTTTGGTTTAACGTTTAAAGTATTTACCTTTAGAACCTTAACGCTAAATGTTTTTTCAACTGCGTCTTTAATATTTGATTTAGAAGCAAAATTTGATACCGCGAAAATATACTTGTTAAGATTTGCTGAGAGCATCGTCGCCTTCTCAGTAAGAAGTGCTTCTTTTAGGATTGTGACAGATTCTTTCATTATTGAGCTTCCTCCTTGCCGAATTTAGCGAGTAAAACATCTAGACCTTTAAGACTAACAACTATCCGATCACATTGAACAATATCAAGGGGACTTAAATCTTGAGCACGTCCCAAACGAGCGTTAGAAAGGTTTCTAGCTGCAAGTGCGAAATTATCTTCAAATGCGTCACCGATTGCCAAGACTTTCTTAGAGTCAGGAGTGATAGCACTAATTAAACTTTTAAATAGCTTGGTTTTCGGTTCGGAAACAGACCAATTCTCGATTAAGTAAATATTATTAGAATCAGCTTGATCAATCAAAGCACGTTCCATTGCCAAACGCTTAATTTTCTTATTCAATTTTTGATTGTAAGAACGCGGTTTTGGTCCAAATGCAACACCACCACCACGACGTTGAATAGCATTCTTATCACCTGCACGACCAACACCCAAACCTTTTTGACGGTAGATTTTCTTACCAGATCCACTTACTTCCGCCCGAGTCTTTGTTGAAGCATTACCTTGTCTTTGATTAGCATGAACCGCAATTATAGCCTGCCTCAATGCATCGATGCCTTTACCTTCTTCTAGGGAAGGAAAAGTAGTAATATCTTTTTCACCATTTGAAGATCCGTCAGTATTAAAAAACTTAAATTTCATTGCAAGTATTCTCTTATTTTTTGGACTTCTTTGCCACGCGAAGAGTTAAAATTGAGCCCTTATGGCCAGGAACGCTTCCTTTGACAAGAAGAAGGTTTTTATCGGCAAGTACTTTTACAATCTGCAAATTCTGAGTAGTACGACTGACATCACCCATATGACCCGGCATTTTCTTATTTTTAAAGATACGACCCGGCCATTGGCATAAACCATAAGAACCTCCACGGCGATGAAACATTGACCCGTGAGACGCAGGCCCACCAGCAAAATTCCATCTTTTAACTACGCCTTGAAAACCCTTGCCTTTAGTTTTTGAAATCACATCAATCATCTTGATTTCTTTAAAGTCATCGACGGTGATAATATTTCCTTGCTTAAAATCATGCTCATCAGACAAACGAATTTCCTGAGAAATTTGCTGTGCATCAACGCCAGCTTTCTTTGCATGGCCTTTTAAGCATGAATTAGCTTTGTTAGGAGACTTTCCGTTCGGATTGAAACCAATCTGAACAGCAGAATATCCATCAATAGCTTTAGTTTTCACTTGAAGGACAGGACAGGGTCCCGCTTCAATTATCGTTACAGGGACAAGATTATTGTCCTCATCGTACACTTGGCTCATGCCAAGTTTTTTTCCTAGTAGTTCAAGTATCATTCTTTAAGCGGCAGGCGGTTTTACCCATTTGAGACCTGCGTTAAAGGTTTAATTAATAAAAATAACCTATATTATACGTTAATGTTAATCTCCACACCGGCGGGAAGATTAAGTTTCTTAAGCTCATCGACTGTTTGAACAGTGGGTTCAATTATGTCGATAAGGCGCTTGTGTGTTCTTAATTCAAATTGATCCATTGATTTTTTATCAACATGCGGTGAACGGTTGACTGTATATCTTTCGATACGAGTAGGCATTGGAATTGGTCCAGCAACACGTGCACCAGTTCTTTTAGCCGTATCAACAATGTCAATGGCTGATTGATCGATTACACGATAATCAAATCCGCGAAGTTTTATGCGTATGCGTTGTCCGTTCATCTATAAATAAATAATTAAGTTCTAGCAGGTTCTCTACTTAAAGTGTCTACAATGGTCTTAACAAGGCTATGAGGCACTTGTTCAAAATGAGAGGGTGTCATTGAGTAATCGGCTCTCCCAGATGAAAGTGAGCGCATATCAGTTGAGTAGCCAAACATGTTTTCAAGGGGTACAAAAGCTTGTATGATACACGCATTTCCACGGGACTCCATTCCCTGAATTTGTCCGCGACGACGATTTAAATCACCCATCAATTCGCCTTGGTATTCCTCTGGAGTCGATACTTCAACTTTCATTACTGGTTCAAGTAAAACAGGATTGGCTTTTTTCATCGCATCTTTGAATGCAAAGATACCGGCCATTTTAAACGCCATTTCTGAAGAATCAACATCGTGAAAAGAACCATCAATAAGAGTAATTTTGAAATCAATTACAGGATAACCAGCAACAACACCAGATAGTGCAGCTTCCTTTATTCCGTCGAAAGTTGGTTTAATAAATTCCTTTGGAATAGAACCGCCAACGATCTTATTTTCGATTTCAATGCCTTTTCCCTTTTCAAGGGGTTCCATCTTAATTACTGCATGGCCATACTGACCGCGACCACCAGACTGACGAATGAACTTCCCGTTTCCTTCGGCGGAAATAAGCATCGTTTCACGATATGCTATTTGTGGTTTGCCAGCATTTGCGTCTACCTTGAATTCACGAAATAACCGATCTTTAATTATTTCAAGGTGTAATTCACCCATACCAGAAATAATAGTCTGCCCTGTCTCTTCGTTTGTTGAAAGACCAAAAGTTGGATCTTCTTCAGCTAACCTTTGTAGCCCAATGCCCATTCTTTCCTGATCTGCTTTGGTGGCAGGTTCAATTGACATGGAAATAACAGGCTCAGGAAAACTTGGCGGCTCTAAACGCAAGTCTAAATCTTTATCAGCTAAAGTATCCCCAGTTACGACATCTTTAACACCAATTAGAGCACAAATGTCTCCCGAATAAGCAACTTCAATATCCTCACGGTCATTAGCTTTCATTACCATGAGACGTGAAACTCTTTCACTTTTTCGAGTTCTCGGGTTATACAAACTTGTCCCTTTTCTTAAAGTACCTTGGTAAACTCTATAAAAAACTAATTTACCCACATATGGATCTGACATTAACTTAAAGGCAAGCCCAGCAACTTTGGCATTGTCATCGGGTGAAACTTCAACAGCTTGTTCATCAGAATCTTCACCTTTCATCGGTGGAAGATCTAAGGGACAAGGTAAATAGTCTACGACAGCATCCATTAACATCTGAACGCCCTTGTTCTTAAAAGCACTACCAGGAATTACCCCAATGAACTTTAAAGAAAGTGTAGCTTTACGAATACCCAATTTGAAAGTTTCTTCAGTAATTGCCTCACCTTCAAGAAACTTATTTGCAAAATCATCGTCAAAATCGGACACTGCTTCAAGTAAAGATTCCCGATATTGATCTGCAAGCTCAGTCAAGTCAGAAGGAATGTCTTCAACAGTAAAACGGACACCAGTTTCATCTGTCTCGTCATAAATGTATGCAACCATCTTAACAAGGTCTACCAAACCTCTAAAGTTTTCTTCAGCACCAATTGCTAAAAAGAGTGGATGGGCATTGGCACCAAGTTTATCCCTCATGCTTCCAACAGCTGCTAGGAAGTTTGAGCCCATACGGTCCATTTTATTAATGAATCCGAGCCGAGGTACATTATACTTGTCCATTTGCCTCCATACCGTCTCAGACTGGGGCTGAACACCCTCAACTGAAGTAAAAACACCAACTGCACCATCAAGTACTCTTAACGACCTCTCGACCTCTGCGGTGAAATCTACATGGCCAGGAGTATCGATGATATTGATACGGTGAGGAATAGACGCATAAGGGCCATCTGCTGTTGTCCAACCGCATGAAATTGCTGCTGACGTAATAGTAATACCACGCTCGCGCTCCTGTTCCATCCAGTCTGTCGTTGCGCCACCATCATGAACCTCACCGATTTTATGGACTACTCCAGAATAAAATAAGACCCGCTCAGTACAAGTAGTTTTGCCAGCATCGATGTGAGCGGCAATTCCAATGTTACGAGTATGCTCAAGCAATGTTGGGCGATCTTTGGAGTTCGCCTTGGAAAAATTTTGGTTGTCACTCATTTAACAGCAATATTGAAACTTACCAACGAAGGTGAGCAAAGGCACGGTTAGCTTGTGCCATTTTGTGAGTTTCCTCACGCTTTTTTACAACGGAACCGGTGTTGTTGTATGCATCAATTAATTCAGTTGCCAAAGAATCAACCATGGTGCCGCCTTTTTTTGCACTAGCGGCTCTTACTACCCATCTAAATGCAAGACTTTGCTGACGCTCAAAAGGAACTTCAATTGGTACCTGATAAGTTGCGCCACCAACACGACGACTTTTTACTTCAATTTTAGGTCTGATGTTTTCGAGAGCCCCTAAGACTAAGTCAACTGGGTTTCCTTTTTCAAGTTTCTCAGCCATCTTTTCAATTGCACCATAAACAATCCGTTGCGCTAAAGCCTTTTTTCCGCTCAACATAACTGCATTAATTAATGTACTTACCAAAGGACTACCGTGCCTTGGATCAGGCCTGGATGGTCTTTTTACTGCTTTTCGTCTACGTGACATAAATAAATCCTACTTTCTCGGGCGTTTAACGCCATATTTTGAACGACTTCTTCTTCTCTTCTCAACACCTTGACAATCAAGGGTTCCACGAACAATATGATACCTGACTCCATTTAAGTCCTTAACACGACCCCCACGGAGTAAAACAATACTATGCTCTTGTAAGTTGTGACCTTCATCAGGGATATAAGCAATAACCTCGTGACCGGTTGTTAACCTTACCTTAGCAACTTTACGAATAGCTGAATTTGGCTTTTTTGGAGTTCTGGTAGTAACTTGAACACAGACGCCTCTTCTAAATGGGCAACCTTTGAGTGCAGGTGACTTTGTCTTCGCTTTTTGAGGGCGTCGTCCCTTTCGAACTAATTGATTTATTGTGGGCATGGAGTAGAATTTTGGGGAAAAGTTGTGAATAGTAGCATGTTTTAATTATATCTCAAGTTTTATTTATTATTGTGAAGAAATAATTAAGCAATTTTGTCTTCAGTCTTGGTCGAACCTAGAGTATCTATCTTAAGTCTACGCCATTTCGGTAGTCCTGTACCTGCCGGAATTAAATGTCCCATAATGACATTTTCCTTGAATCCTTTAAGGTCATCTATCTTCCCAAGAGTTGCTGCAGTAGTCAGCACTCGGGTAGTTTCCTGGAAGGAGGCTGCAGAAATAAAACTATCGGTCTCTAATGAAGCTTTTGTAATACCTAAAAGAATAGGCTCACCCTCTGCTGACTTACCTCCTTTTTCTGAAATAGATTCGTTCGCGTTCATAAATGCAAAACGATCCACTTGATCGCCCCAGAAAAACTCAGTGTCTCCTGGTTCGGTGATGCGAACTTTGAAGAGCATTCTTGATATAATAACTTCAAGGTGCTTATCGTTAATTGTAACACCTTGCAGACGATACACTTTTTGGATCTCCTCAATCAAGTATTCCTGAACAGCCGATGGTCCTAGAATTTCTAGGATCTCATGAGGATCTTTAGCACCTTCCGTAATCAACTGCCCTTTTTGTGCAAAATCACCTGGCTGGACTAAAACATGTTTACCATGTGGAATTAAATGTTCTTCAACCTGACCAGACTCTTCATTAGTAACTAGGAGTCTTTTCTTGGATCGCAATGTTCCTGCTTCGGATACAATTCCGTCAATTTTAGCCATTTGCCCCACATTTCCTTCCTTAGGTCGGCGAGCTTCAAAAAGTTCTGCAACACGAGGAAGTCCTCCAGTTATATCTTGGGTCTTAGAAGCTTGTCGAGGAGTTTTAGCTATAATTGAACCCGCGTCAATCCGTGTCCCTTCATCAACTGCAACTTGGGCTCCTGTAGGCACAGAATAAGTGGCAATGGGATTTCCGGTTGAATCTTTTACAATAACTTGCGGATTTAAATCTTCCTTGTGTTCAATCACGACCATAGAGCGACCGCCCGATGCATCTCGTTCTACTTTGGTGGTAACACCCGGTAGCATATCTTCAAAAGAAATAACCCCTTTCTTCTCTGAGAGAATCGGTATATTATAGGGATCCCATTGAGCTAGTAATGCTTCGTCTTCAACAGCATCTCCATCTTTAAAATGCAGTAATGCACCAGCTGGAATAGGGTAATCGTCTACAATCCTATCATCTTCGTCAAGCACTTGGATTGATCCTGTTTTATTCAAAGTAACTTGTTGATCATTAGCAAGGGTCACTAAGCGCAATCCTTTATACCGAAGTTTACCAGCTTTTCGCACATTGATAACAGGATCTTCCCGTCCTGCACTTGCAATTCCTCCAATGTGAAAAGTTCTCATTGTAAGTTGCGTACCAGGCTCACCAATAGATTGTGCCGCAATTATTCCAACTGATGATCCCTCCTTGACTAAACTATTTGTAGAGGGATCAGTGCCATACTCAAGTGCAGTAAGGCCATTTTTAATTCTACTTGAAAGTGGAGACATGACCCGAACCCTGGTAATACCAAGAGCATCAATGTTAGAAGCTATTTCTTCGGTAATTAAAGAACCCGAAGATATAACGATTTCACTCGGGTTTGATGGATTATTAATATCATCTGTAGAATATCTTCCGATTATTCGATCTCTTAAAGGGACAATTTGATTGTCACCCTCCATAATCGCTTTCTTAACGACTCCATCTCGGCGCTCATCGTCATCACAAACTATTATGCAATCCATAGCAACATCACACAGTTTACGTGTCAAGTATCCAGCGTCAGCGGTCTTAAGAGCAGTATCTGCAAGCCCTTTTCGAGCACCATGAGTGGACATAAAGTATTCCAAGACTGACAATCCTTCTCGAAAAGATGCTAAAATAGGTTGTTCTATAATCTCACCGGATGGTTTTGCCATTAATCCACGCATTCCACATAATTGTCGAACCTGTTGCTTATTTCCTCGAGCACCGGAGTCCATCATTAAGTAGACTGGATTGATAGTGTCCTTATCATCGTTTTCTTCTAAACAAGTAAATACCTCTTTAGCGATATCATCTGTTGCAGTAGTCCACACATCAATAATTTTGTTATGTCTTTCACCACGCGTAATAATTCCTTTTTTAAATTGGTCTTCGACTTTATCAATTTCCTTACGAGCAACTGCAATTCTTTGCTTTTTCTGTGGCGGAATAATCATATCAAAAATTCCGATAGAAATTCCTGCCTTTGTAGCCATGTCAAATCCCATTTCTTTTAATCGATCAAGAGATTCAATTGTCTCTTCTTTTCCACGATTACGAAAAGTTTCCAAAATAAGGTTACCTAGATCACCTTTTAAGGCAGGTTGATTAAAAAAGCCTAACTCGTCTGGCCAAATAGTATTAAACAAAACTCGTCCAACAGTTGTTCGAACTACACTCTTTTTAGTTATTCCAAACAAAGTCTCTTTCCCCTTGTCTGGGTTTTTCATATCAATCCAATCATGTAGATTAAGTGCTTCGGCATGCAATGCACTTAATGCTTCTTCAAGAGTTCCAATAAGAGGAATTCTATCACCTTCCTTCGGTTCACTTCTTGGCTTCATGGTCAGGAAATAAGAACCAAGTACAATATCTTGAGAAGGAGTTAGAATAGGCTTTCCGCTCGAAGGAGAGAAGATGTTGTGAGTTGCCATCATCAAAAGCTTAGCCTCCATTACAGCTTCAACTGACAATGGTACATGGACAGCCATTTGATCTCCATCAAAATCTGCATTATAAGCGGTGCAAACTAATGGATGAACTCGGATAGCATTTCCTTCGATAAGTACAGGTTCAAATGCTTGAATAGACAAACGGTGTAGGGTAGGGGCACGATTTAAAAGTACCGGGTGCCCTTTAGTTACCTCTTCTAAAATATCCCATACTTCTGGTGATCGACTTTCGATCATTTTTCTTGCACCTCGTACGGTATGAACAAAACCTAATTCTTTAAGCCTGCGGATAATGAACGGCTCAAACAAAATCAAGGCCATTTTCTTTGGAAGACCGCACTGATGTAATTTGAGGTCGGGTCCAATAACAATCACTGAACGGCCTGAATAATCTACTCGCTTACCTAGTAAGTTTTGGCGGAATCGGCCTTGCTTACCCTTGAGCATATCACTTAAAGATTTCAATGCGCGGTTGCCGGAACCAGTTATCGCCCGACCATGTCTACCATTATCAAAAAGTGCATCTACAGCTTCTTGTAACATACGCTTTTCATTGTGTATGATAACATCAGGAGTTTTAAGCTGAAGAAGATTCTTCAGTCGGTTGTTACGATTGATCACACGACGATATAAATCGTTGAGGTCACTAGTTGCAAAACGACCCCCTTCAAGAGGAACAAGTGGGCGAAGGTCGGGTGGGATCACAGGAATGCATTCTAAAACCATCCATTCTGGGGAAGCACCTGAATTTAGAAAGCCTTGGGTGACTTTAAGCCTACTAGCTAATTTCTTTTTAATTTGCTTAGACTTTGTGTCGTGCATTTGATCATAAAGATCTTCCAACTCTTCTTCTAAATTAATTCTGCCCAATGCATCGCGAACTGCTTCAGCTCCCATTTTAGCCTCAAACTCGTCTCCAAATTCATCTTGAGCTTCTCGAAACTCCCTGTCTGTAAGGAGTTGCTTCTCTTCGAGGGGTGTGCTTCCAGGATCTGTTACCATGTAAACCTCGTAATACAAGACTCTCTCTAGACTTTTAGCAGTCATGTTGAGTAACAATCCAAGCCTGCTTGGCATACTTTTAAGAAACCAAATATGTGATACTGGCACAGCCAACTCGATATGGCCCATGCGATCACGCCTGACTCGAGAAACTGTTACTTCTACTCCACATCGATCGCAGACAACACCCTTGTATTTTATACGTTTGTACTTACCACATGCACATTCGTAATCCCTAACCGGTCCATAAATTTTCTGGCAAAATAACCCACCCGGTTCGGGTTTAAATGTTCTGTAGTTAATTGTTTCCGGGTTCTTAACTTCGCCTTTTGACCAAGATCTTATTACATCCGGAGAGGCTACTGTGATAGAAACCCGATCCATGGGTCCAACTTCCACACCTAGTGCTTCATTTACTGATTCAACGCTCATGATTTACCTTATCGAGGGGTTATTTAAAATAAAAAAATTAAAGGGTGTCTTCGCCGAGCACTCTTATATCAAGACAAAGGCTTTGCATTTCCTTCATCAAAACATTAAAAGATTGAGGCGTTCCCGCTTGTAGGGAGTTGTCACCTTTAACAAGAGACTCGTATATCTTGGTTCGGCCTGCAACATCGTCGGATTTAACAGTGAGGATTTCTTGCAAGGTATAAGCGGCACCATATGCTTCTAATGCCCATACTTCCATTTCTCCAAAACGTTGTCCACCATACTGAGCTTTTCCACCAAGTGGTTGCTGAGTGATTAAACTGTAAGGCCCAACTGCTCGTGCATGTATCTTACTTGAAACCAAGTGATTTAGTTTAAGCATATACATGTAGCCAACAACTATTTCTTGGTAAAAAGCTTCACCAGTACATCCATCGTATAGCACTGTCTTACCAGTTTCAGGGAGATTTGCTTCCTTCAAATAATCCCTAATTCTAGATTCTGAAATACCGTCAAAGATTGGAGTAGCTACTTTAAAACCAAGTTTGTGACAAGCCCACCCAAGATGAGTTTCTAAAACTTGACCCACATTCATTCGACTTGGAACCCCCAATGGGTTCAAACAAATCTGAATTGGAGTCCCATCAGGAAGAAAGGGCATGTCTTCTTCAGCAACAATTTTCGCAACTACACCTTTATTTCCGTGCCTTCCAGCCATTTTGTCTCCAACACGCATTTTCTGTTTTTTAGCAACAAATACACGCACATTTTTAATCGTACCTTGATCGATAGATTCACCCTGCTCAATAGACTCGATCTTCCTGTCTCGATCATCCTCTAAATCATTAAATTTTGATTCGTAACTTTCAATAATTTCAAAGACCTTAATTCGAACAGGAGAGGGCGGAATATCAATATAGCGATGCACAGAGGACAATCTTCTTAATAGTGTCTTGGTAATCTTTCGGTTAGATGGAATTATAATGTCGCCAGTTTCCGAATTAGTAACATTTAATGGAATCTTTTCGCCCAAAAGGATATTGGACAGTGACTCTGTTAATTGCGCCCTTAAATCGTCGGATTGATTACGATAATCTTCCTTGATCTGTTTCATTTGGCGGCGGAGATCAGAAGGTGAAAGTTTTTCTTGTTCAGCGTCGGTTCGACTAGAAACTTTTACATCCATTACGATACCTTGTGTTCCAGAAGGAACTTTCAAGGAACTATCCTTAACGTCGGCGGCTTTCTCACCGAAAATCGCTCGTAGTAGTTTTTCTTCAGGAGCTAAATCGGTTTCACTTTTTGGAGTAATTTTACCAACAAGGATATCTGTTGGCCTTACTTCTGCACCAATTCGAACGACTCCCAAATGATCTAAATTACGCAGGGCTTCTTCGCCTGCGTTTGGAATATCTCGAGTGATTTCCTCAGGTCCTAATTTTGTATCACGGGCAGTAACTTCAAATTCTTCTATATGAATAGAAGTGTAAATATCATCCTTGATCATCTTTTCAGAAATCAGAATAGCATCTTCAAAATTATATCCCTTCCAAGGCATGAAGGCCACTAAGATGTTCTGACCAATCGCTAATTCGCCATTATCTGTGCAGGCACCATCAGCGAGTGCTTGACCAACCTTAACCTTGTCTCCCTTTCGGACAATCGGTTTTTGATTAAAGCAAGTACCTGCATTTGAACGCAAGAATTTGCGCAAAACATAACAATAAATACCACGTTTATGATCGCTCTTCGGTTCCTTCAAAAACCTTGGTGGTAATAAACCATCGTCCGTTACAACTATCTTATTTCCGTCAGCAAGTGCAACAGTGCCCTCTGATTCAGATACGGTCACAGTCTTTGAGTCTTCTGCCACTTTCTTTTCAATACCGGTACCAACTAAAGGGGAGTCGGATCGTAAAAGAGGAACTGCTTGCCTTTGCATGTTGGCACCCATTAAGGCACGATTCGCATCATCGTGTTCAAGGAAAGGGATCAATCCAGCAGCAACCGATACGACCTGCTTTGGAGATACATCCATGTACTCAATTTCATTCGCATCATATTCTCCAACTTGGTCACGAGATCGACATGTTACTCGACCCATCAAATTGCCTGTTTTGGGATCAATTTCAGTGTTTGCTTGAGCAATTAAAAATCTTTCTTCTTCGAATGCGTTTAAATATTTAACATTCTTAGGATTCTTATCTACGATCCCTTTTTTAACAGGATGGTAGGGTGATTGCAAAAAACCAAACTCATCGATTTTGGCATAAGTAGACAGGGTATTTATAAGACCAATGTTTGGTCCTTCAGGTGTTTCAATCGGACAAATTCTACCATAATGGGTTGGATGAACATCACGGACTTCAAAACCTGCTCTTTCACGATTCAAACCTCCTGGTCCTAAAGCTGATAAACGACGCTTGTGGGTCATTTCCGCAAGAGGATTAATTTGGTCTTTAAATTGACTAAGTTGACTTCTCGCAAAGAAATCTCTGACAACTGTCGTCAACGCTTTGGGGTTGATAAGTTTTCCCGGAGAAAGAGATTCAACTCCTTGATCATAAAGGGTCATTCTTTCTCTTACAACTCGTTCGGTACGAGATAACCCGCTTCGACAAACATTCGCTAGTAATTCTCCAACAGTCCGAACACGACGATTTCCTAAATGGTCAATGTCATCTATCCCCATATCAAAAAATTTACCTGCATCTTCCCGAGCTTTTTCTTCGTTTGATTTTCCTCTTTTGTAGTCGGTGAGCTTCCTAGTTGCGGCGACCAAGTCCTCAACGGTAGTTACACGTACTTCAAGGGGAGTATCCAAGTTTAACTTCAGGTTAAGCATATGCCTTCCAACTTTAGCTAAGTCATATCGCTTAGAATCAAGAAAAAGCCGCTTGATTAAAGCTTCGGCGTTTGCACGGTCTGGTGGCTCGCCCGGTCTTAGCTTTTTGTAAATTTCTTTTAAAGCTTCATCCTTATTTTTGGTTGTGTCCTTTTTAAGACAACGAATGATTGCCCCTTCGTCAACTGATGTATCGATTGCACGAAGTTGAGTTTCACCTGCTTTCTGAAAAGCTCTTAAATATGTTTTGGTGAGCGGTTCAAAGGCTTTTGCTAAAACAGCTCCTTTGGTTCGATCAAACATAGGTTCGACTAAAACATAATTAGAAACATTTTCTTTCTTTAACAAATCTGTAATAGACAGTGTTTCAATATCATAAAAAAGTTCAATAATCTTTTGATCCGAATCTTTGTCAGAATCCGAATCAAGTAATGCCCTTAAGAAGGTTGTGATTAAAAACTTTCTTCTCCTTCTCCTCCGATCCAAATATACATACAATAAATCATGTTGATCGAATTGCGCCTCTATCCAAGTTCCACGATCAGGAATTATTCTAAAGCCATGGAGAGTCTTACCGCTACTATGTACGGATTCTTCAAAACTGACACCAGGTGAACGGTGAAGTTGACTGACAACAACTCGCTCAGCACCATTAATTATAAAAGAGCCTCTTTCAGTAACAATCGGCAACTCACCCATAAAAATCTCTTCTTCACTAAAAAAGGGTTTGCTTTGGCCTTCGACTTCAAGGCGTAATCTGAGCTTTACCTGCAAAGATGCAGCATAGGTGCAATTTTGATCGATACAATCCATTTCGGAAAGTTTGGACTCTCCTATTGTATAACTCACATATTCAAGCCGAGACTTCTCATCATAGCTAATGATTGGAAATACTTCTGTAAATACAGCCTCTAAACCCGCCTTTTTTCTATGAGTAGAAGGGACTTCTCGTTGCAAAAAATCATGAAAGGAATCAACTTGATTTTGGAGTAAGTTTGGTGGCTCGATGGCTTCTGTAAGCTTACCGAAATTTTTTCGTATTGCTGTGTCCATATAATTGTAAAGTAACTTGTGGGTAGGAAAAGAACAAAAAAAGCCGCAGATTGCATTGCAACCATGCGGCTTTGCTTAAAACTAGAAAGTAAAAGAAAGATACATTATTTAACTTCTACCTTTGCTCCTGCAGTCTCTAATTTTTTAGCAATCTCATCTGCTTCGCCTTTTGAGACTGCTTCCTTAACGGGCTTTGGTGCACTCTCGACGAGTTCCTTAGCTTCTTTAAGGCCGAGACCAGTGATAGTACGGACTTCCTTAATTACAGCAATCTTGTTCCCGCCAAACTCAACGAGTACAACATCGAATTCTGTTTGTGCTTCAGCGTCTCCTCCGCCATCGCCCCCTGCTGCTGGTGCTGCGACTGCAACGGCCGCTGGTGCTGCTGCACTAACGCCCCATTTGTCTTCGAGCTCTTTAACGAGATCTGCGATCTCAATAACGGATTGGCTGCTTAGCCAATCTATGACTTGGTCTTTTGTTATATCTGACATGTTATTATATACCTCCTGTCCTGAATATGATTAGTACCTATTGGTGTTTAAGGGATGCCCCTAATTTCTTCTAGGTTGGTGGTTAATAGTTTATTATTTCGGATAGAATATCCTGAAAAGAGTAAATTTAGGATTTATCAGCTTTCGCTTGAAGGACTGATACCATTGATCGTGCTGGTGCACTCAAAATAGAAACAACTTGAGTAGCTGGAGTGTTAAGTAATGAAAGAAACTGTGATTGCAGGGTTTCTAAGTTGGGTAAATTAGCGAGTTGCTTTACTTGATCCGAACTTAAAACTCGATCTCCGAGTGTACCAGCTTTTACGGTAACTTTTTTAGTATCTTTTAAGAATTCTCCGAGTGCTTTAGCAACACCTGACGGATCATCTCCTCCGACAACAATAGCGGTTTGCCCTGTTAGGTGCTCAGAAAGATCTGGTAGCTTATTTTCCTTAGCTGCGATAGTTAAGGAGCTATTTTTAACTACATGAAATTCAGCACCTCTTTGCGACAACTTGTCTCTTAATGTAGTTGTTTCTTCTGAATTAATTCCTTTGTAATCTGTAAGGAATAAATAATCAGAACGATTGAGATAATCAGAAGCTTCTTTAATCAAATAGGATTTTTCGGGTCTCATAATAAATATAAATTAGTTGAGTTCTAGTGTGCTGGTATTTACTTTCACGCTCGGGCTCATTGTGCTGCTAATGTAAACACTTTTAATAAACTTTCCTTTAAATCCATCGGGTCTAGAAGATACGATTGCGGCTAATGCTGTTGTGGCATTTTCTTCGAGTTGCAAATTTGAGAAAGAACGTTTACCGACAACCACAGCAAGAACACCTGTTTTGTCCATTTTAAACTCCACCCTTCCGGCCTTCACTGCAGTAATTGCTTCAGTTACATTATCTGTAACCGTACCAGCTTTTGGCGTTGGCATTAGACCACGAGGTCCAAGAACACGCGCAATACTACGAACGCTCTTCATTGAGTCAGTTGTTGCTAGAGCAACATCAAAATCAGTCCAACCGTCTTTTACCTTAGCGATTAAATCTTCAAGACCAGCGTGATCCGCACCTGCTTTTATAGCTTCATCAGTATTTTCTGTAAATACAATAACACGGACTTCCTTACCGCTTCCGTGAGGTAAATTAACAGTCCCTCGAACTCCTTGAGAGCTCTGCTTGGGGTCAACACCCAACGAACATGATACTTCAACGGTTTCGTCAAATTTGACTTTTTCGAATTGAGTGAGTTTTACAAATGCCTCCGGTAAAGTTTTCGTTTCTTCAGAAGAAAACCCTTCCATTGATTTGCGATATTTTTTACTGCGTGAAATCATGATAATAATTAATTAATTGACTACTTCAATCCCCATGCTCCTTGCAGTACCTTCAATAATCCTACAAGCAGCATCTTCATCAGAAGCATTCAAATCGTTTTGCTTTGTTTTAACAATTTCCTTTACTTGGTCGCGAGTAACTGTGCCTACTTTATCTCGATTAGGAACACCTGAGCCCTTGGCTAAACCAGCAGCTTTCTTTAACAGGACTGATGCGGGAGGGGATTTTAATATAAAACTAAAAGATTTGTCAGCATATACCGTAATCACAACAGGTAAAATCAAACCTGCCTGATCTTTCGTTTTTGCATTAAACTCCTTACAGAAGCTCATTATATTAACACCTTGGGCACCTAATGCAGGGCCCACAGGAGGAGCCGGATTGGCTGCACCTGCAGGTAATTGAAGTTTAATAAGACCAACAGCTTTCTTAGACATTTTAAATTTTATTCTTGTTCGGCTTTTTCAACTTGCCAGAATTCTAGTTCAACGGGGGTAAATCGGCCAAAAATGGAGACAGAAACTTTGAGAGTTCCTTTTGCAGGATCTATTTCTTCTACTTCACCAGTGAGATTTAGGAATGGGCCATCAAGAATTTTGACAACTTCACCATCAGAAAATTGCACTTTGGGCACTTCCTTTCCTTTAGCTTCATCTACTTGGTTCAAAATCCGTGCGATCTCATCTTCGCGAAGTGGGGTAGGTGACTCCCTACCTATGAAATTTATGACTCCATCTGTATCTTTAACTTTGTACCATGGTTCTTTTTTTAAAGTTCCCTGATCATCGTAAAGTTTCATTTCCACAAAAACATAACCTGGATAAAACTTACGGTCACGTTGTTTCTTTTTTCCATTCTTTACTTCAGAAACTGTTTCTATAGGTACCAAAACTTCATTTAAGTCTTTCGCAAAATGTTCATCGTCTTCTTTATACTTAGCAAGATAACGGCGAACTTTGTCTTCGTGATTGGAAAGACACTGAACCGCATACCATCTTAAACCATTAGATAAAGGAGTATTCATGAAAATTACTGGTTAACTCGCGCGAAGTTTTTGGGTTATGAATTCCACCCAATTGGACAATGAAAAATCCGCAACGGATATAAAACAACCAAGTATAATTACTCCAATTACTACAACAATTGTGGATTCCCTAAGCTCAGCAAAAGTGGGCCAACTCGCTTTACCAAGTTCAGCAATAGTTTCCTTGTAAAAGGTTCTGACTTTTTTAAATGGATTCAAAATAATTATAAATGGCGGGAGAAGAGGGACTCGAACCCACAGCCTACGGTTTTGGAGACCGGTGCTCTACCAATTGAGCTATTCTCCCCAAGTTTTAATTGGGTGGGGTTACGAGTAAGAATCTTAATTAGGAAATTTCAGTAATGTTACCGGCTCCAATTGTCTTACCACCTTCACGTATAGCAAACCTTTGTCCTGGCTCCATAGCAATTGATTTTTGGAGTACAATTTCAACACCTAAATTATCTCCAGGCATCACCATTTCAACGCCTTCAGGTAACTCAACAATACCTGTTACGTCGGCTGTACCAAAGAAAAACTGAGGGCGATACCCTTTAAAGAAAGGTGTGTGTCTTCCACCTTCATCTTTGTTGAGTACATAAATTTGGGCTTTTGCTTTTGTATGTGGCTTTATACTACCTGGTGCCGCAATTACATGCCCCCGTTGTATGTCAGTTTTTTCCAAGCCTCTTAATAAAATTCCTACATTATCACCAGCCTGTCCTTGCCCAAGTTCCTTTCGAAACATTTCAACACCAGTACAAGTAGTTTTGCGTGACTCACCAAGTCCAACGATTTCAATTTCTTCGCCTACTTTAATCTTTCCTCTTTCAATTCTGCCTGTTGCAACAGTTCCACGTCCAGTAATTGTGAAAACATCCTCAACCGCCATTAATAATGGTTTATCAACATCACGAACTGGTTCTGCAACTTCAGAATCAATTGCATCCATAAGCTTTTGAATCGAACCTAAACCAAGTTCGCTGTCTTCATTTTCGAGAGCTTTAGTTGCAGAGCCACGTACAATCACTGCACTGTCTCCATCAAATTCATATTTGCTTAAAAGGTCGCGTATTTCCATATCGACCAACTCAAGCAACTCTTCATCGTCGCCAGACATAAGATCACATTTATTTAAGAAAACTACCAGATAAGGTACATCAACCTGCCGGGCTAGCAGAATATGTTCCCTCGTTTGAGGCATTGGACCTGTGGTCGCATCAACTACGAGAATTGCTCCGTCCATTTGGGCCGCACCAGTAATCATATTCTTAACAAAGTCTGCGTGGCCCGGGCAATCAACATGAGCATAATGCCTGTTGACTGTCTCATATTCAACATGAGAAACCGCAATCGTTACGATTTTCTTATCATCACGTACGGTCCCACCTTTAGCAATATCAGCATAAGATTTAACTTCCGCTAGACCAAGCCTAGCTTGGGCATGCAAAATTGCTGTCGTGAGTGTTGTTTTACCATGGTCTACGTGTCCTATGGTACCTACATTGACGTGAGGTTTAGTGCGTTGGAACTGTTCTTTGGCCATTTAATTTGACTTCGTTTGAATTTATGTGGAGCCCACGAGCGGATTTGAACCGCCGACCTCGTCCTTACCAAGGACGCGCTCTACCGACTGAGCTACATGGGCGGGGGGCATGGAGTTAGAGAAAAGTGTTTCAAACTAAAGAATTGTCATTTCATGTCAAGTAAAACCAATTTTTTTCATATAATCTCTGTTGTATTTAGAAATTATAGTCTTGATTACTGAAAGAAAAACTTGTAAATATTTATACCTTGCGGGCGTAGCTCAATTGGTAGAGCACCACCTTGCCAAGGTGGATGTCGAGGGTTCGAATCCCTCCGCCCGCTCCATTTTATTCATCAAGAAATATTGATGAAATTTCCTCATTCAATTCTGGTTTGCAAGCTATTATCGAGGTAAAGTTTTTTTCCTTTGAAAAATCTATAATGGAAATTCCCGCTCCACGAAGAACTGGTATTATTGGAAGTATATCATAAGGCTTTAAGTCGATATCGAGCATTATATCTGCTTTTCCTAAGCAAAGAAGATAGTAACCATAGCAATCTCCCCATGTGCGAAATTGAGCATTACGGCTTTTTAACAATTGCCACTTAGATGCAATTGAGGATCGTGCAATCCTGTTTTCATCAGTAGTTAAGACAATTGCATCTCTCCAAGACACGAATGAGCTACAGTGGGTTTTTTTACCATTCAGAAAACAATTATTATTATCACCGACTAATAAATCATTGCCTAATTGAGGAAGCCTAATAGACCCGTAAGTTGGTTGTTGTTTAATCATCAATCCGATAAGGGTTCCGAATAATGGCACACCATTTGCAAAGCTGAATGTTCCATCAATCGGGTCAATTACCCATTTACTCTCATCGTTTGTAAATTCATTTTCGAATTCTTCACCTAAAATTCCGTGATCAGGAAAAAAAAATTTAATTTGATCTCTTATGTATTGTTCGGCATTTAAATCTGCATCAGTTACGATAGAACCATCTGGTTTTATTCTCTCACCTAGCATATTTGAATCGTAATATTTATTTACCGATAAAGAGACTTCTTCTGTCACCTTTTCGACAAACTCGATGAATTTTTGGAAGCTAAGAAAACTCATATTAATATGATCATTTTAACCCTAGATTTTGAAGGTTCGCTCAAAACGGGCATTAGAGAAATTGGTGCGGTCATATCTGAAGGAACCGCTATATTGGCTTTTGAAGATCGAACTATTGAAGGAAATGATGAATGCATTCAATCTTTAAATAAAATATTAAGTTCGCCGCCTGAACTTTTTATCTCACACAATGTACATATTGAAAGAAATCTTTTAAAAAGATACCTACCTTACCGAAAATGTACATCAAACTTTACTGGACTAGAATGGGGTCCATGGTTAGATACAAAGCAAATGTACAAAGTACTGTATCCACAAATCAATCAATATGGACTTCAGTACTTAACGAACCTTTTTGTCAAAAAGGAATCCGAACAAGTTTGTGAAAAATATTGTATGAAGGAAAAAATGAGCCACCATAATGCTTTATACGACGCAATTTGTACATTTTTACTATTTAAAAGAGTAGTTGAAAAAGTTAATATAGGAAAATTTATTCACTAGACTCATCCTCGGGGATTTCCTGATTGTTTAGAGGCGGTGGAATTTCTTCGTTCAAAATTTCTTCTGAGTCTACTTGCTCTTCTCCTTCACTTTGTTCGCCTTCGTCTAACTCGATCACTTCAGATATTGCAGTAAGTTTATCCTTTCCAGATAAATTGACCAGTTTTACCCCCTTAGATCCGCGACTCGTTTCTCTCACATTGTCTACCGGGCAGCGAACAGCTTGTCCGACACTAGTAATCATCAGGATTTCACTTTCCGGATCAACACTTAAGGCTCCTATAATTCTTTCTGTGTTCATGGCTGTGACTCCTTGTCCGCCTCGTTTCCTAGGCGTTACATCCTCGACTGCGTCATCATCCAAATTTCCTCCATTGGGTAGAAAAGCACTGAACCGAGTGCGAATACCTAAACCATTCTGGCCCGCAATCAATAGAAGTTTATTGTCATCAACAACCAGAAAAGTATTTACTTGATCATTCGGTTTTAGTCGAATGCCGCGAACACCCCGGGTAACCCTTCCTTGATCCCTTAATTGATCACAACAAAACCTTAATCCTTTCCCATTCCTTGTTAAAATTAATATATGATCATCAGAATTAGTTTTGATCGCTTTTAATACTGTATCTCCTTCATCAACATTAATTCCGATAATTCCACCCTTTCTATGATTTTTATAGGCACTAATTTTAGTTTTCTTAACGACACCTTTTTGCGTGCATAAAACCAAGGACTGATCTGATTCAAAAGAATCTATGGAAATTAGAGCTGCGACTTTCTCACTCTTTTGCATTTCAAGAAGGTTTATAATATTTCTACCTTTAGAAGTTCTACTTCCTTCGGGAATTTCGTATGCTTTACCAACATACACACGGCCGTTCTTCATGAAGAACATAAGAGTATCGTGTGCATTGCATGTTTGTAAAATATTAACCGGGTCTTCTTCTTTTTGGCCGCTGCCTATGACACCTTTCCCACCACGATTTTGAGATCGAAATTCCTCAACACCAGTCCTTTTGATAAAACCGCTATTAGTTATTGTTATAACGCATCCGTCGTTTGGAATGAGGTCTTCCATCCGAACATCGCCTTCATATTCTGTAATAGTACATTTTCTATCATCGGCATAAACATCTCTTAATGCACTTAACTCATCCTTGATTAGACTTAATAAAATATGCTCATTTTCAATTATTTCTAATAGTCCAATTATAATAGCCATTAATTCCTGGTACTCAGCATCAATTTTTTCCCGCTCCATTCCAGTTAATTGGTATAGTCTTAAATCTAAAATAGCATTTACTTGCCTATCTGATAATGTATATTTTTCGACTAGATTAGTTTTGGCTTCTATTCGATTTGCTGAAGCTCTTATTATGCGTACAAAATCATCTAAATTATCTTGTGCAATTTTATATCCTTCTAAAATGTGTGCCCGATCTTGAGCTTTTCTAAGCCTAAATTGTGTTCGACGAAGTATTACTTCCCTTCGGTGATCAACATAGCAAACCAAAGCCTCTTTGATATTCATTTGCCTTGGTCTTTTCTTATCCAAGGCCAATAAAATTACTCCGAAACTACTTTCAAGGGCAGTAAGTTTAAAAAGTTTATTAATTGTTACTCTTTCAATCTCACCTTGTTTTAACTCTACTACAATTCTAGTTGTCTCGGTAGATTCGTCCCTTAAATCGCTTACGCCATCAAGAATTTTGTCTTTTACTAAATCAGCTATGCGGGTGACAAGTGTTGCTCGATTGGCATTGTATGGAATTTCAGAAATTATTATCTGTTGTTTTCCATTGGGTAATTCTTCGGTGTTAATAGTGCCCCGCATTCTAACAATACCTCTACCAGTATGCATATAGGAATTAATTCCAGATCTTCCAGCAATTGTTCCACCTGTCGGGAAATCTGGACCCGGTAAAATTTCCATTATGTCTTCTATCGAGCAATTAGGCTGATCAATTAAAAGGCAGACGGCATCAATTAATTCTCCCAAATTATGAGGTGGAATATTTGTAGCCATACCCACTGCAATACCAGAAGAACCATTCATTAAAAGACATGGCAAAGAAGAGGGGAGAACAGTTGGTTCTGTTGAGCTTTCTTTGTAGTTTGGCGCGAAGTCAACTGTATCTTCGTCAATATCTTTAAGGAGTTCTTCCGCAATTTTTGTTAACCTACACTCTGTGTATCGATAAGCTGCCGCAGAATCTCCGTCAACAGAACCAAAATTACCTTGACCATCAACTAGTGGATATCTCATTACCCATGGCTGTGCCATCCGTACAAGAGTATCATAAACTGAACCATCACCGTGTGGATGGTAATTCTTTAGGACTTCACCTACGACACCAGCACACTTGTCATAGGCACGGCTATGAAGTAATCCTTCGCGAAGCATGGCATACAAAACTCTTCGGTGTACTGGCTTAAAACCATCACGAGCATCTGGTAAGGCCCTGCTTACTATAACAGACATCGAGTAATCGATGTATGCAGATTGCATGATATCGCTAATATTTCCTGAAAAGAGTGATTTATTATTGTCTGTCATTTTAAATATTTTAAGCGTCTAAAAATGAAACATTTAGTGCATTATCTTCTATAAATGCTCTACGCGGAGGAACTTCTTCTCCCATTAACATTGTAAAAATATTGTCTGCTGCAATTGCATCTTCAATTTCAACTTTTATCAAACTACGCTTTTCAGGGTCCATGGTTGTCTCAAAAAGTTGCTTTGGGTTCATTTCGCCCAAACCTTTGTATCTTTGGATTTGAAGACCTTTTCTACCCTGCTTTCTGATTGTTTCAAGGAAATTCAATACCGAAAAAATATCTACCTTTTCTTCTTTATCTTCTGAGCCACTATTAGAGACAATATGGTAATCAGATGCATCTTCTTTGTTTGAAAAGAGCGTATAATTAATTCCTAACTCATGACATTGTTTCAATATTTTCTCAACTTCATGTGACTCATATATTTCGTGAATTGAAATTCTTTGGCTAACCTTGAGGCCATTTATTTCTATTTCTCTCGTAAGGGAGTCAACTTCGTCTTCTTCTACAATTTGTTGTGACAACATGAAACCAGCTTTTGCTTCTATATCTTTAAAGAATCTAATTTCCTCTTCATTCCCAGTTCGAATACGAGCCAAGTATCGTGGGAGTATTTCAGTATTGCCATCTAATTGAGCAAGTAACCTAGTTAAAGTACACCCATAGCGTTGTATTCCCCTGCCCAGTGCCTCAATTTTCAGAAAATGTTCAATAAGAACCTTAATTTTATCCTCTGGAAATAAATAATTATCACTTTTCCTTATAAATTCGACATCCTCACAACCCAACGAGAGTAGAATTTTACTCATCTCTGCGTCGTCTTGTATATATTGCTCAGTTTTTCTACGTTTTATTTTATATAATGGAGGGCGTGCTACATAAACAAAGCCGCTTTCTATCAATCCCTTCATTTGTCTAAATAAAAATGTGAGGAGAAGGGTTCTAATGTGCGCTCCATCTACATCGGCATCTGTCATTATTATAATCTTGTGATAACGAGCTTTACTCGCGTCAAATGCACCTTCACCCTCATGGTCGCCAATTCCTGTGCCTACCGCTGTTATTAAGCTTCTGATTTCCGCATTATTAAGAACTTTATCTAGCCTTGCCTTTTCGACATTTAACAATTTTCCCCTTAATGGAAGAATTGCTTGCGTTAATCTGTCCCGCCCCTGCTTTGCCGAACCTCCGGCAGAATCACCCTCTACGATGTAAAGCTCGCTTTTTGCCGGGTCTTTTTCAGAACAATCAGCAAGTTTCCCGGGAAGCCCTCCACCAAATAAGGCACCTTTTCTTACAGTCTCTCGTGCCTTTCTTGCAGCTTCTCGTGCCCGTGCGGCTTGGATTACTTTTTGAATTAAAGATTTTGCAATATCGGGATTCATCTCAAAATAATACTTCATTTTCTCCCCAACGATCTTCTGTACAATTCCGTCGACTTCTCGATTCGAAAGTTTGGTTTTCGTCTGCCCTTCAAAACGAGGTTCTGGAACTTTTACGGATATGACAGCTGTTAAGCCTTCTCGAACATCATCTCCGGTCAACGATAATTCTTTTTCTTTAAGTAAATCATTTTGCCTAGCATAATTATTTATCACCCGAGTCAAAGCTGTTCGAAATCCAGATAAATGCGTACCACCTTCTACATTATGAATCGAATTAGCGTATGCGTAAAGTTGATCAGAAAATGAATCGTTGTAAATTAATGCTACATCTAAAATGATCGTTCCTTCACCGGTTTCTGCCGGTGCTTCACCAGTAAATGAAATTGGTTCTTTAGTCAGGCAATTTTTATTTTGATTCAAATACATCACATATTCGCTAATACCATCTTCGAAAATAAAAGTTTGCTCACGCTCCCCCTTATCTTCTTTAAGAGAAATCTTAACACCAGGGTTAAGAAAAGCTAATTCTCTTAATCTTTTTGCTAAAATATCAAATTTAAATTCTCTTGTTTCGGTAAAAATTTGTTCATCTGGGAGGAATGTTACCTTAGTACCTGTTGATTGACATGAACCTACCACCTTAATTTTTTCAGTGGTCTTTCCCCTTGAAAAGCTCATTTGGTGAATTTTTTCGTCCCGCCTTACTTCAGCTACAAACCATTCGGACAATGCATTTACACACTTAGCACCAATTCCGTGTAACCCACCTGATACCTGATATGCTCCCTTGCCAAATTTGCCTCCTGCGTGAAGGTTAGTTAAAACCAATTCCAATGCAGGCATATTATGCTTGGGATGAACATCTACAGGAATTCCTCTCCCGTTGTCCTGAATGGAGCAGGAACCATCAGCATGAAGGTGAACTTTTATTTCTGAACAATGCCCCGCTAACGACTCATCAATAGAATTATCAACAATCTCAAAAACACAATGGTGCAACCCTCTTTCGTTGGTGTCACCAATGTACATATCAGGACGTTTTCGAACTCCCTCCAATCCCTCCAATTTCTGAATTTGGGATGAATCGTACTTTTCTTCTTTTTTTGTGTTTTTATCTTCTGACATAATTGACATTTAAATTGGTTTTTAGAGTACGCTGTTATTCTTTCAGGACAAAGGATTTGCCAAGGTTTTAAATTAAGATTTTTTACTTGTAATGAAGAGTCAATTTATACCTTTTTTTATGTATTTCAGTCAAGGTAGGAGTTAAACTTTTTCCTCTAAACTTCTTCACTCCTAATTAATAACTTTAAGTGAGGCTTAATTCTTATATTTTTCTATTTTTAAAATGCTGAAAACCATAAGCTTAGGACTGGAACTTCATTCTATAATTTAGTTATTTCTTGTAAAATTTTATGCTTCACTCTCTACCACTAACTTGTCTATTTCCGGCAAACATAAAATGGTTGAATTCTGGTCCTACCTGTAAAGCCTTTTTTCTTTTAAATCCAAGGATTTCAATCTGCAAAAATGAAAGTTTCTTATCAAACGGGAATGAATCCCCAAAAGGCTGAAACCAATCCAATTGTTCCAACAAAATAAATAAGATTGAAATAAATACCTATTCTTAGAAAGTCTTTAAATTGATACCCACCGACCGTATATACAAAAGTATTTGTTTGATACCCAATAGGCGTAACAAAACTTGCTGAAGCTGCAATACAAGCAGTTAGTACATAAGCTCTCGCATCATTGGCAGACATGTTCATCAAATTTGCCAATTCAAGTGAAATAGGTGCCATTATTACTATTGTAGCATTATTGGATAAAACTTCAGTTAAAAAAGCGGTGCACAAATACAACACAATTAAAACCGCAAACGGTTGCCATTGAGGCTCAAATAAACCTATACCGACTCCGCCTACAATAGACGCGACAACAGAGGATGCACCTGTACTTTGCATTGTTATTCCAAGAGCAAGCATTCCATAAATAAGAATTAATATATTCCACTCAATCGCCTGATATGCTTCACGTGCTTTTAAGCAACCTGTTAGTAATAAAATTGATACCCCCATGATAGCAGTTATTGAAATCGGCAATATCCCAAAGGATGCTATTAAAATAATACTCGCCAGGACTCCAATTACAATAGGAGCTTTTTTCTTCATGTTTTGCATTGGCAAAGTCGCGTGGTCGAGAAGAATAACTTCATCGGATTTCCTGAGTCTTTCAATTGCATCCTCAGATCCTAAAATAAGGAGCGTATCACTTGCTTGAAGGCGAATTTTTTCAATTTCTACTCCTAGGTTTTTCCCTCGCCGATGAACCGCAAGAATGGTCAAATTAAAACGGGTACGAAAACTTGCGTCTGAAAGATTCCTTGAAATTAATAAGGAAGATGGACCAACTACACATTCTACCATTACCCCGGTTTTCGAAGAAACCTGCTCAATTCCAAGGAGGGTTTCGTTTAATAAATTTACTCCCTCAATCTCACTTGTTTCAATGATTCCTTGTGGCTTACAAGATAGTACGAGTCGATCCTTTGCTTTAAGCTTCTCCTCAGTATTTCTTACTGAGATTGCCGCACCATTTCTTACAATTTCTAGAAGTCGAACACCTGAAAGTTTTGTGATTCCAGAATCTTTTATTCTTTGACCGATTAAGGGAGAATTAAATTGGATAATCGCTTCGGTTAAAAATTCCTTACTATCTAAATCTGAAATTATATCTGACAAGGCTTCTCGATTGGGCAAAAGCCTTTTTCCAAATAAAACTAGAAAGCTTATTGAAATTACCAACAATGGAAGGCCAATCTTAGACAGTTCAAACATGCCGAGAGGCTCCATGTCTTGATAAATTGAAGAATTGGTTATTAGACCGCTTGCTAGAATATTAGTACTGGTGCCAACCAAGGTACAACACCCACCAAAAATTGACGCATAGGAAACTGGTATTAGCATCTTTGAAGAAGGAACTCCCATGATTCGGGAAAGACTGATTACCACTGGTAGTAAGACCACGACCACTGGTGTATTATTGATAAAGGCTGATACAAAAGCGACCAGTATCAATAATATTAGCATGAATTTACGGTACCCATATTTACAAAATTTTCCCAAATAATCAGACGCCTGTTCGATTAATCTGCATCGATTTAAAGAAGCGCTAATTACAAACATCGCCGCGATTGTTATTGGGGCTTCGTTAGAAAATACGTCAAGAACCTCAGGTATCGTTGGCCAATTTTCGCTAATTTCTAAGCCAGAAAAGAGTAAAATGATCCCAAGTAAAGTAAGGGCTGTAGTATCAATACTTATTTTCTCCATCAAAAATGATGTTAAAGCGGATAATAAAAGCCCAAATGCTAAAATTGTTTCCCAGTCCATAGATTAATCAAATAATTTTATAGCGATCACTAAGCCTTGTATTTATACTTTGAGTTTTGATGAATTTTAACTTTCAATATAGTATTTCATTTTAAATACCCTCTATCAATGAATTTCAACCTAACACATCGTCCAAGACGCATAAGAAATAATTCTATCCTAAGCTCTCTAGTCAAAGAACAAGCGCTCTGCCATAATGATCTAGTTTTACCAGTTTTTGTTTCTGATCATGCACAAGTCCCTGAAAAAATTGATTCGATGCCTGAAGTTTTTCGGTGGCCTCTCCATTCCTTGGTCTCGAAGATAAAGGAATGGCGAGACATGGGAATAAGTACATTTGCTCTTTTCCCACAGATTAATAACAGTAAAAAAAGTCCGGCAGGATCTGAATTTCTAAAGGCAGACTCGCTCACCTATAGAGCTGCTCTCGAAATTAAAGCATCCGTCGACCGGGTTGCTCTAGTTGGTGACCTTGCACTCGACCCCTACACTTCCCACGGGCATGACGGCGTTCTCGATTACAATGGAGTGGTTGACAATGATGCCACTGTTCAAATTCTTGCCGAGGGTGCTGTATTGGCCGCAAAATCAGGTTATGATTTAGTCGCACCTTCCGATATGATGGATGGCAGAGTTAAGGCGATTCGCGATGAATTAGATAGACACAATCAACAAAACACAGGAATTCTATCTTACTCAGCTAAGTTTTCTTCTGCTTACTATGGGCCATTTCGAGATGCTATTGGATCCGACCAAAAAATTACTATTGATAAATCTTCCTATCAGTTAAACCCTACAAATTTTCGTGAAGCTAAAAGGGAACTTGAATTAGATTTTGAAGAGGGTGCCGATATTCTTATGGTCAAACCTGCGGAACCTTATTTGGATGTAATTAAGTACGCGAAGGAAAATTTTAATGTTCCGATTGCCGCTTATCAAGTCTCTGGTGAATATTCAAGGATATGGGCATCTCACCTACAAGGTTGGTTAGACTTGGAAGCATGCGCCCTTGAGTCGATGCATTCAATAAAAAGGGCAGGGGCTGATATTATATTTACCTATTTTGCGGAAAGAATCGCAAAGAAAATTTAAGCGGACTCATCTGGAGCTCCACCTTGATAGGGCGAGGTATCTTCTTTCTCTTCGTCCTCCTCCCATTTTAAATCAGCATCTGGCAACAATTTTTCTTCTTTATCAGAAACCTCGATTAGGTCGGTATCTAAATCAGAGTAGTCCTCCTCGTCGTCCTTTGATTTTTCTGATTCATCATCTAAATCAGCATCAATTGCAAAACCTTCTGGCACAAACTCTAAAATAGAAAATAGTTCATAACTGAAATGCGAACGCTTTCCTTCAAGAAAATCATTATTTTGCTTTTCTGCCAATACTTCTTCCATTTCTTCCAAAGTATAAGGTTCAACAAATTCAATTAATTCATTAAGCATACTAACTCTTTTACCAGAAACATGATTAAGAAAGTCTGCGTATGGACCCTTTTCCTCATCAAGGACATCAGGCAAGGCGAATAACATATCTTCTGCCTTTAATAAAGAATCACGAACCCTTACTAGCTTAAATAATCCAGGCTCGATTTCTGCTTCAATTGCAAACGTAAAAAAAGCGTCATCAACTAATTGAGAATCTAAACCGAATTCTGTCATTGAATCTAACAATTCATTGATATGAAGGAATTGCTTAGGGTCAATAATACCAAGATTATCAACATCCCAATTTTCGTTATCACTTATGGAGTCGATCCACCAATTCTTATCTTTACCAATACGAACAATGCACCAATCTAAACTAGATCCTGTTTTTTTCATTGGATTGTCTTATGATTAGTTGTTTTCATATTACAACCATCTTTTTTAAATATAGAGTATTTTTTCATTCTTGATCGCTCTGAAAGAGTATCTTTGTTTTATTAAAATTTCAATTTATGAATTTTTTTTATAAAAAACTGCTTCGTCCATTTCTTTTTCGCCTAGAAGCTGAAAGTGCCCATGATTGGGCGTGTCGATGCCTCTCGATGACAGAACGTTCAACTTTATCGAGGAAACTAATCAAGTTAATTTGTTCTCAAAAATCTTCGGATGTTAATTTATTTGGCCTCTCTTTCCCCAATCACATAGGCCTGGCAGCAGGAATGGATAAAAACGGTGCCTTCCCGAAAACTTTTGCCTCACTTGGATTTGGACATGTTGAAATTGGAACAATCACACCTAGGCCACAAACAGGCAATAAAAAGCCTAGGCTCTTTAGATATCCCAAATATAGTGCCCTGGTTAATCGAATGGGGTTTAATAATGATGGTGTAGAAACTATTATTAAAAGAATTGAAAGAATCTATCCCAAGGGAAAGAGGCCTGTTCCCCTGGGAATTAATATTGGCAAAGGAAAAGATACTCATATAGAAGCAGCCCAAGAAGATTACATATATTCTTTAAACAAATGTTTTAAGCAAGCAGACTATATTACGATAAATATAAGTTCACCCAACACCCCAAATTTAAGGGATCTTCACAAAGCAGAATTAATAAGACCATTTCTTGAAAAACTTATTGCAGCAAATCATGCCTGTTCAAAAAACCTTAATGAAGCTCCCGTGCCGCTACTCCTTAAAATTTCCCCCGATGAAAGCTATAAATCATTGGAAAATATTGTTTGTAATGCAAGGGATCTTGGGTTTTCGGGGGTAATTGCAACTAACACCTCTGTAAGTAGATTTAAAGACAAGAATTTTGAATCTCTTGAATCTGGGGGATTAAGCGGGAACCCAATTGAATCTAAATCAGTTCAGATTATTAAATTTTTGGCAAAACTTACAGAGTATAAATTTCCAATTATTGGGGTCGGGGGAATTTCATCTACTGAATCTGCTATTAGAAAACTTGATGCTGGTGCATCTTTGTTACAAATTTATTCATCTTTGGTATATCAAGGTCCATTTTTTCCATCCAGGTTGGCTACTTCCCTTGAACATAGAACAAAAAACTGGACTTAAATAATTTGCTTTCGTCTTGATCTTAAAAGTTTAGCATACAATCATTTGAATTGATCCGTACAATATGAAAAAGCTAATTATCACCACGCTAACAATCTGTTTAGTTTTTTTTGGGTTTGCCTTCTTAATTCTATTTGATGCAAAAATAGATAATGCATTAAAGTGGTGGGCATCATATTCTAGAGATAGTCAAACACTGCCATACAGTCCATATAAGATTAGACGAGAGGACTCAGCTTTTATAAGAACCGAGGAGGCAAACAGCGTACAATTCGTAGATAAACATTTATTCTGGAAGGGAATAGGGGCAATTGCTTTGCCTGAAATTACAAAATCTGGAATGTTAGTTAAGCTAAAGATGAAGTCCGAAGGGTCTGGCTATTCTAACGATGTTGACGCTCTTGTGACTGGGAGCATGGGAAACTCTTTCAAGCTTGGGAATGTCCGAGTTCAAGAAGGCCAAATTAAAGGAGTGAATGTCATAAAATCATCCCAATGGCATTCTGCTCCAAAAGCATTTTGGGGTGATGAAGAACTTCCATACAGTGGAACAATTGAAAAATTATTTCCGGACGGACAAGTGATGTTCCAAAAACAATTTCTTGCAGGAGTTTTGCACGGTAAATGGGAACAATTTACAGAAAATGGAATCCCAGTTTTTTCTAAGGATTATATAAACGGGGAGAAACATGGAACGCATATTTTTTGGTTTAACGAACCATTTGATCCTGAGGGGGGAGGGAGTGGACCAGGGAATAGTACCACACTCTGGCTATCGATAAATGAAAAAGCTAAAGAAAAGTTTTCAAATGTATATGACAAGAACAAATATAACAAATGGGTTATAGAAAACTACAAATTGGGGGGAGGTAGTTTTCAAGTATATCATCTTGAACATTGGGAAAATAATCAAAAGCATGGTTTGTTTGAAGGTTTCGACCGTTTTGGAAATAAAACCTTCAAGGATGATTACGAAAATGGCATTCGGGTTAACCACAAAATATTCGACAAAACTAAAACTAAAACTTTTGACAGAAAAGTACAATAGGTTTTGGTGCTCAAGGGGGGACTCGAACCCCCACGCCTTACGGCACTAGATCCTTAGTCTAGCACGTCTACCAATTCCGTCACCTGAGCGATAAAATTTATAATTATAGAAGTTTAAGAAAAAAGGCAAGATGTCAAAATCAGAAAAGAAAGTTTTAAAGTCTATGGCAGAAAATAACGAAAAGAAAGGTGTTGATTTAAGCAGTTTAACAGAACTGGATTTTACCCCTAACTGGGACAACAAGAAGAGCAAGAGTGAAAATTTAAAAACAAAAGCTCAAACACGAAAGTTCAAAGCACCGATAAATAAGGAGTTGAGTAGAGTTAAACCAAAGTTTTTTAATTTATATCAACTAATTATAACTCCAGATACTAAGGTTTTATCAAAGTTGAAAAATCAGATTAGAAAAACAGGTATCTCATATAGTATGGATGAAATAAGTTCCACAATTTCATCTAAATTAGAACGGATACAAATTAAAATCGAACACCTTGAAGATAAAAAAGAGGAAAGATTTTATGAGACAAATTTCGACGGGTTTATTTTCAATACTAAAAGAAAAGCAATTGAACACATTATGAATAAGGGACTGTCTTCCATTGTCACTATTTATAATGAAACTAACGGAACACCTAATGGAAACTACATAACAATACTAAAATGCCCGATCACCGATAAATTATTACCCCCAAAAAGTTTTCATAATTTTAAAGATATTGTTAACGAGCATTTAATTAGTAATAAAATTAGTAATAACTATGAAAATTATGTGGCTAAACTAGTAGTTGTTGACGATTTAGATACAATCAACCTGTGGAAGGAAACACCCCTTAGTAAATCAGTATATTGCCTAAAGAAATATGAAAATAACGAAAAAAAATTTAGTTCTTTGGAGAGTTTATCAAATTATATTGAAGTTCTAAAAACAGATCAATTTATCAAATCCCATAAATTTATTACGGTGAGAGAAGGAAATGTAATGAATTTAGAAAAGGATCTAATAAAATATATCGAAGACTTCATGAAATCTTCGAATAAATGGAAAAAGGATTTGTTTTTTAATATATTGATAAATCTCAAAAAAAGTGGTTTCCATATTTTTAAATATGGGGTAAAAAATCACTTATATGCCACGGGGATTAAACCGAAATCTATACAATTATCTGGACTTTCAGACATTTGTGTCAAAATAACTAAATTAATCAACTCTACTAAAGCTATGAAGAAAGGTGAAGTCTTGAACTCAATAGGAAGTCAGAAGGTGAAGAAAGACTTTATACTTAATGAACTAAAATGGTTAGTTCGGGAAGGGTATGTTCGGGAATTTTCAAACGGTACTATAACAGTCAACTAATTTGACGAATATCAATACTGCGTTCTGTAACATCTAATATTCTAATATCGATTAAGTATTGGGCCTTACTAGGTATTGCTAAAAGTTCAACTGGCCACTCAATAAAAAGTAACCAAGGCTCGATTAACAGAGTTTCTACTTCTAGAAAAAACTTATCCCTATCGGTAACCTCTCTATAAAGATCACAATGAATTAAGTTGACTTCTCCTGAATGACTCTGAGCACGAGAAAAAGAAGAACTAGCTATTTGATTAATTCCAAAACACTGTGCAACTTTTCTGATAAAATAAGTTTTCCCAGAACCAACTTGGCCGTTTAAATATATAATACTGTTTAGTAAGATTTTTTTTGAAAACTTTGTAGCAATATCTTTAGTCATTAAAACATTTTCACTAAAGTATTTATCAGGTATATACATTTTTATTAAATGAGAATAAATGCTATCATTATAATATTAAAAGAAGAGTGGAAAACTATAGGAGATATTATAGAACCATCATTCTCGTAAATTAAAGTTAGAATCATACCAAGTATTATCAATACTGGAAATGAATGTAGATTTAAATGAACAACTGAAAATAAAAGGGAGTTTATAATACCCGACCAGAATACACCGAGGTATTTTTTTGCTGATGTATAAAGTATTTTACGAAAATAAATTTCTTCAATTATCGGAGATATGATAACTGACATTACCAAAATGCTAATTAACTCAGACGAATAACCCATCTTTCTTATTCTTGATACAATATCCTGTTCGGAATATTCACCAAAGCAAAATGAAGAAAAAACTGATATAACTAAAAACAGGGGCCAACAGTAAATCAATCGTTTTATTGCTTTTTTAAACTCTCTTTTCCAAATTGTTTTTCTCTTTATATCTGATTTATAAAGTTGAGCAGAGAAATATATTGATATCAAAAAGATTATATATATTAAACCATCTTTAAATAAAAATAGTACACTTAAAGGAATTGTTAATAATAAAATTCTGTTTGTTTCGTAAAGTACTTTTGTACTATAATTTTTTTTACTTTTATTTGTAGTAAAAAAATACAAACTTATGAGTACAACTATAAGATTTATTAGTATTTCTGGTTGCACTTCGATTTGATTTATTAACTAGTCTATAATTCCAAACGCAAGTTTTCCATCAACAAATGTTTTTTCTACTTTTCCCTTAAATTCTTTGTTTTCGAAAGGAGTATTTGCGGCCAAACTCAAACGGTTCTTTTTATTATATTTCCACTTGAACTCTGAATCAAAAATTACAATATCCGCACTGCTCCCCACTGATAATGTACCCGAATTTATTTCCAAAATCTTGGACGCATTATAGGACATACTACTTATTAGTTTAAGCCAGGAAAACTCCTCGCATTCTTTCAAATTTTGGTAACAGGCGGACAAAGCTGTTTCTAGTCCAATGACACCGGGTGGTGATAAATCATATTCAACGTTCTTTTCATGTTCCTGAAATGGTTCGTGAGCTGAAGAGACGCAATCAATTGTTCCATCCAACAAACCGCCCACTAACGCGTTTCGGTCGATCTCCTCGCGAACAGGAGGAGACATTTTAAAATTTGGGTTGAATTCTGTGATACAATCTTCATTCAAACTTAGGTGGTGGGGCGTAACATCGGCCGAAATTAAAATTCCTTTTTCTTTAGCTGCTCTTATCATTTCAACTGACCCATGTGACGATATTGAAGTTAAATGAATTTTTGTTTTTACACTCTTAGAAATTGATATTGCTCTTTGTACATAAAGCTCCTCTGCCATTCTTGGGTAACCACCAAGGCCCATTTTCAATGCCATTGGGCCATCATGTGCTGACCCATTTCTTGATAATGAAATATCTCTAGGTAAATCAATTACCAGCAGATCAAACATCGATGCATACTCAACCCCTTTTGAGAATATTTGGTTATTTTGCGTGGTTCTTGGACAGTCTGATATAGCCGCTACCCCAATTTCTTTAAGAGAGCCTAGGGGCGCAAGGCTCTCTCCGCCTGCTTCTTTGGTCAAGCAACCACATAAAAGCACTTTTACGCATGCATGTTTTAGTATTCTGTCTTGAATAAACTGAATTGTGCCTGGATTATCTGCTCTAGGCAAAATGTCAGGCATCAATAAAATAGTGGTGTACCCTCCGGCCGCCGCGGCCATTGTCCCACTTTTTATATTTTCACTTTGTCCACCTGTGATATTCTTAAGATGCGTTCTTAAATCAACAAGTCCTGGCATCACAATTTTTCCAGTAACATCTATTTTATTAATTTTCTTATTTGATTCGATCGGAGGTTTAGAAATAATTTTATTTTTTTCGAAATACAAATCCTTGATTTTGTTTATTTCATTTGCGGGATCGACGATGCGACCCCCATGAAGGCAAGTAATACTCATAAGCTATTTCAGATTCCTTTTTTGTAAGTACATAAATAGAGAATCGCCATTCTTACCGCAATTCCGTTGCTTACTTGATCAAGAATAACTGATTGAGATGAGTCAGCCAACTCAGAATCTAATTCTACCCCACGGTTAACAGGTCCCGGATGTAAAATTAAGGCCCCTTTTTTAAGCCATTTTCGCCGATCTTTATTCAAGCCAAAAATTGCAGTATATTCGGCAAGTGATGGAAAATGGCTTGAGGATTGCCTTTCGTGTTGAATTCTCAAAAGCATAACCGCATCAGCTCCTTGCAATGCTTCCTTTAAATTATGGCAAACTTTAGCACCCATACTCTCAAATTGTTTAGGAACCAAAGTGGAAGGTCCAGCAAGTGTTACCTGAGCGCCCATTTTAGAAAGTGCCCAAAAATTGGATCGTGCAACCCGGCTAAATAGAATATCTCCCAGAATTGTAATTTTCTTGCCACGCACGCTACCCAATCTGTCTTGTAATGTATATAAATCTAGCAAAGCTTGGCTTGGGTGCTCATGAGCCCCGTCTCCTGCGTTAATAATTGGAACATCTACAATTCTAGAGAGAAACAATGGGGACCCAGGCGAAGAATGCCTTAAAACAATCGCATCGGCTCCCAATGCCTGAATATTCATCGCAGTATCACGTAAGGTTTCCCCTTTTGTAAGGCTACTTGATTGCTCAGCAACGGTAATCACATCTGCATGCAATGACTTGGCCGCTACTTCAAATGCAATTCTAGTCCTTGTGCTTGGCTCCATAAACAGATTAACAATTCTCTTGCCCCTCAAATAATCTTTATCAAGGTTAGTGCCCTTCATTTCTTGCTTAAACTTCTTTGCTAAACCAAGAATCTGAGTAATTTCAATGCAAGAGAGTTCCTCAATTCCGAGCAGGTTTTTACGCTTCCAAGTAGATATATCCATATTGGATTTCATACAATAGTGATTTTAATCTATCTTGGAAAGATAGTTTTTAATAATATTCCTGTTTATATTTATTTCCAGAATGTTTCCTGTTTCGAGAAAATATTTTTTCTATCTTCGTCTTCTTGAATATGTCTTGGAGGTGCCCCTGATCGTTCTTTAAGTTGATCATTTCGCTTTTTAATCATATTTCTCAAGATTTCCTTAACTTTTTGTTTCATCCAAATTGATGTAGGTGATGTAGGGCGATAATCCGCGGGTCCATTATTATGAACCCTTGACCGCTCGACTAAGTCGCAACTCTGTTCAAATTCTTTTTCATTTGTAGGATCATAAACTGCATATGTTTTCCCGCCCATTTGCTTAACGACAGTAAAAACAGGTACATCGCTTGGACCATCGGCCACATATATCATTTGATCTATGGGAACTCTTCTATCTTCATGTGGGATAAAAGTGTTCACATCTATAGATGAATTTTTGTTAGAACCTTTATTTATCTCGAATATACAACGGGTCTTTATCGTATTATCAACTGTCATTCCAACTTGGGAAATTTCCAGATCTAATGGAAGAGAAAATTCCGTTTGACTCATAAAATTTGGCGGTAATGGTGATTCTATAAATTCACATGCAAATATATCCTCAACAAAGGGTGAAATTTTGCTTCCTTGAATAATTTTGGTGATGCCAGTGCTAATGATATAATGCTCGATTTTAAAATCATAACCAGAAAACTCTGCATGTTCTGCTATTTTGACTAATTCCACAAAAAAATCAGGAAGTCCCGGATAAAATTCAATTTCTCCTCCCAACTCTTTTAATCGCTCATTAGTTAAACCTCTCATTGGCCCATTTTTTACATAGCTTAAAAGGTGATTCAAATAAATGGTATCTGGCGATACCTTCATTCCCCTAGAAGAATAAAAGCTTGGTAATTGATTTACTTCCGACCAAAAAACGCTTTCGTTGATCCCATAATGCCTGAATAAAGGTTTTTGCATATAACCAGGAATTAAAGTTTTATCAAAGTCCCAAACACAAGCTACTATGTTCTGGCCATGAATTTGTCGGTTTTGTTGATTTGGGTTCATTTACTAGTTTTAAAGAAAAAATCTTCTGCTATGATTAGATATAACATGGTTGATCTACCAAATATTGAACCCTTTCTGCAACGATACAATGAACTTGAATCCAAACTTGCGGATCCTGCAATTTTTAAAGACCAAGAACTTGCAACCAAAGTTTCGCGTGATCATAATAGAATTAAAGTTATTCTTGAACAATTCAGAGAGATTGACGAATGTCAAAAGGCCATCGCGGAAAGTAAAGAACTCTTATTAGAAGTTGAGTTTGCGGAGACCGCAAGGGAAGAGATTGAACTACTAGAAAAAAAAATTCCGGTTTTACACGAAAAATTTCTACTCTCAATGCTTCCCGAAGATCCAGATTTAGGTAGAAATACGATTATTGAAATTCGTGCAGGAGCAGGTGGAGGTGAGGCATCTCTATTCGCTGCTGATTTATATAGAATGTATTGTAAATTAGCTGAAAACAAAAATTGGCATTTTGAGTGTATGAGTCAAAGTTTATCAGAAACCGGCGGATTTAAAGAAATAATCTTTCTGTTAAAAGGGCAAGATGTATGGACTAAACTTAAGTTTGAAAGTGGGGTCCACCGCGTGCAAAGAGTTCCAGTAACAGAAGCTAGCGGAAGGATACATACCTCAACTGCAACTGTAGCAGTGCTACCAGAAGCTCGCGATGTTGAAATTAAAATTGATCCTAGCGATCTAGAAATTAATGTATGTCGTGCAAGTGGACCAGGTGGGCAAGGGGTCAACACTACAGATTCTGCCGTTCAAATTTTACACAGACCAACCGGGTTAAATGTATATTGTGCAGATGAGAGGTCTCAGTTAAAAAATAAAAATAAGGCAATGACCGTTTTGAAATCTAGGCTGTTAAATATCAAACAAGCAGAAGAAAAAGCGAAATACGCGAAGGACAGAAGGGACCAAGTTGGCACCGGGGATAGAAGTGAAAGAATCAGAACTTATAATTTCCCGCAAAGTAGAATTACGGATCATAGAATTAATTATACTTCTCATGCACTAAACGAAGCGTTGTTAGGAGATTTGGATCACCTATTTGAAGCGCTCAATAAAGAAGACCAGAAAATTAAACTTTATAATATGCTTTCTGAAAATGGGTGAAGTTGTGTTGTCATTTTTAGATATTATAAACAAATCTACTGAATATTTAAAAAAGAGAGGTGTCCCAAATCCAAAATGTGATGTTGAATGGATCGTTGCAACAGTAACTAATAAAAAAAGGGTTGAATTATATTTAGAATTTGAAAATCCTGTTGAAGAAGAGTTTCAAGATAAAATTAGAAAATGGATCATTGATCGAGGAAAAAGAATTCCCCTTCAACATATACTTGGAAAAGTAAATTTCGCAGGAAATAATTTATTCTGTGACGATAGGGCTTTAATACCAAGGCCAGAAACAGAGTATCTTACAGAATTAATTTTAGAAAGAGTAGAGAATGACTTTTCAGGAAGTATACTTGACTTGGGAACCGGCAGTGGGGCTATTATATTAACATTATGTATACAAAAAACAAATTGCAAGGGAACAGGCTTAGACAAGTCTAAAGAAGCTATTGAGCTAGCAAAAAAGAACGCGCAATTTCATAAATTAAGTAATGTTAAGTTTGAAATATTTGATTGGTATAAAGATAAATTAAAAAAGAAATACGATATAATTGTTTCGAACCCACCTTATTTAACAATCGAGGAGTGGGAAACTGCCGAAACGGAGGTTAAAGTGTTTGATCCAAAATCTGCATTAGTTGCAAATGAAGGTACAACAGACTTAATTGAAGTAATTAATCTTGCAAAAATTTATCTTTCAAGTGGCGGACTATTAGCACTTGAAATCGGACTGTATCAGAAAAAAATATTACTTGATGTAATGAATAACAAATTTACTGATATTGAAATCATTAAAGATTACTCCAATAGGGAAAGATTTATATTCGGAAGAAAACTGTAAAACTATATTTCGTCAGTAGTCTGTGGTTCTTTACGAGTAAGATCTTTAGTTTCGATGATACTGACCCAGCCTGACATAATCCTACAAGTCTCATGTAGTCTGATATCAAAATTATCGGGTATTTCAAAAGTGTTTGTTGAATTAAGATCGTTACTATCCCCCCCCCTAACCTTACGAGACTTATCGTTCTGAACAGCAACAATATTTAGTGTGATATCTTTTTTTAAATATGCATTTTCTGAAATCGTATCAAATTCTTCAGTCATTGATTTATTAAAACTTTGATCCTCAAATTTTTTTGCAAGACGATTTTTAAAATTTAAAGATAGTGTTGTCTCCTCTCTTTTATTTTTATACCAATCTACATTTTTTTTAAGATATAAAAACTCTGGAAAAATTTGTTGCCTTTTTAAACTATCAATCTTTAGCCTAGAGAGATCTTCTTGATTAAAAACAAATTCATTTGCTGGTCGGCGAAAATTTACTGGTGCAATGTGGTCACAGGGAAGGGCGTTGTCCAAATCGGACTCTCCAATAGGAAGAAACGTGTTAATTGTAGGCATGGAAATATCACTTTCTACACCCTGGATTTGAGTACTTTTACCTGAAGGTAAGTAGTATTTTTGAATAGTAATTTTAGCTGCACTTTTTTTTCCCTGGGATACATTAAAATTAAATGGTAAATTCATTTGGATTAAGGATTGAACTGTCCCCTTTCCATGCGTCGTTTTATCACCAACAATTATTGCACGCTTATGGTTTTGTAATGCTCCGGCAACAATTTCTGAGGCTGATGCACTGTACCTAGATACCAGAACTATAAGAGGGCCATCCCAAGCTAGTTTTGGGTTGAAATCAAATTTCTTGCGAATTTTACCATCAGTACTTTTAACTTGCACAATCGGTCCCCTTGAGATGAATAGGCCAGCTAAATTTACAGCCTCACTTAAATATCCCCCTCCGTTTCTCCTTAAATCTAGGATAATTCCCTCTGCACTTTCTTTTTTTAACTTATTAATCAGTTCCTCCACATCGTCTGTCGCTTTTGGCCCGCCTCCACTTGATCCGTAAAATGATCTTAATTCAATAACACCTACTTTCCTTTCAACTTTTTCTAAAGTTACTTTATGAACAGTCGCAGAAGCCAAATTTGATGTAAGTTTGATTTTGTCTCTAATAATTCTCACCACTTTTGTTGATGATGGGTCATTAACCGGTTGAATTTCAAGTCGTACAAGAGTGTCTTTCGGGCCCTTGATAAGTTCGACAATTTTTGATAACTTCATGTCTACTACATTTATAAATTCTCCTTCAGCCTGAGCTACCTTTATTATTTTATCTTTAGGGCTGAGGTCGCGCGAAGACTCGGCGGGACCACCTGGCAAAAGTTCGGTGATAGTACAATACCCATCCTCATCGGTTAAAACCGCCCCAATACCCACAAGTTCATTATTCATAGTTTGATCAAACTTTTCTTTTTCTTTTATATTCATGAAAGTTGTATGCGGATCAAACATTTGCGTTAGAGTGGTCAAATAAAGTTCTTGGACATCAGTAGGTTCGAATTCTAGAATGCTTTTTTTCCACCGTTCGTATCGCTTACGCACCTTATCTTTAGAATCTGTTGTTAAAATTGTTCGCAATTCTTTATCTAAGTTTAAATTTGTGGAATTCGTTTCAAGGGATGAAAGCATTTCCCCAAGAATTTCAAATTCGATTAATTTTTCCCAAGTTGTATCAAGATCTTTTTCCGTTTTTTCCCAAGCTTTATCTTCTCGATCAGCATTGTATGTTTTATTCGACTCGAAATTAAAATCATTATTTAAAAACTCTAAAACCCAAGTCAAACGATTGATAGATTTATCTTTGTAAAAGTTATAAGTTTCAAATCCAGGAAATAAATTACCCTGTTCAAAATAAGTTATTAATGTTGAAGAATATTTGTTTTTGAATGTATCAGCTTCATTTTTAGTAAAAAAGAGTTTTTGTTTATCCAATTTTTCTAAGAAACTTGTAGTAAAATCAATTGGATCAAGTTCTTTTACGGAAACTTTATTAAAATGTGCTTGTTGTAATGCTTGAACCAACCATTTCGTCTCTTGTTGCATAAGTACTGAAGGTTGAAGTTCTTTAGCATTAATTACCCGAGAGGGGAAAAAATATAAAGAGGAAAGCACTAAAAACAATTTTAGCATATCAGGATAGAAACTTTTCAATATCATAACTATATTTGTAGAATAAATTAACTACGAAGCAATCCTTTTGCCTTATCTAAAGTCAACTTCTCGTCTTGAGTTAGTGCCCCGAACCCAAATTCATTAATTTTGTCTAAAATACGATCAACCTCACGTTGGAGTTCTGCTGAATTAGAAAAATTTACTTGATAAGTATTTTTATCAACATTTATGCTAGAATCCTTCCAACCAGCTTTCACGCTTTTACTGATTCTATTACTCGGATTAATCTTTAATATGAAATGAGGAAATTCTCTACCGGACCGTAAAAAAAGAAAAACAATAGCACCAGCAGACAAACCACCCAAGTGGGCCGAATGGGCAATGGCTGAAGAAGCATTAATTTCACTAAATAAAAATCCATAAATTTCGACTGTTAATACTCCGATTAAAATCCAGCGCGGTTTTAGTTTACAAGGTAAAATGAAAAATAAAAGTAACGTTATGGGATTGTCGGGTTGCTTTAAGCAATAAAAAGATAAGCAAGCCATCACGACAGCTGACGAACCGACTAAATATTCTCCCCCCGAATTAAACACTAACCAAAATGAGGAGCCTAAAATAGATCCGATAACAAGAAGATAACAAAAATTAACTTTACCCATCATGACTTCGACATTTTTACCAATAAAGTAAAAACCAAGCACGTTTAAAATTAAGTGGAAAGGCCCGTCATGAAAGCAAGCATATGTAATAGGTGTCCAAATTAAAAATTTGGATAGTGCAGTTGAAGAAAAAAATAGGTAGTCATGAAATATAATGAACAAATTCTTTGAAAAGAGTCCAACAACAGAATGTAAAATAAAGCAGCATAAAAGAACAATAATTAAGATATCAACGACACTCCTAGAATTAATAGAGAAGGGCTTTTGCATGTATGTTCGATCGTAAAGCACAATTTTAGAGTAATTTTTTTTTATTAAAGAGCAAATATTGTTTTCAAATTTTCTGAGAAAAAATTGATATGAAAAATCCCATTTTATTGATTTTGATTTCATATATGGCCTTCATCTTAATAATTGAAAATGATATATTTGAAGTAAAATATAAAGTTTTTTTCATATTTTTTGACTTAATCGCCTTCGCGATAATATTCCAAATTTTCAACAATACTAAATATACGAAATTAGGAATCTTGTTGGTATTGAAAATTATTCTATTTTGGAATCTTTTTTGTTTTTATGACTCAAACGATTTTGAAAAGAGAATAATTTATCCAAAAAGAGAATTAACTTTAAAAGTTAATATAGGGAATAGCGTTTCAAATACCAAATACTATAATAACTTCAAGAAGGCCATTTATGGAGAAATAACTAGTGCACCTTTAATAAAAAGCGATTTAGTGGGAGAAAATATAGTTTGCTTGTTCGACAGTTCTGACAAAATTGTTTTATCAAATATTAATGTTACGATCAAAGGAATTCTATCTGATAATAACACTGATAAAAAAACAAAATATAAACTAAATAGATGTATTATAATGAAAATAGAGTATACTGATATCGGAAGGATAAGATTATCAGATAAAGTAAAGAATTTCTTTATAAATTCATTCGCAAAATTTGAGTCAGTAAATCCAGAAATTAGAGGGTTCATCCATGCGATTTTTTTGGGAGACAAAACTTTATTAACCAACGATCAACTCAATATATTTAGGAACAGTGGAACCCTTCATTTATTTGCAGTAAGCGGACTACATATTGGTTTCTTATACATTATTTTTAGATATTTATTAAGAATTATATTATATAAACGAATTCTTGTTGAAATTTCTGTTGCCATTATTTTGCTAGTATATTTAGAAATAATTGCATACCCACCATCGGCGATGCGTGCATGTATAATGATCTTTTTTTGGCAACTTTCTTCAATTTTTTTTAAAAAGAGAAACGCGTTTTCTTCACTATGTTGGTCTTGCTTGCTTGTACTAATAATTAATCCCTCAAGTATAATATCAATCGGGTTTCAACTATCTTATACTGTAGTACTTACTATTTTAATTTTTGATTACTATATAAACCTAAATATTAATCGTTCTATTCCCAGTTTTTTATCGTTTATTAAAAATTCATTGACTGTCAGTTATTCTGCATTTTGCGGAAGTTTACTTCTCATATATGACCACTTTGATATTATCGTTCCCATTTCAATACTAATAAATATAGTAGCCATTCCGATTTCATTCATCTTTATAATTTGTATCTTTACGATGTTAATATTTCAGAATTTAATCGATGTACAATTATTTGGAGAAGTTTTTTTATTTTTATATAATCTTTTGAAATCATTAATTATGCTTCTTTCTCATGAAAATTACTCGTTCTTTTTTATACGAAACAAAGTAGATTTAAATAATTTAGTCCATTTTGTGTATCCGATAATCTTCCTGATTTATTTTTCAATCGTAAAAAACATTTATTCAAAAGTAATTGGTCATTTGTTACTGCCAATTATTTTAATAATTCTTTTTTCATATATTTTTGTTTAAGGCATTCAAAAAAGAAATTCTTAATTTTTTATAATCAATTAAACCGTTTACGCCATAATCGAAAGTATTATCACCGTTTAATAAACGACAAAATGGGGTGATTTTAAATCCACCCGCCGCACGTAATTTACTTATTTCAGAAATTTCATTCCCATAAATATAGAAATTTAATGCTGATAGTTGAGCTCTTTTAAGAATCTCTAAAGCATCTGGTTTCTCCTCTTCTTTACAGACACACACGGTATAAACCTTTAATCCTCTTTTTCTAAATATTTTGAAATTCGAGGATATTGTAATCAAATTATTTCTATTTTGCTCGCTGTTTTCATGTAAACTCCACACATAAAAAAACTTTGGGTAGTTAGTTGTTTGATTTAAAAAGAATTTTAATTTCCTTTGATCTGCATGATTCAATTGTACAGATTCACTTGCATACCTTTTCTTTACATTTTCAGCTATGAGCATATCTTTCTTAAATTTTACTGAAGTCCCGTACATTCGTATACGGTTATAGTTTACTTCCCTTCCGCATATTAATTCTTCTATATTTTGATTTAATTCGCTATTTCCTAAATCATTAGGTTTTTCATGGTTTCCAATTCTTCCTGAATAGACAAGGATGCCGTCAGAGTTAAAAAGATAAGCAGAAGGAGTAATTTTTACATTTAAACTTTGGGTAATTATTTGTTTTTCTCCATCGTAAATATAAGGAAAATTAAACCTTTCTCGTACTGCACGACTTTGCATTTCCTTAAATGTGTCACCTGAATCTGAGTATGCTAATTCATCAGGCAAAATAGCATTTTCGTAATTGGGTGATATGGCTAACAATTTTATTCCTTTTTGCTCCCATTGTATATTAATAATATTTAAAGGCTTTTGAAAACTTTGGGAGATCTTACAATGATTTGATAGGAAAATAATGAGAGTTCCCAATCTTCCATTCAGATCTTTGTTTGAAAATATTATGTTTTTTGTGTCTTTTAGTTCAAACTTAGGTATCTGCTTAATTGAGATATTTTTTTCCTTGGCTAGAATAGAAAATCCAGAAATTATGATTAGACAAATTGTAGCAATTTTCTTTAGTATATTATTGGTATTCATAATGTTTGAACGCCTCTCAAACAAAAGTTGAAGGAATTAGTTTCTATATTTATTTTTTACACATGTATCCATTAGACAAAAAAGAACATTGGTTTTCCGGAAAAGGGCATTGGTCTGAAACACCCGATGAAGACTGGTTTAATTGGAAATGGCAATTGAGAAATCGCTTAACCTGTAAAGATGATTTTGAAAAATTCTTAAAACTTACTGAAAATGAAAAGTTTGGATTTGAGACAGCAAAGGAGAAACTCTCTGTTGCGGTTACGCCTTATTTCTTTAATTTAGTAGACCCTAATAACCCTAATTGTCCGATTAGAAAACAATTAATACCTTCTGGGTTAGAATCTGTTATATCAGTTGACGAACGAAAAGATCCTGTCGGAGAAGAAAACTCTATGCCTGTTCCTGGTATTGTTCATCGGTATCCGGATAGAGTTTTGTTCTTGGTAACAGATCGGTGTGCATCTTATTGCAGATATTGTACTCGAAGTAGACTTGTATCTAATGCTCAAAACTACGGTTTTAAACCATCATTAGAGTTAGGTTTCAAATACATTGAAAATAATAAATCGATTCGAGATGTTCTTATTAGCGGAGGGGACCCACTTCTTCTTTCGGATGATAAAATTGAATATATTTTAAATCGTTTATCAGAAATTAAACATGTTGAGTTTATTCGTATTGGTTCAAGAATTCCGGTATTTCTTCCACAAAGGATTACAGATAAACTGTTATCAATTTTTGAAACTCAAGAAAATTTATGGATGAGTATTCACGTAAACCATCCTCTCGAGTGTACGAAAGAACTTTATGATGCGTGCAGGAAAATTGTTGGTAGCGGTATTCCACTTGGAAATCAATCTGTTTTACTCAAGGGAATAAATGACAAGACTGACCTTATGAGAAGTCTTATTCATCGTTTAATGATGATGAAGGTCAAACCATATTATTTATACCAATGTGATTTAATTGAGGGCAGTTCTCACTTAAGAACTGATCCATCAGTTGGTATTAAAATTATTGAAGAATTAAGAGGATTTACTTCCGGTTATGCTATACCTCAATTTGTAATTGATGCGCCTAATGGTGGGGGCAAAATTCCTATAAATCCCGAATACATCGTGAAGTCTGATGAAAATGGTTTTATTTTAAAAAATTATGAGGGAAAGATTTATAGTTATCCCTCAATTAAGGAGAAGGTGCCAGAAAAGCCTTTATTTATACCCTGAAGGCCTTTTAGTCAGTTCTTATAGGCATCACCACACAAAGAAAAGAAAGTGTATCACTGTCACCTTCTTTAACCTTAAATACTCCTGGACTCATATCATCTCTAAACTCTAAAGAGATTTTGTCTTTTGTGATAGATTTTAAGGGGTCTAATAAAAATCTTGGGTTAAATGATACCGCTGCGGGTTCCCCGTCATAAGTTATAGGCATAGATTCACAGGCATCTCCTACAACGCTTTGACCTGTAATTTCCATTTCATTTGATTTGATTCTTAAAGTAACTTTTTCGTCTGAAACCAATGCTGCTCGATGGACACACTCTTGCATTAACTCTCTTTCCACTTCAGCATGATTGAAATCATCCTTGGGTATGACCTGTTTATAATTGGGATATTTTCCTTCAACAACTTTAGAAACCAAATAAACCGATTCTTTAAATCCTCCGGGAGAATCATCCGCGTTTTCCACCTTTAGTTCAAAGGCAACCTGTCGATCTGTAAATGATATGTTAATATCGTGCCCTATATCAGGTAATTTCTCTATTTCAGAAACGGTTAACGAGGGTAAAATAAATTCTCCTTCATCTGCCTCTTCGATCTTCATTTCACGATGAGTTACTGCCAACCTTCTGCCGTCGGTTGCAACTAAAGAAAGTTTTTCTTTGCTGAATTGAAAAAAGACTCCTTTAAGCATATACCTTTCTTCATTTACTGACTGGGCATAGGAAACACTTTTTAACATAGAAATTAATTCATTTCTTTTTAAAGAAAATTCTTTCTGTCCTTCTAATTCAGGCAATGGAGGAAATTCTTTACTGTCCATTCCAACAACATTAAAAATTGACCCTCTAGTACTAATCGTCGCTTTTGCGGTGTCCGAAGTTTCCACACTGACCTCGATGTCAGCCAATTCTCTAACTATTCTGCCAACTTCCTTAACTGGTAATGTAATTGAACCTTCAGTAGTAACATCGGCTTTTACTGAGCACCTTGCACCCAAGTCTAAATTTGTAGTAGTTAATCTCACAAATCCGTCCTTTGCTTCTATCAAAACATTTTGGAGTATAGGCATGGTTTTTCTTGCACCGACTACGCTAGTTACTAGTTGAAGACCGGAACTGAAATGATCTCGATTTATCTTAAATTTCATTGTTTTACTTTTTTGACTGAAAAAGAAGTTATCTTCAATCTAGAATTACTAAAGATATGTAAACATATATAAAAACTATTCATTATTATAGAAGAAAAAAAGAGCAATAACTTTATAAGCCATTGAGGGAAAGCAGTTTAATATTAAAATGGTTGTTAATAGAATGGGAAAAAAAAACAATAACGGCGGAAAAATTATTTTTTCTGTGAAAAAGTATTTTTCTTAAACAAGTTTTAAACAAGTTATTCATTTCTTTGCCAATGATTCTAAATATTCCCAGAAATTTTGATGATTTTCTAAAACTGCATCACTGGAAGACGGCATTTTACAACGAATCAGAAAATCATTTAATGAGTTTTTTTGTAAAATAAAATGACAGTGTAACGAGATATCAACTTTTTCGAAATATACCCGAAGATCATCAATTCTTATACGAAAAAAAACTTTTCCATTTCTGATAAAGTTTCCCATTGAAGTATTTTCTCCACTTAGAATATCACTAGTCAAAGAACTTAATTTGTCCATTAAATGAAGTTGATCTGTATGGCTCAATGAATTTAGTTCATTGAGGCTTTGTTCTGAAAAGGTTACTTGGAACATAGATTAAAACGAAAAGAGATTTCTAATGACAATAATATTTATATATTTATGGTTTTGTACCAAGGTTAATTATAAAAAATGAGAGAACAAGAATTATCAGACGCGGTAAAGGTTTTAAAAAAAGAAAGTGAATCAATAGAAGTCGCAGCAAATAGACTTGGAGAAAATTTTTCTGCTGCAGTAGAAATTCTTTTTACCAAAACAAAAAAGATCATTGTTTGTGGAATTGGAAAATCAGGTCATTTGGGAAAAAAAATTGCCGCCACATTTTGTAGTACCGGTTCACCCTCATCTTTTTTACATGCATCTGAAGCGGTTCATGGAGACCTTGGGATTCACCAACAAGGAGATCCGGTAATATTTTTATCGAACAGTGCGAGCACTCCAGAACTTTTAGCATTAGCGCCTATAATTCGGAAACGAGGCGGAAAAATAGTTGGAATTATGGGTAATGCAGATGGGCCCTTGATAGAAAAAATTGATGTATTTTTAGATTCATCCGTTTTAGGCGAAGCTGATCCTCTTGGCATAGTACCAACCGCAAGTTTTATGGTTTCAGCCTCCCTGGGAGATGCACTTGCTGTAGCCTTAATGAAGAGACGAAATTTTTCTGAGATGGATTATGCACAAACCCACCCAGCGGGGCAGTTGGGAAGAAATTTATTATTAAATGTAGCCGATGTCATGCACCCGCTTAATAAAATTGCAATCGTTCATCCCGAAACGGTTATAAGTGATTTAGTAATTGAAATGACTAAATATCCATTGGGAGGCGCATGTATTGTAGTAAAAAACAAATTACACGGAATAATAACAGATGGTGATTTAAGAAGGTCATTAGGTGAACATAAAGAATTATTAAAAATGACCGCTAAACAAATAATGAATAGTAAGCCAGAGACCATTCTACCAAATCTTTCCCTAGGCAAAGCCTTAAAAACGATGGAAGAAGGATCAAAACAAATCTCAATTTTACCGGTTACTAGTTCTTCAAAAAATCATTTATTAGGTATCTTGAGACTTCATGATATATATACACCAAACCATGAGTGAAAGAGTCTTGAGGAAAGCGAAAGTTTCAATATTATAATGATTTCTTAGTATTGTAATGGTAACCAAAAAATTATTAACCCTGACGATCTTAACCGTTGTTTTAATTGCTGCAATTTATCTGTTCATTCAACTTAATCGAGCCTATGACGAATTTAGCCATTGGCAGTCTAGGGAAGCAGTTTTAGAAAAAGAATTAGACGATTTACGTATAGAAGCGAACGACCATCGTCAGTTTTTAGATAAATTAAGAAGAGACCCAGATTTTCAAGATGCAGTGGCAAGAAAAGAGCTTGGTTACGGCAAAAATGAGGAACGTTTATACCGATTTCCCAGTAAAGATATAATCGATTAAATTAGTCGTCTAAAACATTTAGCTGTATTTTATAATAATTTCAAATTCATCTCCAAAAGCCTTAATTCAGTCACAATCCAAAATAGTTTATTTATAAATTAGTAAATTTCCACCTTTAGTTAACGCTAAAACTTAATGAAAAACGAATCCATTTCCCTTCAATTAATTCATGCCAAAGAAAATAAATTTCTTTACGATTCAACTATCGAAAACATTTCTGATTTAATAGAATGTGAAAATGTACCCGATTGGATAACAAGCTCATTAGAGGAATTGTTTAAAACCGAGAATTGGGAAGAATTAAATAATCGATTTTATAAAAATCTTGCCTTTGGAACTGGAGGAATGCGGGGCAGAACAATTGGAAATTATGTAACCAAGTCAGAACGAGGACAATCAAAAGAAAAAGAAACACCTAGTTATGCCGCAGTTGGTAGTAATACCCTCAATGAAATCACTGTACTGAGGGCAACCAAAGCATTGTTTTTACATATAAAAAAATGGTTAGCAGAGGAGGGCATACTTGCACAGCCACGCCTTATTGTCGCTCATGATGTAAGACATTTTTCACGGAAATTTTGTGAACTTTCTGCTTCAGCGTGGACAAAACTGGGGGGCTATGCACTAGTGTTTGAAGGCCCACGGTCAACCCCGCAACTTAGTTTTACGGTTCGACATCAATATGCCCATGCTGGCGTAGTGATAACTGCCAGTCACAATCCCTCGCATGACAATGGCTTTAAGGCTTATTTTGCGGATGGCGCCCAATTAGTCCCTCCACATTCAGAGGAAGTGGTGAAAAGATACCAGGCAATTACAATAAGTGAATTATTACCATTACTTTCATCAGCAGCAGAAGAATCAAGTTGGAACATTTTACCGACTGAAGATGATTTAGCGTATCGGGCCGCTTTAGAGGATGCGGTTTTGGACCCTGAGATATTAAAGAAGCATGCTCCCAAACTTGTTTTTACGCCGATTCATGGAACAGGAGCAATAGCTGCAATTCCGGCACTTTGGGATCATGGCGTAGAAGTCGCGGTTGTGGATGAGCAAAACCAACATGACCCGAACTTTAGTACCGTAATATCTCCCAATCCTGAAAACCCCGAAGCACTAAAAAAAGGAATTGCAGTGGCAGTAAAAACCAAGGCGGACCTTGTTTTGGCAAGTGATCCGGATTGTGATCGTATTGGAGTTGCCGTTCGAACAACAGGAGGAAAATATCAATGTTTAACAGGTAATCAAATAGCAACCATGTTGGCAGAATATCGCTTGCTTGTCGCGCGAAGAAAGAAAATTATTACAGATGATGCTCCTAGTCGAGTTGCCATTTTAAAAACATTTGTTACCACCCCATTGATATCACGCATCGCCGAATCTTACGGGGTAAAGTGCATTAATACACCCACTGGTTTCAAGTGGATGGCAGAAAAACTAGGAAAGTATGAAGATCAAGCAATAACTGAAATAAAAGAAAAAGAAGGATTATCAATTGATTTCGATGGAACCGATTTATTTGCTCGCATTGATATTCTTACGAGGTATTCGACTTATGTCATACTTTCTGCAGAAGAGAGCTATGGTTATCTGCCTTTGGATATTGTTAGAGATAAAGATGGAAATGCCTCCGCCTTGGCAATTGCAGAACTTTTCGCTTTTTTAAAATCTAGTAATACTGAACCACTTCAATTTCTTGATAATCTTTATAAAAAGTATGGATATCATGAGGAAAAAACAGAAAACCTCTACTTTGAGGGAGCCGAAGGAAGTGAAACAATCAAAACCCTTGCGGCATCATACCGAAGCAGTCAATTAAAGGAAGTTGCAGGCATATCGGTTACGAAATCGAAAGATTTTTTAGACAAGGGCTACATCGATGAAGATGAAGACGAACTGCCCGTGGAAAATTTTCTTATGCTTGAATTGGAAAATGGATTCACAATCGCAATTCGCCCAAGTGGCACAGAACCTAAAATAAAATATTATTTATTTGGTTGCGGCGAAAAGAATGCTCAAGACTTAGAGGAGTCCAAAAAAGAAGTATCGTCCAAAATCAAAGAAATTTCCGAATGGCTTATTCAAGATGCAAATAAGCGTATAGAGAAATAGTTTACACAAGGAGAGAAGCAGGATTTTCTAGAGTTTGGGCAAGCAATTGTAGGAATTGAGCACCTATTGCACCGTCTACTAATCGATGGTCGCAACTTAAACCAAGCATCATAGTTTCACCTGCTTGTATGTTGCCAATTGAATTAACCACAGGTTTTTTAACAATTGCTCCAACCGAAAGAATCGCTGCATTTGGTGGATTAATAATTCCACTGAAGAAATCAATTCCGAACATACCAAGATTCGTAACCGTAAAAGTAGACCCAGTCATTTCATCGGGAGATAGTTTTTTTGAACGAGCTTTCACGATGAGAGATTTTGCCTCCATAGATAAACGCTCAAGGCTTAATTGGTCTGCATTTCGAACAATAGGAGTTAAAAGACCATCTTCAACAGCAACTCCGAAAGCGAGATGAATTCCGCCATGAAACTTGATTTCTTCTTCAGACCATGAACTATTAATTGCAGGAACAAGGGTGATTGTTTCAGCACACGCTTTCAAAATAATATCATTGAGCGTAAGTTTTATAGGGTTATCAGGATTTCTGCTTGCTAATTTGGAATTTAAAGCGGCTCTAGCTTCTCTTAATGGTGTCGCATTTATTTCTTTTTGAAGATAGAAATGAGGGATAGTATTTTTTGATTCGAGCAACCTTTTGGCAATGATCGATCTCATTTTTGAAACTGGTATAATTCTGTCAGCTTGAGGTGTAGGCGAACCTAATTGTGACTGAGAACTTAGAGATGTAGGAGCAGTAACTTCTTCAACAGGTTTACCTTTTAGCGAGGAAGTTTCGGTTGAATGCGAAAGAATATCTGTTTTAATGATTCTTCCATTTGGCCCAGATCCCTTAATATCTTGTAAATTAAGATTAAGATCGGTGGCCATTTTTCTGGCCAGTGGCGATATTAAAATTCTACTAGAACTCGAATCAATATTTTGTGGTTCTGGTTCCTTGATTTCTGATTTGACTGGCTGAGCTTTTGATTCGGGTCCGCCTTGTACAATTTCTTCAGCTGGTTCCACAACTGGTTCTTCTCTCTTTTGCTCAGAAGGTTCTGGATTTTTTCTCTCGGGAGCCTTTACTTCTTCCCCGGGTTCTCCGACAGCAGCAAGGGGGCTTCCGATTGGAACTTCTTCACCTTCTCCGACAAATATCTCTAACAAAGTGCCATCGTCAAAGTTTTCCAATTCCATGGTCGCTTTGTCGGTCTCAACCTCTGCTAAAATATCCCCATTTTCAACAACGTCGCCTATTTTTTTATGCCATTTCACCAAGGTACCAACTGACATTGTGTCACTTAGTTTGGGCATTTCAATAATTATAGCCATTTTAAAATATAAAGTTTAAATAAGTTCCATTGCCTTAGCCAAAACTCGGTCATGGGCAGGGATTTGAATGTTTTCAAGTGCTTTGCTATATGCCTGGGGTGCATCAATCGCAGAGACTCTTTTAATAGGTGCGTCTAAATAATCGAAAGCTTGATCCTGAATAATAAAAGCAAGTTGTGCATCTACTCCACAAAACGGTTTATTTTCTTCCACTAGTAATACCCGATTAGTTTTCTTTACCGTTTTTATGATCGCGTCTACATCTAAGGGGCGAATAGATCTCAAATCTAAAACTTCCACCGATACATTATGCTTCTCTTCTAATGTATGGGCCACTTCAAGCGAGGTATGAACGGCTTTTCCGTGGGCAATAATTGACAGGTCTTTTCCCTCTTTTAGGATATTTGCTTTTCCCAAAGGAATAATAAAATCCTTATCGTCCGGAACCTCACCTTGCATGTTATAGAGAATAGTATTTTCCATTACACAAACTGGATCATTGTCTCGAATGGCGGCCTTTAACATTCCTTTCGCATCAGCCGGAGTCGCAGGGCATATCACTTTTAGTCCTGGAGTATTGGCAGCAAAATTCTCGGGCGTATGGGAATGGGTAGCCCCGACATTAGTTCCGCCGTTTGCCGGGCCTCTAAAAACGATTGGAACATTGATAAGGCCCCCAGACATATACCTTACACTTGCAGCATTATTAAAGATTTGATCGAATGCGACATAACAAAAGCTCCAAAACATAAATTCCACAACTGGCCTCATGCCCATCATGGCCGCACCTACCGCAAGTCCGGAGAACGCGGCTTCACTTATAGGAGTATCAATTACTCGTCCGTCCCCAAACTTTTCAAGCATTCCTTCAGAAACTTTATACGAACCTTTAAATTGAGCGACTTCTTCTCCCATAAGCACCACATTTTTATCCCTTTCAATTTCTTCTGAAAGGGCCTGGTTAAGGGCTTCTCTATAAGTTATTTTTGCCATAATTTTAAAATTTATTGATTTAAGCGGGCGTCTCGAAGAACATAGTTCCTTGTGATTTTTTTTCCTGAGGATTGTCAGTTTCCCAATAAATGTCATCCATGAGTTCATGGGGCTCTGGATAAGGGCTCGCATCGGCGAATTCCGCTGAGGCTTCTGCGTCACCTTTTGCTTTAGCATCAATTGCCTTGATTTGTTCTTCAGAAATATTTCCCTCTTTGATTAATTTATCTCTAAATAAATTTAATGGGTCTTTGTTCATTTTGTACTCTTCAATTTCCTCTTTGCTTCGGTAAGTTTGATCAGGGTCTGCAACCGAATGCCCGCGATACCGATAGGTTACAATTTCAAGCACGGTGGGCCTTGAGTTTTCATGTGCATTGACAAGGGCATCCGCGATGTTTTGCCTAACTTCGTAAATATCGTGCCCATTTGACACGGACCATTCTATATCAAAAGCCTCACCACGTCTGGCAAGAGGGTCTCCAGCAGAATGCCTTGATTCAGCCGTTCCCATGGAATAGCCATTATTCTCAATAATATATATGACGGGTAAATTCCAAAGGGAAGCTAGATTAAGAGATTCATAAAATGGCCCTTGATTGGTCGCACCATCTCCCATAAAGCAAAGGCAGGCACCTTTTTTATTGTTATATTTAAGTGCGAAAGCAATTCCTAGACCGAGGGGAGTCTGACCCCCAACAATACCATGCCCGCCCCAATAGTTTTTATCGGGGGCGAAAAAATGCATTGAACCACCCTTGCCCTTAGAGCATCCAGTTTTCTTTCCGTATAGTTCGGCCATACATTCATCAAAATCCATACCAACAGCGAGGGCGTGTCCATGATCTCTATATGCTGTAATTACATGGTCATTTTCTCCTAGCATTGAAACAGAACCCACCGCCACCGCCTCCTGCCCAATATAAAGGTGCAGGAACCCGCCGATATGACCCTGCTGATAGGAGCGAAGAGAGCGTTCTTCAAACCTTCGAATCCGAATCATTTGTTCGTACAAATCAATTTTCTCTTCAGGTGATAATGAGAGGTTAGCTGAGGAATCGGAAAAATCTTCAAGATTGTCACCATTAGAAGGAGTCACCTCGACACTCTCTAAACTTGGCCCGTTCTTTTTTACTACGGGATCTTTTGTAGATGGTTCTAAAATAGTGTCGTGGTGTAAGCCTTCCATAAATTTAAAAAATCGGGTAAAAGTTAATACAAATTGTAATTATCAGTTTAATTGGGGTTGGCTTCAATCTTAATTTTAGGAGATTGTCCGTCCGAACAATCCGCAGAAATTCCCCAAAAACCAGAATTTCGTAAATCATAGAAAGGCCAAACCAGTTCGTGGTCGGATTTGGGAATCTGAAGGTCATTTATCTGTGTTCTGGTAAAAAAATCGAACGAACCCTCGTTGAATTCATCAGGAAGTTTAGAAATAGTTTTTCTAGATTCAAAAAGAAACATGAGCCAATGGCATGAATTTTCATATCCCTTTTCAGAAACATATCCAAAAAGAGATAAATCCTCGCAACCTAAAATCATGCCTGTTTCTTCCCTCGCCTCCCTTATTGCACATTCAAAGGGAGATTCCCCAATTTTCATTTTCAATTTACCACCAGGGGGGCTCCACAATCCTAGGTTCGGAGATTTTTTCCTCTTGAGTAAAAGAATTTTTTCTGCCTGATTGCGAATAAAAAGTAAGCAAGATATCTTAAATTCCATTAGTTTATGCTTGTTAAATGTACGCAAGATTTTGAAAGATGGCAACATACCAAATCATAAAACCTCGTAAAGATTATACCCATGAATTCGTCCCCCAAAATATTCTTCTTAATTTCAAGCATTATAACGATTAGTTTTTTACATGCGGAACCTGATCAATTTATCAAACTTAACGGGGCCGTAACTGTTACCAAGGAATCCGACCAATGGGTTAAGGCTTCTGTCCCTTTTAGTTTTGTCAGTCACCCTTTGTTCGAAAAGTCTAAATCAAGCAAGCCAACAAGTAAAGATGAGGTGATCAATATCGAATATATTAATAACATTAAAGTACGCCTTTCTTTATGTTTTAATAATGAACTGCAAAAGAAAGCCCTTCGTAGCCTAAAATTTCCCGATGCTGAGTTTTATCAGTATTACAGTGCTGAAATAGAATATATGACGATAAAATTCGATCGAAATACAAAATATGCCCATTTTCTATTTCCAGCTACTATTGCAGAAAGAGATGGTTTTCTAACAAGTTATATTAAGCCTGTAGGATATGTGGTCGAAATACTCTACGATGGTATACCTATAGAACTGACCGAATCGATATTTTTTGATAAGTATCGAGAAGAAAGAATTCTCCAAAAATTTAAGCAACAATCTCAAGCGAATGCACCCAAAAATGAAGGTATTTTAATCCCTGCCCATTTAGTAAGTACCAATTATTTGGTTGGAGTAGGGCCGGTAAAGAGAAGTAAAAATTCGGGTTATTAATTTTAATTAAAAAAGTTTCTTTTTATGAGTGAAAAGAAAGAAGTAATTATAAATTGCGGAATTTCTCATGTTTCCGCGAGTGTATTTACCACGGATGGGGCCAAATTAAAGCTCAAACAAGTTGCCCTACAAACTTTACATTACGATTATTCAAATGATCAAATTTGGCTAGATTCATTAATAGCTGGCTTAGAATTGCTTTGTAAAACAGAAAAAATTAAAGGTGACGCTCGGTTTATTTTTCCTGGGAGCCTTCTGCTAAACAAAACGATTCGCGTTCCTCATGTAGATGAAGAAAAGCAAAAAAAAATAGTAGCCTTTGAGCTTTCTCAAAAAATGCCATTTCCATTGGCTGAACTTATATGGGATTACCAAGTAATTGATGATGATGGGGTCGAGCAAGAAATTCTAGCCTTTGCGGTAAAGCCAGAGATTGCCGAGTCTTTTTGCGAGAAGGTGGTTGAGATAGGATTAAACCCGCTCCAAATTACCCCTGCGCCAATACTTGATTATAATGCACTCATTTCTTCAGGAATTGGATTAGATCAACAAGAAACCTTAGTAGTAAACATTGGCGCAAAGTCTACAAATTTACTTTTTATCAATCCGACCGGCTTTCTTATCCGAAGTATTGCAATTGGGGGTAATACTTTAACTCAAAATATATCTGATAACTTGGGATCATTGTTCGAAAAAGCTGAAGAGGTCAAAAAAAGTTATTTTTCCGGACTCGTTGCTTTTTCTCCTGAGGATCCAAGTGTTCAAGTCTTAGAAAATTGTGCTCAGCAGTTTTTGAGCCGAGCAAGTCAAGAAATTACCCGATCAATTGTAACCTATAAAAGACTTAAAAAGGGCAAGTCGCCCAACCGAATGTTTCTTGCAGGAAGAGGTGCATTGTTAAATAATTTGCCTGAATATATTAGCCAAAGTCAGAGTTTAGATATTGATTATTTTGACCCGCTTAAGAGTTTGATAATAGACGAAGGAGTCAGCCAAGAAATGCGAGCCCTTCTTCCCTATATGATTGGAGAGCCTGTGGGTCTCGCAACAGCGATTTTCAACATTGAGCTAAATCAAGCGTTAAAGCGCCCGCTTAACCTGCTTCCAGCGAACAAATTAACAAATTTATCCTTTAAAAAGAAAGTACCGCTTTTGCTTGTTGCTGTGCTCTTATTTTGTTTGTTACCCCTTCCGGGTATTTTCAAGAAATCGTCAACAGAGGTGGAGCTAAAAAAAGAGCTATCTCTATTACAACAAACAGTAAGATCCCTAAATGAACAAATTGCAGAGAATGAATTATTAAAAGAAAAATTTCTTTTTACAGATAGACTGACCCAATTGGTTTTTGTAAGAAATAAAACATTTACAGAAAAGAGTTTTTCCTGCTGGGTTCTTCAAAGTTTTCTTAATCAATTACAAAGTTCTTTGGACCACCCCGAGGTATCAGATGCTTGGTTTGATGAATTGCGCTTTGAGGAAATTACATCAAAAAGAAATGGGAACAATGGCGATATTAAAGGAACTAGCGGAGCCGAAAGATTTAAAATTATTCTTTCTGGTCGATATTTGGTTCGTACGACCGAAACATTTAAAGAATCAGAAACGAATGAAAAAAGAAATCACTTAATAGAACTGAACAGCCAGAAGCAGGAGGCATTAACTCAATATCTTGAAGCGCTACCATTTATTAGAAAAGTAGATAAAAAAACATTTTCAATAGAAGGCAAAGGCGATCTATTTAAAAGATATTTTACTCATTTCGAGTATGTATTTTTACCTCAGTCATAGATTTGAATTATGATTTTTTTAAAACAAAATAAGTTTTTCTTTTCCGCTCTTCTATTTACTCTAGTTGTTTTTTCTTGCTTACAATTCGTATCTTGTAACTCAGGTGAAAACCTTGAAGCTATGAAATCATCAATCAATAGCGAGTTACGAAAGCGGGGGGCATTGCAGGAAGAATTATTGCTTTACGAAGGACTTGCCGAAGAGTCCAAGACCGCAATTGACGACATGCTGAATCTAGCAAATACGGAAAAAGAGCAGCATAGATTTTGGAGTAATATTCTCAATTCAAGTCAAAACATTTTTTCTTCTTGGAAAAAGAAAAGTCCTGAAGCGATTAATGCCGACTTAACGAGACTTTATTCGCACTTACGCTCGGTTTGCAAAAGAAGCAATATTCACTTCGAGCAAGAGGAGAGAAATAATGTTAACCTTTTTGGAAGCAATAATCAAAATGATGGCAAGAAATATGGCTTCGGCTTATCTTCCTATGATGGCTTTTGGCCGAGCTTTTCTAAAGACGAAGCAAAAATGCTTGGAATTCAAAGTAAAATAATTGCCTCATTAATAGAATTTCTTTCCGAGTCTTCGAATAGCGAACATAAGATAAACCTGATCAAGATATCTCGTGAGTCTGCTGGAAGTGAGGACAGTCAGCATATTGCAGGAGATATTCTAGCCATTCCAAACTTGTCCAATAAATTGGTTCGTTTCACCGGAGGGATTAAAACATTTGCCTTTCTAATAAAGTTTAAAAGTCACACATCTCATGCAAGAAGTTTTATTAATCAGCTGAGACCACCATTCCTGTTGCGAGATTTGAAGGTTAATCGATCCGAAGTAACCACCTTGTTACCATCTACCCAATCTGTACCGGATCCATTTTCTAGCGATAACAAAACTACGGAAATGTCTCTTCCAATCGTTCAGAATGTAGAATCTGTATTTACCCTGCTAATAGAGTATGTTTATTTCGTAGAAAGAGATTTCGAATCCTTCATTGTAACTTCATTAAAAAACGAGAATATTAATGAAGAGACACTTACAAAATTTTTAGAATCTTCAGGTAATTCCCAACTCCGCTCCAAACTAAACAAAATTTTAACAAATCGTGAAGTTCGTTAAATCACATTATGAAAAGATTGTCTTTTCATTAGTTATTCTTTCGCTTGTAATTGTAAGTTGTATTTCATACTTCAATTCAGCCAGTGAGGAAAATACAACTCAGTATTTTAATGCAGGTTCATTTTCAATAGATTCTTTCGGTGATGAAAAGGTTTTAGTATTTTTAAAAAAAACGCATCTAGTACCCAATGATAGTGTTCAAGTATTTAATTCGAAAGGAGAAAAAATTGACACATTTAAAATCAAAAAAGTAATTTTTTCTAAAAAGAGTAAAGTCTCTATTCAGTTAAAGACTCAAATAATACTAAAAGGAAGATTATTAAACCCAAGCAGCACTATTTTGACAACTGGATGGGAAAAATCTAGAAGTCCTATTGCCATCGATACTGATAAAGGAGTAAAAAATATTAGCTTTAAAGAAATTGAATTTATTCGGGGTGAGCAAAAACTTGTTCTGGATAAGTCCGTTGATGACCTTGATCCTTCAGAGTGTAGAATTTCGGTATATCAATCGAAATCGCAAATTTTGATTGATTCAAACAGAACTGAAAAAAATCGATGGACAAATACAGAAAGTGAAGAAAATGCTTCAATTTATGATTTATTTACTCCACCTATAATTTATCTTGTTGATGGCGAACTAGCTACTTCTTTGCCTGAAGCGCCCAAAGAAATCGAAAAAGAAGAAGAGTTTGGGTTAACCATTTTATCTTTTGAAAAAAAGGAGTACCGTTTTAAATTGGTAAGTTGGATCGGGCAGACACCTTATTTCGAAGATTTACAAAAAAAAGTATCCGAAACATTAAATAAGAATGTAAAAAATCGAATAGAGGTAAAAATTCCGTATAAGGAAAATAATAATTATCGCCCCGGTCTTCCCTCGCTTGTAAAAACAACCCAAGAAGATACTGGTAAACTTTTGATGGTAGAATTTTTTACTGTTCAACAAGTAACGGATTCTAAAACCGGTGGATCAAAGCCCGTAGGCCGTGCACTAGTGAGGGATTTCAAGAAGGGGGGGAAACCCTTTGAAATCAATAGTTTAATGAAAACCGTTAATTCTGGAGATTTTAAAATACTTTTAAAATTTGATATAGAGGATGAAGCGGTAAGCGAAATAGAAATAGATGGTAGTGCGATCGAGAAGGAATTTAATTTTGGAAAGCGAAGTTATAAAATTTTAAATATCGATAATGAAAATAAAAATATCGAAGTTGAGAAAAAAATAAGCGGAGAATCTGATGCAAGCATAACTACGTTAAGCCTTTAAAAGAAAACTCTGAAAAATTGAGATTTTTATTTATTGACCCAACTCCATCAATGTATGGAATACTGTAAGAATTTTTTATATTCTATTGCCCCTTTTTTTACATGCACTTTAGCTTATATTTTCGGTTAACCATTTTGTTGTTCATTTGTCAGTTGCCTAGTTTTTTGGTTGGACAAATTCAAGAAGAAGAAATCGATCAATTTAGCAACTTACCCCAACAAGTTGCCCCGCCTGAAATAAAAGTCTCTTCGATTATAGATCAAACTTTGAATTTTGGACCAGACACAAACTTGATTCGCGTTCTCAAAGAAATCCGAGAATTGGCACAATCTGGAAAAGTAG
>Ga0209711_10000048_pt1 | contig 106037 bp, 93 predicted proteins | sample ArcticOcean_MG_C_7_FD_187441 | JGI IMG/M metagenome (GOLD analysis project Ga0209711, IMG submission 187441) | Marine microbial communities from western Arctic Ocean - ArcticOcean_MG_CB11_88 (SPAdes) (version 2) | ecosystem: Environmental > Aquatic > Marine > Oceanic | place: Arctic Ocean... | reverse complement strand
AACGATAGGCCAAGGAAAAGGCATGGATATCAATCACCTCAAGAAAAACATCAACAATTAACCAACGAAGAGAAAGTTGCATTAGTTAGTTGAATCCAAGACATGAAAGAACACTTTAATTCAGAATATCCATCGGTAGAGCACCTTATCTCTAAGGCGAAAAAGCGCATGCCGGGTTTTGCCTTCGACTATCTAGCAGGAGGTTGTTTCTCAGAAGTGAACCTCAAGCGCAATACTGCTGACATACGGGATGTGCAACTTAAGCCATGGTATCTGAGAGATTTCCCTGGAGCATCCCAGAAAACTGAGCTGTTTGGTAAGAGCTATGACGCTCCATTTGGGATGGCACCAGTTGGGTTGCAAGGCCTGATGTGGCCAAAATCTTGTGAGTCTCTAGCGCGAGCCTCAGTGGATCATAACATCCCGTTCTGCCTTTCTACCGTGGGCACCGCAAGCATCGAAACCATCAGCGAAATCACCAATGGAGACTTCTGGTTTCAGCTTTATCATCCGGCGGAAGACATACTCAGAGACAAGTTATTAGAGCGTGCCTGGGGCGCTGGCTGCCGGACGCTCGTCATTCTGGCGGACACCCCTACCTTTGCCTACAGGCCAAAGGAGATCCGCAATGGGCTATCTATCCCACCACGGATGACGCTCAGAAACATCATCCAAATGTGCACCCATCCCACTTGGTCATTCAGCCAGCTATTCGCCGGTGCGCCAGAGTTCAAGACCATGAAGCAATACATCCCAAAAGGGCTGAACATGAAGCATCTAGCGCAGTTTATGAACCAGAGCTTCTCCGGTAGGCTCAATGAAGCAAAAATTTCTGTTATCCGTGATAAGTGGAAAGGCAACCTCGTCATCAAAGGCATCGTGAACCCAGAAGATGCAGAGCTCGCCGTAAAGCTTGGTCTAGAAGGGATGATCGTCTCAAACCACGGCGGCAGACAGCTCGATAGGGGGCAATCGACTATCAAACCACTGCAGGCACTCGCCCCAGAGTTCTCTGGCAAAATAAAAATCCTGATGGACAGCGGCATCCAGTCCGGAGCCGACATCGCATCCACCCTAGCTAGCGGAGCCGACTTCACCTTCCTCGGACGCACCCCGATGTATGGCATCGGGGCACTAGGCAAATACGGTGGTCACCATACCTTCGAGATGCTTAAAAAACAGCTCCAACAAGTGATGGAGCAAGTAGGCTGTGAAAAAATAGCAGACTTTCCTAAGCATCTTATCAAAGCATAATTGTTGGTTTTAAGACTCTGAGATCGAGACACCTGTAGCAGGTAGCCGCAAGCGTTTTTCGTAATCTACTCTATAAACGCCATGTTCGCTTGCGGCTACCCGCTACAATCGAAGCTGGCTTCATGCTACGCCCTTTAAAGGCTGATAACATAGCAATTCTAGATTTCCCGCTAGCTTGATCGCCCTGTGCTGGGACGTTCATAAATAAGATAGCTTTTCAGTTTCATCATGCTATTTTGGCAGTATGAATATAGCAAAAATACAATTAAGTGCTATGACATTACCTGAGGATGAAAGAGCTTCACTTGAAGCAAAAACAAGAATCGAGGTGATGAAGTCAGATCCGTCATCAAGGCGCTCTTGGAGTCAGATTAAAGAGAGCCTAGGTCGTTAATATCATTATACAAACCACACCCACATGAAATATCCACTCACACATCTTGTTTTCTCAATTATTATTTCCTCTTCTTTAGTCACTAGCCTTTATGCTAAAGAGGTGCCACTCTGGGAGGGTGGTGCGCCTGGGGCGAAAGGCGACACGCCCAAGGATATCCCTACACTGACACATTTTCTTGCTCCTAAAGAAAACAATACGGGAGCGGCGATCGTGATTTGCCCTGGTGGTGGGTATGGTGGGTTGGCTGGGCATGAAGGTAAGGGCTATGCAGAGTTTTTGCAGCTGCACGGGATCAATGCCTTTGTCCTCAAATACAGACTCGGCTCTGCGGGTTATCGGCACCCTATTATGCTGAATGATGCGGCCCGAGCACTACGCACCGTGCGGGCTAATGCCGCAGCGTGGGAGATCGACCCTAGTAGGATTGGAGTCATGGGGTCATCGGCAGGTGGGCATCTGGCTTCGACCTTGCTGACTCATTTTGATGAGGGAGAGGTTGATTCTAAAGACCCTATCGAGCGGGTTAGCTCGCGCCCAGATATCGGGATTCTATGTTATGCTGTCATTAGCATGGGTCCAACGACGCACCATGGGTCAAGAAGGAACCTGCTTGGTAAGGAGCCATCCGCTGAGTTGATTAAGCATTTATCGAATGAGCTTCAGGTGACCGCCAAAACCCCACCCACTTTCCTTTGGCATACTGCCAATGATTCAGTGGTTAAGGTGGAGAATAGCTTGGCCTTCGCCGCTTCCATGAGCAAAGCCAAGGTTCCCTTTGCACTGCATGTTTTTGAAAACGGAAGACACGGGCTGGGGCTGGCGAGTAAACCTCCCTACAAGAACCTCCATCCATGGGCTGACGATTTACTCTACTGGCTGAAAACCCGCAAGTTTATGGTCAAATCCAAGTAGCCTAATAACATGTTCAAATTACTCTTTATAACGATTCTTTTGATATTCCCTAGCGCGCTCACTGCGGTAGAGAAAAAGCCTAATTTCATTATCATTTTCACCGATGACCAGGGTTATAATGATCTAGGTTGCTTTGGATCTAAAACGATTCGCACCCCCCACATTGACCGTATGGCAGAAGAGGGGCGTAAGTTTACGAATTTCCTAGTGGCATCATCTGTCTGTAGTCCATCACGGGCTGCGCTACTCACAGGTTGCTATCCGAAGCGTGTCTCGATGCATCAGCATGTTCTCTTCCCTAGCTCTAATAAAGGGCTAAACCCAGATGAGGTGACCATCGCGGATCATCTCCGTGCGCAGGGCTATGCTACGGCTTGTATTGGGAAATGGCACTTAGGACATCACCCAGAGACTCTGCCACGTCAGAATGGATTCGATTCCTACTACGGGATTCCTTATTCGAACGATATGAATCATCCTGATAATAAAGGGAAGCCGAGAGGGGTGTCATCTGATCAACTTTGGTTAGATCAGGAGTCCGCCATCAAGCTATGGAAAACTCCACTGATTCAGAATGAGAAAATCATCGAACTTCCCGTAGATCAGCGCACGATTACTCGACGCTACACAGACCAAGCCATCAAGTTTGTAGAGGAAAATAAGGACGAGCCATTCTTCCTCTATTTACCTCACTCCATGCCACACATCCCACTGTATGTGCCCGAGGATGTTTTTGATAAAGATCCTAAAAATGCCTATAAATGTGTGATTGAGCATATTGATGCGGAAGTAGGTCGACTGATTGAGACGCTGCGTAAAAACAATTTAGCTGAGAACACCTATGTGATTTTCACCTCAGATAATGGACCTTGGCTACAATTTAAAAACCACGGTGGCTCTGCTTTGCCACTGCGCGCTGGCAAATCCACGACCTTCGAGGGTGGGCAACGCGTTCCTTGCGTCATGTGGGCTCCGGGAAAAATCCCTGCCGATACAGTATGTGACGAAGTGCTGTCCGCGATCGATCTGCTGCCTACCATCGCCACGCTAGCGGGAACAAAGCTTGATACGATGGGGAATAAAATCGATGGTCTGGATGTGTCTGCTCTGCTGACTGGTGATGTTAAGTCTCCGTCACCTCGCAAAGAATTCATTTACTATAGTGCCAGGGGGAACTTGGAAGGATTGCGTAGTGGCAAGTGGAAGCTGCTTCGTAAAAAAGCGAGAAACAAAAACAAGAAACCGCAAAAGGATGATGTGATACTCTTTGATCTAGAGAATGATGTGAGTGAGGAAAAAGATCTCTCTGATGCTCATCCTGAGGTTGTCGCTGAGTTGACCAGGCGAATGAAGGAACTCGATGCCGAGATCACTCAAAATGCACGGATGCCTTGGATCAAGAAGTAGCGACTGCGGCCGCTATTAAAGTTTAGATAAAAAACATTCATGATGGAGGCTATCATCATTATTATCGGATCATTAGGCACTATAATAATATGGTCGTTTTCCATAAGGCCTTACGTTGTGGCACATGGTCAAGGCTATAAGACAGGAGCCAACATGGGCGTTGCAATGTGGGTTGACTGGCAAAGCTGCGGGGAGATAGCGGCTGCTGAGGGTGACCCGAAAGGGCGAAGGATCTACAGAATATTTGGTGCCCTTCAATTGATGACCGCACTAGGATTTCTGTTGTTGTACTTCTGAAGGATTTGTTTCATTAATTTTTAAGCGATGTTATTTTAGGAATCTGCTTATTAGTCGACTACGGTGATCCTTTTGAAGGGTATTTATTGCGAGAAAGAGGCGTAAGTCGATATGGTGTGCCTGAAAGGTACACTCCTAGGCACAAAAAAAGCCTTTACCCGATGATCGAGTAAAGGCTCTGAAATGTGTTTATCTAACCGAGATTAGATACCGAAACGCTCGTAGCGTTTGATGGTGAGTGTGTCACCTAGGTCCTTGCCTTTAGCTGCGAGGAGCGTGGCGATGCTGATGTCAGGATCTTTAACAAATGATTGCTCAGTGAGGACTTGCTCGCTGTAGAATTTGTTGATCTTGCCGATGAGGATCTTGTCGATGATTGACTCTGGCTTGCCAGCAGCAAGGAGTTGCTTGCGGTTGATCTCGTTTTCTTCTTCGACCATACTACCGTCGATGTCATCGCGTGAGAGACCAGCTGGGCTGGCTGCTGCGATGTGGAGTGTGATGTCCTTGAGAAGTGTTGCGAAGTCTGCGTTGCTAGTAGTGTCTGCTTTTTCACAGGCTACTTCTAGAAGAACACCAACTTTACCACCCATGTGGATGTAAGAACCAACTGAACCTGTAGCTGATGTTTCAAAGCGTGTGAGACGTGAAATCTTGATTACTTCTCCGAGCTCAGCGAACTTAGCTCCGAGTGCATTCTCAATCGTACCTTCACCGAAAGGAACTGCTGCAGCCTCTTCAGCTGTAGTTACTCCGCTCTTAGCGATCGCTTCAAGAAGCTCAGCTACCCATGCTTGGAACTCTTCATTCTTAGCCACGAAATCAGTCTCACAGTTTACTACTGCGAGGATGCCTGAGCTTGCGCCTTCTGCTACGTGAGTAACAACGATACCTTCAGATGTCTCCCGATCTGCACGGTCACTGCGCTTAGCTTCTCCCTTTTCACGGAGGATTTTAGCGGCTGCGACGAGGTCACCGTCAGCTTCTGTGAGAGCCTTCTTGCAGGCCATCATGCCCGCACTAGTTTGTTTGCGCAGTTCTGAGACTGCTTTTGCTGAAATAGCCATATCTTTTGAGTGTTTTAAATTTTCTCAGATAAATTAGTCTTTCTTTGCCACCACGATAGAATCAACAAGATTCTGAAGGAGGATGCGGATTGAGCGAATAGCGTCGTCATTTCCTGGGATCGGGTAGTCAACTTTTGCTGGGTCAGCATTGGTGTCAACGATGGCGATCACTGGGATGTTAAGGCGGCGGGCTTCTGCAACTGCGATGGTCTCACGAGCGGAGTCCACGATGACGATAGCATCAGGGAGTTTCTCCATGTCGCGGATACCATCGAGGTTGCGGAAAAGCTTAGTGCGCTCACGGCCTAGGGCAGCGAGTTCCTTCTTGGACATTGCCTTGAACTCAGCAGATTTCTCGATGTCTTCAAGATACTTGAGACGCTCAACAGATTTGCGGATGGTAGAAAGGTTGGTGAGTGTGCCACCGAGCCAGCGATGGTTCACGTAGTATTGACCAGATGCTCCAGCGGCTTCTTTAACTGCTTCTTGTGCTTGGCGCTTGCATCCTACGAAGAGGATTTTCTTGCCTTTGCTAGCTAGTTCAGTGAGATACTCGCTCGCTTTATCGAGGCGCTGTACAGTTTGTTCTAGGTCGATGATGTAAATACCACCTTTGTCCTTCATGAGGAAAGGCTTCATCTTCGGGTTCCATTTGCGCGTCTGGTGTCCGTAATGAACTCCAGCGTCAACCATCTCTTTAATTAGTTCGTTAATCATTTTGTTTAAATTGCTTACCTTGATTCAGATGAGCGGTATTTAGGGTGAAAAGCCCGTCGCATTTAGGATCCTCGCTTGCCAGTACTTTTCGTTTTTTTGCGGCGGCTAAAAACAAGCGCGCGCGGACTTAACCTATTGAGAGTGATTTAGCAAGGTAATATTAGGGTTTGAGGTGGTTTTAAGTTAATTGGTGTGTTTTTGCCTTTGATGAGTGTAGGATTGTAGCGGGGCTGCGCCCTTGGAAGCAGGTAGCGTTGAAGCCGCAGGCGCGGTGCCGTCCTGACCCTTCCCGTCGCTCCCAAAGCTGAAAGCCGCTTCTTGCTCCCGTGCGCAGCACAATGCTCCTTAAGTTAATACTATTCGGGATTAGATGACGTGAAAATCATGAGCTTGACATGCTTGACCTAAGCCGCAGTCAGCCTTATGAGTGCGTCATGAATATTACTCAAGTAGCCGCACTGATTGCGCATCGCCGCAGTATAAAGCCTGTTGATATGGATCCTGAGAAGGAGGTTACTGAGGGGATTTGGCAGACGCTTATAGAGTGCGCGAACTGGGCGCCTAGCCATGGTCACACCGAGCCTTGGAGATTTACCATCTACCGTGGTGGGAGCAGAAAATACCTCGCAGAAGCACTTCAGGAAGCTTATAAGTCCGATACACCCGAGGTGGAATTTAAGCCCGAGAAGTATGAGAAAATGGGTTTAAATCCGCTTTATGCGCATGCCGTCATTGTCATTGTGATGAAGCGTGGTGATTTGCCTAAGATCCCGGTGATCGAGGAAATAGAGGCAGTCGCTTGTGCGGTGCAGAACATGCATCTAGCGGCATCTGCAGCTGGTCTTGGAATGTTCTGGTCATCTCCAGCGGCAGCTTCAGGTGAGAACTTTGCGGAATACCTAAATCTTGGCGATGATGATAAATGCTTAGGCTTACTCTATGTGGGCTGGCCGAAAGAGGGGAAAGAATGGCCCAAGAGCACCAGAAAGCCAGCGATGGATAAAGTAACCTGGAAGTAACTATTTAGTAGATAAAGATGTCGTCCAAACTACCAGAACTACGCGCCAGGATGCACACCGTGCCCCTAGAGCCGGGTGTTTATATCATGCGTGATAGGTTGGGGCACGTGATCTATGTGGGAAAGGCGAAGGCGCTGCGCAAGCGGCTGGGATCATATTTTCTGCCATCGCGTAAGAAGCGCGCTGACATCAAGACCCGCGCGTTGCTCGATTCCATCTGGGACTTCGAGACCCACACGGTGCGCAATGAAGAGGAGGCGCTGATCCTTGAAGAAAAGCTGATCAAGCAATACCGACCGCGCTACAACATCGCGCTCAAGGATGATAAGCGATACTTTTTGGTGAAGATAAATATGAAGGCGGAATATCCCATCTTTAAGCTCTGCCGCATCCGCAGAAATGATGGTTATAAATATTTCGGCCCCTTTGTCCACGGCAGCGCACTGATCACCACGCTGGACTGGATCAACAAGGAATTTGGTATTTGGACTCAGGCTCCTAAGGCGGAAGATGACCCAAGCTACAAGCAAGTAGGGGAAGTGCTGAACCGCCGTTACGGTGAGCAGTATGTGGGTGAAATTTCTACTCAGGAATATAAAGAACGGGTGACAGATGCCTGTGATCTCCTCTCAGGCAAAGGCCGGCGTGGTAGGTTGAATCAGCTCAAGGATGAGATGGATATTGCTGCCTCAAATCTAGATTATGAGAAGGCTGCTGAGTTGCGCGATGTCATTGATAATCTCGAGAAAACCACGATCAAAGCCCGCCAGTTCGCCCATGCAAAATCCATCCCTACCACGGTGCTTCCCGCAGAAGATCTTGCCGAGCTAGCGGACTACCTCAAGCTTTCTCAGCCGCTCGGGATCATGGAGTGTTTTGATATTTCAAACGTCTCATCCACCCACAGCGTGGCTTCCATGGTGAGGTTTCTCAATGGTGCGCCGGATAATTCTAACTACCGCCGCTATCGCATCAAGACCGTGGAAGGGCAGGATGATTTCGCCTCGATGGCTGAGGTGGTGCGCCGCCGCTACTCCCGCATCGCCACTGAGAGCCTACTGGCGAACCCTGACCTAGAACATTCACAAGAAGACCTGACGGAATCTCTCTATCGATTACGCGCAGAAGGAAGTAGTCCCATCGCGCTGCCGGATCTAGTCATCGTGGATGGTGGTAAAGGCCAGCTCTCAGCTGCTCATGCGGAGCTAACTCAACTCGGTCTCCATGGTCTGCCGATCATTGGTCTGGCGAAGCAGCGCGAGGAAATTTTCTTCCCAGGGAATAGTAAGCCGCTCCTCATCAATCATAACCAAGGTGCGCTTAAGCTGATGCAGCGCATTCGCGATGAAGCCCACCGCTACGCAAATCTCTACAACGAAATCCTGCTTAAAAAACGTATGAGAGAAAGCCTCCTAGACGACTGCCCGGGCATGACCAACGCCCGCAAAAGGGCCTTGATGAAAAAATTTGGCTCCATCGCAAAGATCAAAAAAGCCACTCAAACGGAAATAGAATCCACCCCGGGAATAGGACAGCTAACAGCGGAGAAGATTATTCATTTTCTGCATTAATTTTCATGGCAAAGGGTCATGGCGTTAGCAGTCGAAGACACTTGACTTTTCTTGCGATGTCAGCAATCAAGTGGTAGCAAAATTAACTACTTACCACTAAAATGAACGTCTCACTTAACTGGCTCAACGGGCACCTAGATCTCAGTAATCACTCTATCCAAGAACTTGATGATCTACTCACCTTCGCAGGTGTGGAGGTGGAAGGCATCCAGCAGCAGGGGCTTAGCACTGAGCTAGTGGTCGTGGCTCAGATCAAGGAGGCGGTACAGCATCCAGATGCGGATCGGCTCAAGATTTGCCAGGTGGATGCAGGGGAGGGGGCTCTCCGCCAGATCGTCTGTGGTGCACAGAATTATCAAGTGGGTGATAAAGTTCCCTGCGCGCTGCCGGGTGCAGACCTCGGTGGCGGTTTCGTCATCAAGGATGGAAAACTCCGTGGTGCTGAATCTAAAGGCATGCTTTGTGGTGGGAGTGAAATAGGTATCGCTGATGAAGTGGATGGTCTGCTTATTCTTCCTGCTGACTCAGTGATTGGTAAGCCGCTGGTGCAGATGTATGATTCGGATACAATCATCGAGGTAGAGGTCACGCCTAACAGACCTGACCTGCTCAGCCACACCGGGATGGCACGCGAGCTTTCTGCTCTCATCGGTATTGAGAGAAAGCTGCGCACTTATCCAATCTGTGAAGCTCAGGAATCCACCAGCTTCATTTCGCTCGCCGCCCCTGAGCGATGCCCGTTCTACTCAGCGGTGAAGATTTCTAATATCAAGGTGACCGACAGTCCAGCCTGGCTTAAGACCAAGCTCGAAGCAATCGGCCTGCGGCCGATCAACAACATCGTGGACATCACGAACTACGTTCTCCACGAGCTAGGCCATCCGCTTCATGCCTTTGATGCCGCGAAGGTGGATGAGAAACTAGACATCCGTCTCGCCACAGACGGTGAAAAATTCACTGCACTCACTGGCGAGGAATACATTCTAACAGATGATGATCTCCTCATCTCAGACGCATCAGGAAATGCCCTCGCCCTCGCTGGAATTATGGGTGGTGAGGATAGCGGCGTCACAGAGACGACTACTGACATCATCCTTGAATCAGCCTATTTCACTCCGGCATTCATCCGCCGCAGTTCGCGCCGCACTGCTCTCACCTCAGACTCCTCCTACAGATTTGAGCGTGGAACCGACTCACAAAATATCCTCACAGCATCCGCCTATGCCGCCAAGCTCATCACCGAGATCGCTGGCGGAGAAATCTCCGGTCGCACTCTAACCGCTGGCGAAGCGCCTAAGCTCGTTAAGCCAGTGAAGCTAGATTTAGTTAAGCTAGACCAGCTCATGGGTGGTAGCATTTCACTCGATGCAGCCAAGCTGATCCTCACCAAGCTCGGTCTAACAGAAAGACAAGGAAACATGTGGGAGATCCCGCATTTTCGTCTAGATCTAAGCCGCCATATCGACTTAGTTGAAGAGATTGCCCGTGTTCATGGTTTAGAAAATGTCGCTTCTCGCTTCGGCGGTGCCTATGTCTCGGAGAGCGATGTGGATCAGGTATACGACTACCAATTATCAGTCAAAAAGCAGCTAGCATCACTAGGTCTCTACGAGACTCAAACCATGAAGCTTATCGCTCATGATGCTACGGATAACATGATCGCGAAGATTTCTGATGCGCTGCCGCTTAAGCCGCTCATCGATGGCGATCTTATCCAGGTAAAGCTTCCGCTGAGCGAGGACCACGCCATCATGCGCCCGAGCCTCGTTCCTGGTCTCGTCGCTACAGCTGCTAGAAACATCCGCCAAGGCGCAAAATCGCTACGCTTCTTCGAGATGGGAAAGCAATTCCGTAATGCTGGCGGAGGTAAAGCAAAAGACCTCGAAGCCGAGTCCCTAGCCATTCTAATATCTGGTGAGAATGCCCCCTCAAACTGGGCAAATAAGCAGCCAGATCTATCTGATTTATTCGATCTAAAAGCCCTTATCTCAGCGCTTCTTCCAGGCGCCGTCATCCAGCTAAAACCACGTGACAGAGACGGTTTCGTCCTCTCTGCTGATGTCCTGGCAGATGACAAGCTGTGTGGAGTCTTTGCCCAGCTCAGCCCATCACGCTGCCGCGAGCTAGACGCAAATTCCCCCATCTACGTGGCCGAGCTAGACATCAAAAAACTGCAACAACTCAGCACTGGTGTGAGAAAAGTTAGCGAGCTCCCGCAGTTCCCTGGCTCCAGCAGAGATGCCGCTATGGAGGCGCCTATCGCACTCACAAATACCCAAATAGAGCAAGCCGTCAAGAAGCACAACGAGTCACTTTTGGTAAGTTATCGCTGCTTCGATGTCTTCATGGACCCTACCGGTGAGAAGCTCCCAGCGGACAAGAAATCCATCGCCTACAGCTTCCATTACCGATCACCACAAAAGACCCTCAAATCCAAAGAAGTGGACACCGCCCATCAAAACCTCTTAGCACATCTCCAGAAGACGTTACAAGTGAGCTACAGGTAAGTTTTTAGAAGGCTGGAATCCGTTGGGCTAACGGGTCTTATTTTAATAAGCTATTTTTTCAACTGCACAGCGTGAGGCTCTGACTTCATTTCATGACTCTCCTGTTGGTTTTCTTTGGCACCTTTGTCCACCCATGGGATGAAGAAAAAATACATGATGGCTAGACCAAGAGTATTAACAACTCCCGTCCAAAACAGAAACTTTCTTGCGGTTTCTCTGCTAGGATTAAATATTTCAGAGTGGTCACCCCCCCCCCTCAAACTTCATGCGCGTTGCCTTCTTTTTAAGACCACCCTCACAGTTATACTGGATTGATCGTTTGATGGAATGATTTGAAATTGCAGCAAAGCTGACTGGGGAAAGAGCAAACCACTATCACTGTTCAAATGGTATTAGGTAAGCCAAGGGCATCTACTCTCCCTGATAGCGATAATGGCCAGTGATGGTAAATGTCAGTAGATCATTGCTCCATTCGGGGCCGCTGCCGTTGTTGTGTGCTACCCATACTTCGGCTGCGTGTGAGCCTGGGCCTGGGACTACTACGCCGATGTGTGGTCGTCCATTTGGCAGGCTCCAGACCACGATATCTCCGAAGCTGTAATCTGTGGTAGAGCGGCTGTTATCTAGTTTCACACCGTGACGCTCGAAGAATCGTTGCTGGTTTTGCACCCTACGGTGATCAATGTTTGTGTCCGGCTGTCGCTGATTCCAGAGCTGTGGGTATTTGTGGAAATTTTCCTTCATGTCTTCGTGGATCAGCATCTGGAGATCCACGCCTAGCTGGCGATACGCTCTCACGACCATGTCTGTGCTAGTGCCGCGGTCGGATGAAATATCACCATTTGGGTAACCGATGTTATTGTAAACTGAGCCATCATAGATCACTCCGAGACGTGTTCTGTCTAGTGCTGCTGCTGCCAGTCGATCACTATACTTACCAGAGGAAGACAGCTCAGACATCGCCATTTCTACTTTGTTGTCCGTAGGCATGTCATTTGAGCTTTTCACCAAGTCAGCGAAGGCTGGCCAAGCAAAATAAGAAACAAATATTCCTGCGAGCAGCATGATCACCCAGCCACCCATGACGGGCTTTTTGCGTTTTTTTTGCGGCACTGGACCGATGTATTCGATGGGAATCATTTTTCGTGGTTGTATTACTATTAATACAGCCATGCCACCACCCTTTTTTCAATATTTAGTAAAAAACTTACCGCTAAAATTCTTAATATTTCTTTCTAACAGAAGACTAACCGTTTTCTAACATTTCGCACACCATCTTCCGCCCCTCTACCATTGATTCGGAGCCATCGGGTGATTTAATTTTACACACCACGTGCTCTATCGCTATGCACCATGCTCCCAACGGGATAAGCTCTGGAAATTTATCTGCCCACTCTATAATTACTACACCATCCCGATCTAAATAATCTTCCCAACCTATTTCCAGCATTTCCTCCGCATTTTCTAGCCGATACGCATCGAAATGAAACAGATCTACCCCACCGCGCTCCTCGGCTAAGTACTCATTCACTAATGCGAAGGTAGGGCTCGTTACCTCGCCGCGGTATCCTTTGCTGAGCGCGATGCCTTGCGTGAGGTGAGTTTTGCCTGTACCCAGATCACCAATGAGCGCCACCACAGCGCCAGATTTCAGCTGCTGGCCTATTTTCATGCCAAATTGCCGCATCGTCTCCGCGCCAATGATCTCTACTGGAAATAATTCATTCATCGGCACCTGTTTAGCACTAATTACAAATTATTTGTAATTATTTATAAAAAAAACTTGCCCAAGCGTCCGCGTTGTGTTCAATTTCCGCCCCGCGAGCGATGAATAACTCATTGCCTCCACATACCAATTTAACCAACAACCTTGTCACGACCATGGCATATTCAGTTTTCAAAACAGGCGGCAAACAATACCGCGTTCAAGTAGGTGATAAAATCGACGTCGAAAAGCTCGACCTAGATGAAGGCACAGAGACATCATTCAGTGAGGTTCTCCTCGTAAACGACGGCAGCACTACCACAGTAGGCGCGCCAGTAGTTGAGGGAGCAGCGGTGAAGGCAACAGTCGTCGAGCAGTTCCGCGGCAAGAAAGTCATCGCATTCAAATTCAAGCGTCGCCAAGGATACCACAAGACAAAGGGATCTCGCAGACACCTCACCAAGCTAGAGATTACTAGCATTTCATAACCACTAACTATACTTAAGACATGGCTCATAAGAAAGGACAAGGTTCCGTTAAAAACGGCAGAGATTCACGCAGTAACCGCCTCGGAGTTAAAAAATTCGGTGGCGAAGTCGTTATCTCAGGTAACATCATCATCCGCCAACGCGGAACGAAATGGTTACCAGGCACTAACGTTTACATGGGTAAAGATCACACCATCCATGCACGTGTAGACGGAAACGTTTACTTCGACAAAAGCGGTCGCCGTGTAAACGTAGCACTCGCAGAAGTCCCGGCGTAAGCCATCTTCCCGAGAATTACCCAACAATTTCCAAAAGACCTCAGCTCATCGAGCTAGAGGTCTTTTTTTGTCCCAAAGTGCCGGAGGTTTCTAATCTTCAATTTAGGCAAGTGATCTGAAGTATCTAATGAATTTCTGCGGATGCTAAAACGACAGTAATAGCAGATTTATTCTAAACGCGGCTCGTCTCTAGCTAAAGCACGAGCTCATCCACAGATTATATTCCTGAATCTCTGATGAAATCTCTCATCAATTTCAACGGAGAAGGTGACTTTACCGACCTTGTTAATCCAGATCTCGCCTCGGGTTAATGAGATATCCGAGCAAAGCAAGGAAACCTCTCTCAGAACTTTAGGATTTAACTTCCCCTTGAAGCGCTTAGCCTTCCCATCGGAAATACGAATCGCCACATCGGTAAAACAACTGGAAAAGATCTTCATCTAATAATTCTTTAACCCTGCTGTCTCATCCAGGCCGAACATGATGTTAAAGCACTGGATCGCTTGGCCGCCGGCGCCTTTTCCTAGATTATCCTCAGCACTGAGAAGCAGAAGTCTGCCAGTGCGTGAATCGTAATCCCAGCCAATATCGATATGGTTTGTTCGCGTCACATTCTTCGTGTCCGCTGGATTTCCTTTTCCTAACAATCTAACAAAATAGGAATCACCGTAGGCGGCTGTGAGTGCGGCATCTACTTTTGCGAGGTCTGTTTCATCTCCGATGAATTTCGCTGAGCTTGTGCTACAGATTCCATTGTGTGTGGGGATTAGGTGTGGGGTGAATGACATGGTCACCTTTTCCGCAGCCGCAATCGACAGTTCCTGCTCTATTTCTGACAGATGTCTGTGTTTCGGAACACTGTATGCCCGAGCGCTTTCATTCGCCTCACAGTAAGAAAATATCACATTACCCGTCTTGCCGGCACCGCTCACTCCACTCATCGAGCAGGTCACGATGCTCTGAGGATCGATTAATTTAGCTGCTAACATCGGGATCAACGGCAAACTCACACTAGTAGGATAGCACCCCGGTGAGGCAATCAATCTAGCCTTCGCTATCTCCGCAGACCTAATCTCTGGGAATCCGTAAACTGCTTCCTTCAGCAGCTCAGGCGCAGGGTGCGGTGCTCCGTAAAATTCCTCATACACAGCAGGATCGCTCAGACGGAAGTCTGCGCTGAGATCGATCACCTTTATCCCCAGATCCAGCAGCGCCGTAGCGTAGTCAGCCGCCACGCCATGCGGCAGCGCTAGAAATGCCAGCTCCGCACCCGTAGCTGCGATGCTCTCCGCATCTGGCTCACTAAAGGCAAGCTCCGCACCAGCGGCGGATCGGTAACGTGGAAAAACATCTGCCAAAGCCTGGCCTGCATACTGCCGCGAAGTAACACAGCAAAGCTCAGCATTCGGATGCATCAGCAATAAGCGCAGTAATTCCATCCCTGTGTAACCGCTCGCACCCACTACCGCTATCTTGACTGATTTATTCATGCACTAGAGAAAGCAGGAAATTTCTAGCTTGCCAATAACGAACTCCGTAATATGTTATTACTAATTCAAAATATGAGCGGGACTTGGCGCAGTTTGGTAGCGCGTTGCACTGGGGGTGCAGAGGCCGCAGGTTCAAATCCTGTAGTCCCGACCATTTTTTCTTCAAAAAGAAATGCTAATTAGGGTGGGTGTGCAGTTTGATAGCATCAGCGAAGCTCAGGGGCGGCGTGTCAGGTGAGAGCCGATTTATATTACAGAATATAACCACTCCGCAGACAGTGAGTGCGAGGAGAGAGATTGCAGTGATAAGCCGTTTTATATATTTATGTATTTGCGGCCACTTCATAAAAAATGACCATAGAGAGTTTTTCTTAGGAGTGGAAGGGTTTTCTGTTGTAGCTTGGTTGGATGTTGTTAGGATTAATTTAGAAATTCATGACAATTCTTATCACAGCAGGACCTACTCGGGAGGCGATTGATCCGGTGCGGTATCTTACGAATCGTTCATCTGGTAAGATGGGCTATGCGCTGGCGGATGTGGCTGCGGCCAAGGGGAACAGGGTAATCTTGATTTCTGGTCCCACGGATGCCGCTCTTGAGGTGCCGGATGGTGTGGATTTTATTCCAGTTGAGAGTGCGGCAGATATGTATGTTGCTGTGGAACGGTGGATGGCTAAGGCTGATGTGGCTATCTTTGCGGCGGCGGTGGCGGATTACCGGCCAGTGGAATTTGTGGAACAGAAGATCAAGACGGTGGGCGATGAATTAACGCTGAAGCTGGTTCGCAATGCGGATATTTTGGGTTCGGCTAGAGGTAAGTTTTTGTTTGAGGGTACGCTGGTGGGATTCGCTGCGGAGACGGAGAATGTGGTAGAGAATGCCAGGGGTAAGCTTTTGAAAAAAGGCTGCGATATGGTGGTGGCGAATGATGTTTCTAGAAAAGATATAGGCTTTGATTCTGATGAAAACGAGGTGATACTGGTATTCCGCGATGAGGAGGAGACCGTGGCGAAGGCGGATAAACACAGGATCGCTCATAGCGTGGTGGAGGTGGCTATGGGGATGGAGGAAGACAGGCAGAGGAGTGTTAGTGATGCTGCTAATACCAATACCAATACCAATACCAATACCAATACCAATACCAATACCAATACTCATGTGGAGGGCGATCAACAGAAAATTTTATGACAGCAGTAGATACAGCAGTGAAAGCGGCAAAGGCAGCAGGTGTGCTTTTGAGAGAAAATTTTGGGTGTGCGCTAGAGGTGGATGAAGCGTTGCATCATGACATTAAACTAGCTCTCGATAGGGAGTCTCAGGATCTGATCACGGAGATTCTGTTAGGTGAATTTCCAGACTACGCGCTTTATGGCGAAGAGGGAGTTGCGGGGAATCAGGAATCTGATTATCAATGGATCGTGGATCCGATTGATGGGACGGTGAACTTCTTTTATGGGATTCCGCATTATTGTATTTCGATCGCGCTAAGGCATAAGGACGAGCTGACCGTGGGAGTAATTTATGATCCTTCGATGGATGATCTGTGGACAGTGGTGAAGGGTGAAAAACCTTACCTCAACGGCAAAGAAATTTCTTGTAGCTCACGGACGAAGCTTGAGGAGAGTATCCTGTATGTAGGTTGCGGAAAGACTGAGGATGCGCTTTCTACTGGTCTGGAAAGATTCCGCCGGGCATCCTTGAGAGCACGCAAAATGCGGATGATGGGGTCTGCTGCACTGGGCATGGCATACATTGCTACTGGCAGGCTAGATGCTTATGTTGAGTCGAGGATTTCGCTTTGGGACATTGCGGCCGGTCAGTTACTCATCGAGGCGACTGGTGGCAAAGTGACGCTCACGCCAAAGGAAAATGAGCCAGATGTCTGGAGCATTGTGGCGACGAATGGTAAGATTCCGATTGAGGAGATTTTGTAAATATGAAGACTGATTTAATAGAGCTGAATAGGTGCCGGAGTGCGGAGGGCGTTGCTGATACTACTGACCCGCTTGATGCCGCTAACATTTGGTATAAGGTGGGGTCGACAGCGATTATTTTTGATTATACTAAGATAGGAGGAGGTGATGATCCAGAGGTGATTGTTAGTGTTCGGAAGGAGGATTATGATGCTGCGCGTGCTGTTTTAGAAAATGAGTATAGCAAAGTGGACTTACCAGATGGGCATTATTTATTGAGCTCCTCTGATGAACATCTAGCGGAAATTTTAGCTAATCCTGGAGAGTGGAATCCATTCGATGTGGTTCATGCTCGCAGGTTAGCGGAGGAGCGTGGCCTAGATCCAGTTGAGATCGAAAAGAAGAAACAAGAAAGAATTCAGCAACTAAAACAAGGTAAGCCGGCATCAAAAATTCTACTGAGTTTTGGATGGATATTTTCTATTATTGGTTTGTATGCTGGGATGTTCGGAATAGCAGGCATCGTTGCGGCATGGGCACTTTGCTTTTCGAAGAACAGGACTGAGGACGGTAATTTCTATACCTATAATTCGAAGTCACGAATGCAGGGGATATGTATGTTCTTAATAGCGATTATATTTATAGCGATCGCTAGTTCAATGATAAATCCTTAGTTGGGTTTTACTGTCTTTTTAGGTGTATGATCTAAAGAGTAGGTCAATTTCTTATGTGAGAGAATTTATCTTCTCTAAAATAGTGCTTACATCTTGGAGTCTGCCTTTGCCTTCGTAGCCGCAGGCTAGCATGCCGTCTTCTTCTGGGCCGATGAAGTGGCAGCCATCTTTTGTGAGAGTAGTGATATTTCGCTGGGTGGCGGGGTGATCCCACATTTTGCCATTCATGGCGGGGGCGATGAGGATCTTGGCTTTGGTGGCGAGATAGATGGAGGTGAGGGGATCTGGTGCTAGTCCGTTTGCTAGGTTACCGATGGTGCTGGCGCTGGCGGGGACGATGACCATCAGGTCTGCTCTGTCTGCGAGGTCGATGTGGCCGGGTTTCCAGGATTGTTTCTCATCTTCTAGTGAGACGAGGACAGGATTTCTTGAGAGGACTTGTAGGGTGAGGGGGGTGATGAATTCTGTGGCGGACTGCGTCATGACTACGTGCACCTCGTGTCCGTCCTTGATGAGTTGGGAGGTGATGTCTGCTGCTTTGTAGGCGGCGATGGAACCGGTGATTCCTATGATGATACAGGCCATGATTTATTTGGTTGGTTGTGTGCTTGGATTGATGAATTTTGACCGCAAATTCTGCAGATCACCGCAGATTCTTTTGGATTGAGGCTTATTACTGGGGTCTATATACTCGCGGTGACTACTGGGCGGCCTAGCATTTTGGAATAGAGGTCGATGTAGGCGGTGGCGGTGGTCTTGTGATTGAAGCGAAGTTTGGACTCTTTCATGATGCGCTGGATGACTCGAGCTTTGTCCTTGCTATCCCATCTATGGAATTTAACCGCTTCATCGATCGCCCAGCGGAGTCCTGCGGTTCCGTAGTCATCAAACCTAAATCCATTGCCTAAATTACCGTCGTAGTGGAGGTGATCCACTGTGTCATGGATGCCGCCGGTGTTATGTACCACGGGTAGAGTTCCGTACATGGGTGCTGCCATTTGTGGGAGCCCACATGGCTCGAATCTGGATGGCATGATGATGAAGTCTGAGCCAGCGTATGCGAGGCGGGATAGACCTTCATTGAATGGCTTGACGGCGACTCTGTCGTGGAGTCCGTGGAGATTTACGATGTCATGGAAGTGCTGCTCATATTCACCACTAGCGACGATGCCTACTTGGAGGCCGGTGTCTGCGTAGTCTGAGGTAAGCTGGTAGAGGATGTCTGCTAGTAGCTGGCAGCCTTTCTGCATCGGGTCTAGTCTTGATGGCCAAAAGAATAATGGGGCGTAGGGATCAACCTTAAGTCCTGCTTCTTCTTGAAATTGTTTCTTGTTAGCGGCCTTACCAGCGATGTGGCTGGTTTCATCAAAGTGGTGTTTTATGTGGATATCTGTCTGCGGGTCAAAGGTTGCGTCTGGCGCATTGAGTATGCCTGTGGCGTGCCCAGCGTAGAGCTTGTTGGCTAGCTCTGATTGGATCGCTTTCGGGACGAAAGTGTGTTTACCTTCTACTACCTCGTAAAGGAATGTCTTGCTTACAGTGTTAACGTGATTTGCAGCGAAGATTCCAGTTGCTAAGAAGTCGATTTTTTTGTTGTGGCGTGCGTCTTCATAGTTCTCTGGTGAGCCGGTGAAGTAGAGATTCCTCCAGTATTCTGAGGCATCAATGCCGCGGTCCTCAACTTCTCCCATGGAGAGTCTTTCTGAGTGGATATTATGCAAAGTGAAGAGGCTTGGGATGCCGAGTCGCTTTGAAACGGCTGGGACGAGTCCGGTCATCCAGTCATTACAGTGGATGAGATTTGGCTGTACTTTAGGGATGATGTTGTTGATGACTTCTCTCTGAAATGCGAGGGCGGCTAGATGGTTATGATTTGGGTCATAGACCTGATCCTTTCTGTAGAAGATGGGGTCTTCTGCCAGGTGGATACGTTGCTCGCCGAGTGTGTCTGCTATTTTATCCTTAGCTCTCTGAATGATGTCTTTGCCTTCAGAGTGAAACATTTTTGAGTAATTAGGGAGTGCCACGTGGACATCTGCTCCTAGTTCAAATAATGCATTGATGAGTGATGATGACACATCTGCCATACCGCCCGCTTTTGCGGACATGCGCTGAGCCATGTTCCCCATACCTGATGGAAGATAGGTGATCTCTGGGGTGACGATGAGAATTCTAGGTCTTTTCTCATCGTGTGTTTTTCCGATGGATTTAGTTTTAGCGATGTCAATCATGGTCTGTGTGTATCATTATCAGAATCCTCTGATGATGGCAATCAGGCAAGTACGACTTTTTCTTTAAAATATTAGCCATTAAAATCACTCTCTCACACGCTCGACATTGGCCCCGAGTTGGAGGAGTTTTTCATCGATGTGTTCGTAGCCGCGGTCGATGTGATAGAGGCGCGATATTTCTGTGCTACCCTTGGCTGTCAGAGCGGAGAGCACAAGTGCTGCTGAGGCTCTGAGGTCTGATGCCATAACGGGAGCGGCAGAAAGTTGCTTAACTCCCGTGATGACTGCGGTGCCGCTGTTCACCTTAATGTCTGCACCCATGCGGGACATCTCAGCGCAGTGCATAAATCTCTGCGGGAAGATGGTATCTTCTATGACAGAGATGCCGGGCGTGACGGCGAAGAGTGATGAGAACTGCGCCTGCATATCTGTAGGAAAGTTTGGGTGTGGTGCGGTGGTGATCTTACAGCCTTTTGGTTCCTTACCTGGTTTGACGGTGACGGAGTCTCCTTCGGCGTTAAATGTTACATTGTGCCCAGCTTCGATGAGTTTTTCGGTGATTGGTGCGAGGTGATCTTGGTCGACACGGTTGAGGGTGATCCCATTTTCTGGACATCCAGCCATAGCTCCTGCTACCATGTAGGTTCCTGCTTCTATACGATCTGGGATGATGGTGTGCTCTACTCCGTGAAGTTTCTTTACTCCCTGGATCGTGATACGTCTCGTGCCTGCACCTTCAATCTTGGCACCCATGGAATTTAGGAAGTTTGCGAGGTCCACTACTTCTGGCTCACAGGCCGCGGACTCGATGACGGTGGTGCCTTTAGCTAAAACGGCAGCCATCATGAGGTTGTCTGTGCCGAGGACTGTGGGGCCGTGTTTGCCGCGGAGGTCTACTTCAGCGCCAGTGAGACCGTTAGGAGCTTTCATGTCCATATTGCCGCCTTCCATACTAATCTCTGCACCGATGGCGCGGAGTCCTTTAAGGTGGAGATCCACTGGCCTATCACCGATGACGCATCCGCCAGGAAGTGAGACCATTGCTTTTCCTAGTCGAGTGAGAAGGGGGCCCATGACGCAGATGGATGCGCGCATTTTACGAACGAGTTCGTAGGGTGCGTCTGAGATGATATTGGCGGCGTTGATGCGAACGGTGCCGCTCGAGCGCTCTACTTCTGCGCCTAGGGCGGAGAGAATCTGGATCATGTAGTTGGTGTCAGACACGTCTGGCACGCGGCGGATGATGACGTCGTCTTCTGTTAGCAGCGCTGCAGCCAGGATGGGAAGTGATGCATTCTTGGCACCTGAGATATTGATAGATCCTTTGAGTGTGCTGCCGCCGTGTACGATGAGTTTGTCCATATGATGTGGTATTTTTTATTGGTGAATTTGAGTGATGAATCTAGCTGTGGGGAAGCGTGAGATTCCTGATAAATCTTGTTTTGTGCTGATATCTGTAAAGCCAGCTTGAGAGAGTAGCTGTTCTACTTCTCGGAATTGATTAATGCCGATTTCTAGCGCGATGTCTGCTTGTTCATTGAGGTGCTTGCGCACTTGTTGGATGAAAATTTTGATGACATCGAGTCCATCTTCTCCTCCGTAGAGTGCGAGGTCTGGATCGTGTTCCAGCTCTGGTGCTAGCGATGGGCGATCTACATCTGGCACGTAGGGCAAGTTGGCAACAACGAGGTCATAATTTTCCCCTGTCTCCAGGTTAGAAAATAGGTTTGTGGGCAAAAAATTCACATTATTAATACCGAGTAGTTCACTGTTTTCTTTCGCCAGACTTAATGCTTCCTCAGAAATGTCTGCGCATGTGACCTCCACGCGTATCCCTAGTTCGGCAGCTAGCGTGATACCGATGACTCCTGAGCCACATCCCATATCGAGGATTTTAAACTTGGGTTTCTCTTCCTCTATCAGATCTTCTGGTGGAGCTTGCGGATTCTCTTCATCGTTGTTAGATGTTTCTGATGACTCCTCAATGAGGACAGGGATAGAGGTAAGTTTTTTGTTTGCTAGTTCGATGGCTATTTCGACTAGCTCCTCGGTCTCGGGCCGGGGGATGAGTGCGCGGCCGTCTGTCTTGTATTCCCGGCGGAAAAATTCCACAGTGCCTAGCAGATGCTGGAGCGGTGTGCCTTCCCCCCTTAGTTTGAGTTTTTCTCTGAGAGGAACCAGATCTAGCTCGTCAAGTGGTTGATCAAATCTAGTGTAGAGCTGGATCTTACTAATATCCAGTTGATGGCAGATGAGAAGCTGCATGTTCCTACGCGCGTCCTCGATGCCTTTTTTCTCAAGCCATTGAGTGCCGCCGTCGAGAGTTTCTAGAATGGTCTTCATGAGGGGTGCATGGATTGTTATCCCATTCCCGCGTCTGCGAGACGTTGCTCCATTTCGGCTTTCTGGAGGTTATCTGTGAACTCATTGAGTTGACCGTTCAAGATACCTTCTAAGTTATGGGATGTATGACCGATGCGGTGATCGGTCACACGTGACTGTGGAAAGTTATAAGTGCGGATCTTCTCTGAGCGGTCACCGGAGCCAATGAGTGATCTTCTCTGAGCTGAATACTTCTCTGATTCTTCACGGACCTTAGCTTCGTAAAGCTTGGCACGCATGATTTGGAGGCCTAGCTCACGGTTCTGAGTTTGGCTCCGCCCATCCTGACATTTCACTTGAAGGCCAGTGGGGAGGTGGGTGATCTGCACACAGGAGTCAGTGGTATTTACGTGCTGTCCACCAGATCCACCTGAGCGCGTAGCTTGAATATGGAGATCTTCTTTCTTTAGCTCTATATCTACTTCCTCAGCCTCTGGGAGGACTGCTACGGTGACAGTGGAAGTATGGATTCTGCCCTGGGTTTCAGTGGCAGGAACACGCTGGACACGGTGCACTCCTGACTCGTATTTAAGGAATCTGAATACTTCTTCACCAGTGACCTTCAATATTACCTCTTTGAAGCCACCTACGTCTGAAGGACTACTCTCAAGGTGTTGTAGTTTCCAGCCGCGACCTGCGCAGTAGCGTTCATACATGCCCATCACTTCGGCTACGAAAAGGCTCGCTTCATCGCCACCAGCACCAGCACGGATCTCTACTAGTGCGTCCCGATCCTCGTTCGGATCCTTAGGAAGAAGTGCATATTGTACATCTTGAGTGAGTTTTACTATCTTAGATTCTAGTAAGGGTATTTCCTCCCGTGCCATCTCGACGATTTCGTCATCGTCTTCCTTGAGAAGCTCTTGGTTTTCTGTGAGATTTGTTTTACAGGTATGAAGCTCAGTCCACATCTCGAGTAAATTTTTGAGTCTGCCATGCTCTCTCATCGTCTCAGTAGCCTTTTTCTGATCGGAGAAAAGATTTGGGTCAGAGATAGCTATCTCCACCTCTGCAAATCTCTGCTTTCGCATCTCTACTAACGGTCCGTAATCCATAGGCAGAGACTCCATGCTAGAGATTGAAGGTGCAAGAATAAATAGTGGCTATCTGAATTTAATGAAATTTCTTCTGTAGCGTTTGCTCACAATGATGATACACTGTAAAAAGTCACTTACCTCTAAATAGCTAATCACTCTTATGAAAACATTTCTATACGCCACAACACTTTGTATTCTGAGCGCAGCTTCTGGCTTAGCTCAGAAAAATTCACCGCTTCAGACCACTTATCTCCATCAGCTCAGAAATGATGATGGCGGAAACGGCTCAGTCTCGGTGGATCGTTTTAGTTTCCGTGGTGGTGTGCCGCTGATCACTGAGGAAGATAATATACTGGCTGTTGGCTTCCGCTACGCAATGGATCGATATGATTTCAATGGGACTAACGCGGAATGGCAAGCGATTCATCACGCGAATATAGGGTTAGCTTCCCGATGGCAGGTTAACGACAACTGGTTATGGGGGAACTACGCGGTAGCCGGGATTTCAGCTGAAGAGGGCTCAGATATGGGCGATGGGTTAAATTTCAATTTTATCAGTATCGCTGAGTATAAATTTAACGACCGGCTCATTATCGGACCTGGAGTGGTGATCGCTAGTCAGGTAGATCAGGGCATTAATGTCATCCCGATCATTGCCATTAAATGGCAAATCAGTGATGAATGGACTTTTGCGTCTGGGCCATCTGAAGTGGCCGCTGCGGGAGCGAATGTTTATTTTGAATACACTCCAAAGGCGCTAAGTGAAAAATGGATGTTCACCTCTGGATTCTCTTACGGGAGTAAGAACTTCAAGATCGATGATAACTCCTTTGTTACGGATGGATCTGGTGAAGAGCGCATAGCTTCGGCCTACTTAGCTGCTAGCTTCAAGATGGATAGCGGAGTTAAGATCAGTGCTGTCGGCGGGTATCATTTTCTACAGAGCTACAGCATTTTCGATAACAACGGCAGTGAGCTTTCTAAGGAAATTTTAGAAGACGCTCCTTATTTCGGCGTTTCAGTAGGTTTTGAATTCTAGTCTACAAAAATTAAGCTAACCACTGTTCATAAATAACGTGTGTTATGATAGCATCAAAAGATTAGAAACCTTGAAAGCGCTTTATTACTTTAGGAGCTCGATCCTCAGCGTTACGCTACTTCTGCTAACTCCAGTATGGGCGGCTGAGCCATTGATAGTTGCTCATCGGGGGGCTTCAGGACAGGCGCCAGAGAACACTCTGCCAGCATTTCAGTTAGCTTGGGAACAAGGTGCTGATGCGATCGAGGCAGATTTTCGGCTCACTAAAGATGGATATGTGGTCTGTGTGCATGACCGCGATACAAAGCGAGTTTCTGGTAAAAAATTAGTCGTCAAGGATTCGACACTGGCAGAACTGCAGCTGTTAGATGTCGGTAGCTTCAAGGGTACTCAATTCAAAGGAGTGCCCATCCCGACGATCTCTCAAGTATTAGCCGTCGTGCCTGAGGGGAAGAAAATTTATATAGAAATCAAAGTAGGCAAAGAAATAATCCCTCAGCTCCTAAAAGAGATTCAAAAAAGCAAGTTGAGCAATGACCAACTGGTCATCATCTGTTTTGATCCTGATGTGTTATTAGAAATTAGATCCCGCGCTCCAAAGCTCAAGGTTTCATGGCTAGTGAACTTCAAAAAGGATAAAGAAGGCAATATTTCTCCTGATATGGGTGTTTCCTTTAAAATACTGGAAGTGATGAAGGCGGATGGTATTAGTACCTCGAAGAGATTTGTGGGGGAGGAGTTTATCAAGCGCGCCCAATCACTTGGCTATGAGCATCATATCTGGACCATCGATGATATCCCAACAGCAAGGCAATACAGACAATGGGGGAGCCAATCAATTACCACAAATTTCCCCGCTAAAATGCGCGAAGCGATGATGCCCATTAAAAAAGAAAAGTTGGCTCCATGAATTCCCTCTCTCTTTTAATAAATTTGAGAATGTGGCGTGACCACAAGTATGTAAGCAGGAGGGAAGTTAGGGTCATCTATAGTGGGTGGGTGGTCTTTCATGATAATATGATGGATGGTTATTTTTTTAAAAATCTATCAGGATGCTAAAAAAAACCAAATAAATTAGCGATTTCGCTTGAAGAGTTGGCTCATGTAGGTTAAGCCCCGCGTCCGTCTGAGGTGTATCACCATGATTTCACCACAGGATAGCGCTTAAGCTAGCATTAAATATAACATTTAAGCTGACCCGCAAAATTATGAAACCATCCATGCAAACATACTACGAGGATACAGTCCGCGCAGCTCTCAAAGAGGAGCTCGGCTGCACCAATCCTCATGAGGTGCCCGCACTTGAGAAGATCGTTGTGACCACACATTGTGGCAAAGCGACTGACCGCAAGCAGGCAGTTGAAGACTCCGTTGAGGAGATATCTAAAATCACCGGCCAGAAGCCATCTGTCTCTTACGCACGTAAGTCAGTTGCTAACTTCAAGGTCCGTGAGGGAGAAGCAGTAGGAGCCCGTGTTACCCTTCGTGGCAACACAATGTGGGAATTCCTAGACCGCTTCATTCACGTCACCGCTCCGAACATCCGTGACTTTCGCGGTATTTCACCAAAGAGTTTTGATGGCAACGGAAACTACGCAGTAGGTATCCCTGACCAGTCAATTTTCCCTGAAGTAGAACTAGATAAGATCAAGCGCGAGATCGGCTTTGACCTTATTTTCGTCACTACAGCAGATACAGATGATGCAGGACGTGCGCTTTTGAAAGCACTCGGGATGCCTTTCCGTGAAAACAAGAAGGAAGACTCCGCAGCTTAATCGCATCAATTTAACAACTTTAATTTAGAAAAGGATAAATATTATGGCAGTACTTAGTGACCCTATATCCGATTTCATTACCCGCTTGAAGAATGCTTCAAATGCCGGTAACGAGTCATTCACAGCACCATTCTCGAAGATGAAGGCGGAAATCGCCCGTATTCTCACAGAAGAAGGCTACATTTGGAACTACGAGACCAAGACTGATGGGGAATTCCCACAGATCTTTGTGAAGGTAAAATACTCTGACGCGGGAGAAGCAGTGCTTCACAACGTGAAGAGAGTGTCTAAGCCAGGTCTTCGTCAGTATGTTAGTGCGGGAGCAATGCCGCGTGTTCTCAGCGGACTAGGCATCGCGATCATCTCTACCTCTAAGGGATTGATGACCGGCCAGAAAGCTCGTAAAGCAAAACTTGGCGGTGAGCATATCGCTAATGTTTGGTAGTCAAAATTTAATCAAATAAAGGAGATAACAATATGTCACGCGTAGGATTAAAATCAATCACACTACCAGAAAAAGTCACTGTATCTGATAAGAGCAGTCTCATCACCGTAGAAGGACCTAAGGGCAAGCTAGATTTTCAGCTTCCGATAGGAATCACCCTTTCACAGGAAGATGGCACTGTCACAGTGAAGAGAGCCACAGAAGGCCGCTCACACAGAGCACTTCACGGCACAGCTCGTAGCCTTATCCAAAACATGATCATCGGTGTTACTGATGGTTATAGTAAGGATCTAGAAATTCTCGGAGTTGGTTTCCGTGCAGCGGTAAAGGGCGCAATCCTTGACCTCAGCCTCGGTAAATCACACCCAATTCTTCACCCTATCCCAGCAGGTGTTAAGGTAACAGTTGCCGATAACACGAAGGTAAAGGTAGAAGGAATCGATAAGCAGGAAGTAGGACAGTTCGCCGCTGAGGTGCGCGCCTACTATAAGCCAGAACCTTATAAAGGTAAAGGTGTCCGTTATGTTGGCGAATACGTTCGTCGTAAGGCAGGTAAGAGCGTTGGTAAGTAACCAAAGCATACCATTACAATTTTAATCTCAAACTGAAAATCAGAAAATGAGCACACTCAATCGTAAAAAAGTCCGCCAGCGTATCCACCGCCGTATCAGAAAGAAACTTTCTGGAACTGCAGAACGTCCACGCCTAGCGGTTAGCTATTCAAATCAACACGTCTATGCACAAGTCATCGACGATGTAGCTGGAACCACACTCTGTGCGGCTTCTAGTTTAGACAAGTCCATCGAAAAGGGATCATCTAATGCGGCAACCGCTGCTAAGGTAGGATCACTCGTCGCGGAAAAAGCCAAGGGAAAGAACATCGAAGCAGTCGTATTCGACCGCGGTGGTCATCTTTTCCACGGAAAAATCAAATCACTCGCTGATGCAGCTCGTGAGGCAGGACTTAAATTCTAATCAATCACGAAACAATGTCTGAAAATAAAGAAAACACTCCAGCAGGAGACAAGCCAGCAGCAGAGGCAAAGCCAGCTACGCCAGAAGCGAAGCCAGCGGCCGCTCCAGCAGCTACTCCAGCTACAACAGAAGCTACTCCAGCAGAAGCACCTGCAACTTCAGCAACTCCAGCTGCAGTAGGAGCGCCAACAGGTAACGATCGTCCACAACGTGGCGGCCGTGACGGTGGCAGAGGTGGTAGAGGCGGCAGAGGCCGCGCAGCACGTCAAGCACCAGCTAAGCCTAAGACCGAAGACGGTGTTGAGCTAGTAGAGAAAGTAGTATTCATCAACCGATGTGCGAAAGTAGTTAAAGGTGGACGTCGTTTCAGCTTCTCTGCTCTTCTCGTATCTGGCACTGGCGAAGGCCGTGTTGGAGTAGGATTCGGTAAGGCAAACGAAGTCGCAGAATGCATCCGTAAGGCTAGCATTGACTCACGTCGCACGCTACACCGCATCTCACTCGTTGAAAACAGAACAATCCCACATGAAACTTATGCTGAGCATGGTGGTGGTAAGGTTCTCATGAAGCCAGCAGTTCCTGGAACAGGAGTTATCGCAGGTGGTGGTGTCCGCGCAGTCTGTGAAGCAGTAGGCATCAAGGATGTTCTTGCTAAGTCACTCGGATCAAACAATCACGCTAACGTTGTGAAGGCTACTATCGAGGCTCTAAAGATGCTCCGCACTCGCGAGCAAGTTCTTAAGTCACGCGGCCTTTACAAAGAAGAAGCACTTTAATCTTAACTTATAGAAATCAATATTATGAATCTTCATACAATGAAGCCATCCAAAGGCTCAACTCACAAGATCAAGCGTCTTGGTAAGGGTGAAAGCTCTGGTCAAGGTAAGACATCCGGTAAGGGTCACAAGGGTCAAAAGGCTCGTTCTGGTAGCGGCGTTCGCGTCGGCTTCGAGGGTGGTCAAATGCCTATCCACCGTCGTCTTCCTAAACGCGGATTCAACAATGTTCGCTTCGCGGACAAGGTTGTAGTCGTGAATACTGCTCACCTCGAGAAATTCTTCGATGAAGGCGCAACTGTAAACGAGGAGTCACTCCGCGAAAGAGGCCTTGTGAAAGGTGCTTTTGACCAGATTAAAGTTCTCGGTAACGGCGTGCTTAACAAGAAACTCACAGTCTCAGTAAGTGCTATCTCAGCAGGAGCTAAGGTTAAGATCGAAGCAGTTGGCGGAACAATTTCTTAATTGTCCCTAGTCAGCTAAATCGAACAACAATTTAAGTATTTTTTTCTAGTTTGCCAGGCAACTAGCTTACTTAGTAAGAAATACTTTTTACCACTTTTTGGTAAGGAAGCGTAGCGTTTAGAGTTGCGCTTCCTTGCTGGTTTATCACTAAACGTCCGAACAATTTTAAATAGATAAAAAATAATGATCTCCGCTTTTGCGAATACATGGAAAGTAGCTGAACTACGTGAGCGTATCATCTTCACATTGGTGATGATCGTCGTGGTTCGTCTTGGTGTTTACATCACGATGCCTGGTGTTGACTCCAATGTCATCGACCTATACCTGGCTGATAAAGAAGCTAGAGGTTCTGAAGGAGGAGGTAATATCCTGAACACCATGATCACCATCTTTTCAGGTGGCGGTCTCCAGCAATTGGGTATCTTTGCCCTCGGCATCATGCCTTACATCTCGGCGTCTATCTTGATGCAGCTGATGACGGCTGTTGTCCCTAGGCTTTCTCGCCTTTCTAAAGAAGACGGTGGACGCCAGAAGATCAATCAATACACAAGATTCATCACCATTCTTATTGCAGTAGTGCAGGGTGGATTCCTTGCTAATCAGGTGTATGCGTCACCTCAGACGCTACCATTCTTTAATGGCATTCAGGAATTTGGCTCTGTGGTAACTGCAAGCTACTCACACTTCTCTTTCGTCGCTATCTTCACTCTCACTATCGTATCGGGAACACTACTTCTCATGTGGATTGGTGATCAGATGACAGAAAATGGTATCGGTAACGGAACATCGATCATCATTACTATCAACATCATTTCCTCACTTCCATCCGCACTTGCAGTGCTCTGGAGTTCACTCATTGTAGGTGGTGGCACCGGTGGAGCTATCTTCGCTGTGGGTTTATTCGCCTTCCTCATCTTCATCATCGCAGCAACGATCGCCCTTACTCAGGGACAGCGTAGAATTGCGATCCAGTATGCAAAGCGCACCCAGGGAAGAAAGCAGACCGGTGGAAATACCCAGTATCTCCCACTCAAAATCAACTACGCTAATGTGATGCCGATCATTTTCGCTACCGCGATCCTCGGTATCCCAGTAGCGCTTGCTACGATGATCAGTGGTGGCAGTGCAGGCTGGGTGAATACGCTTAGTAACATCCTTTCACCAGTAGACATTTGGTATTACCTCATCGCAGGTGCCATGATCTTCTTTTTCTCCTACTTCTGGGTGGCTACGATGTTTAATCCATCAGAAATCTCTGAGAACCTCAAGCGAGGCGGTGGTTACATCCCGGGAATTAGACCTGGTCAACCTACAGCGAAATTCCTAGATTTCACGATGACGCGCCTCACCTTTGCGGGTGCCATATTCTTGACAGTTATCTTCGTTCTCCCCTACATTATTTCCCAAATGCCACGCGGGATCATCGGTGGACCACTAGATTATCAAGTGACTCAGTTCTTCGGTGGAACTAGTCTCCTTATCATGGTCGGTGTGATCCTCGATGTGATGCGCCAAGTAGAGACTCACCTACTCCAAAAGAACTACGATGGATTCCTTAGAAAAGGTAAGATCAAAGGCCGCCAAGAACGCAAGCAGATCACTGCGGCTAACAGGTCTAGCAATAATATGATTTACCTTATGGTAATCATCGCTATCCTCTTTATCCTAGGAATAGTCGCCATGACTATCCAAGGCAACTAAGTTGCGGATTAGAGCTACCCATCCATAGATATTTTATAAGTGGTCGTCCCAGTATTGGTGCGGCCACTCTTTTTTAGGAGTCAAACAGCAGTATCGTAAAGAAAATGACAGAAAATAATGTAATCCTACTTGGGCCACCCGCTAGCGGCAAGGGTACACAAGCGAGACAGTTGGCAGCCCATCTTAATGTGCCATGTTTAGGAACAGGTAAGCTGCTTCGTAATGAAATAGATAATGGTTCTGTTATCGGTCTTGAGGCGAAAGGATTCATAGAGAGTGGCCAATATGTGCCAGATGAGATTATTTTGAAAATGGTAGAGACTTGGCTTAGTGAGAATCCTTATGGATGGCTCATGGATGGATTTCCACGCACCATTCCCCAGGCTGAAGCATTGCAAGAGTCTGCCAAGCCGACACGTGTTATTGTGCTAGAGGTGCCCCAAGACGCGCTAGAATTTAGAATTACCAAGCGCAGAGAATGCACTTCATGTGGAGTGACATTTGCTGTCAATTCAAACGACGATAATATCTGTCCAGAATGCGAAACTAATACGCTTGTCTCCAGAGCTGACGATGCTCTAGAGAGCTTTAAGGTGAGGTATCAAAACTATAAAGAACTCACCTTGCCGTTATTTGATTACTATGCTTCACTCGGCATGTTAGATAAAGTTGACGGGACTAATTCCCCTGAAGAGGTATTTGCAGAAATTCTCAAGATAGTAGAAAGTTAGAAATACAAAATATGGGTAAGCGCAAGAATAAAGGTAGAAACGGCATCATCATCAAGACTCCTGAGGAGATCTCAAAGATGCGTTTGGCGTGTGAAACTGCTAGCGAAATCCTCCAGAAAGTTGCTAAGTATATCATCGCGGGAAGAACCACGAGGGAAGTGGATCTCTATGCCGCCGAGCTGATGAAAGAACGCGCCTGTAAAAGTGCTTTTCTAGGATATCGTGGATTTCCTGGATTCACCTGTATTTCTCCAAATATCGAAGTGGTACATGGTATCGGTAGTGACTACGTCATCAAGGACGGTGACATCATCAGCGTGGATGTAGGGATTACTAAAAATGGTTGGATTGGTGATAATGCGACCACCGTTGCTGTTGGTAACGTAGACCTCGAAACGAAGCGCCTACTCGCTGTTACTGAACAGTCACTTTATGAAGCTTTAGCATTTGCAAGAGAAGGTGAATTACTCGGTGATCTCTGCGGAGCCGTAGAAGACTACGTCAAGCCATCTGGATTCTCTGTAGTTAAAGAATTCGTAGGTCACGGAGTAGGCAGAGATCTACACGAGGAGCCACAAGTCCCCAACTATCGCCCCTTCGGCAAGACCCCACGTCTTAAAGAAGGAATGATCCTCGCCGTCGAACCGATGATTAATATTGGCACCCCACGAGTCAGAATCCTTGACGATGGCTGGACAGTCATTACCGGAGATAAGAAAAATTCTGCTCACTTCGAGCACACTGTTTTGGTTACCAAAGACGGCCCAGACATTCTCACAGCACGACCTAGAGAAGCGACTCCTGAGCTGTTAGGGATCGAGCTCTAGCAGCGACACTTTGTTGCCCTCAAAAAAGCAGCGCGTTTTTTCCCTATGGAAAAATCAAGAGTCATGTTATACCATCCTCACAGTTATACTAGATTGATCGTTTGATGAAATGATTTGAAAGTGCAGCAAAGCTGACTGGGGAAAGAGCAAAACAATATAGCAAGATTAGCGGCGTTAGTCGTCAGTTGCATAGCCCGCTATGCGCCTTCCTCCTGCCTTGCTACTCTCACTATTTTGTTTTTCTATCAAACCACTATCACTGTTCAAATGGTATAAGCTACTACTATGAACAATACGAAAAGAAATAAGAGTGTCCTAGGTGGAGATTTAATTCCCTGCAGCATGGATCCCCTCACTGGTTTTTATCGCGATGGGCAATGCCAAGTGGGTCCAGAAGATCAAGGTTGTCACGCAATATGCTGTGAATTGACCAGTGACTTTCTCGCGTTCAGTAAAGAATCCGGTAACGACCTCAGTACCCCTATGCCGCAGTATGGTTTTCCCGGGCTGAAGCCAGGTGATCGCTGGTGCGTTTGCGCCCGGAGATGGACAGAAGCTCACGCCGCTGGTCATGCCTGTCCAGTCATCCTCGAAGCCACTTCCGAAGCCGCGCTCAACTATGTGAGCCGGAGTATTCTCGAAGAATTTGCGATCGTAGAAGAAGATTAATTTTAAGTATTATTCTCGCCGAAATTACCAAACGATGAGGCTGGGTTCTTCCCAGCTTCGTCGCTAGTTTCTATGGCGCTTTTGATTTAACGGCTTTGTCCAAGGTGCTTTTTGCATCAGCACCAGTTAGCGCTCGCAGTGTCAAGTCCTTGAATTCCACGGTCATTGGCTTACCTTGATGCAGCTGTAACCCAAGCTCTCCTCTGAGCATTGCCTCTGGTCTGTTATCAGTGATGTCGGCTGTCGTGATACCATTAACCTGATGAATCATCCGGTTACCAACGGCGACGACACGCAGTTCGTTCCACTCTGTTCCTATTAGTTTGGTATCGTTACCGACTTTCCCCGTGACTTTCGGTTTGCCGTCCTTACCGATTTCCACGCGCTGACCTCTCTGAGCAAGAATCCCACCGAATTTTTCACCATAGAGCATTCCAAAATACTTTTGGGCAGGATGCAAGTCTGCCTGATATCCTCCTAGAACATATTTCTTAGGATCCACCATCTTACTGCGGTACTGCACACCTGAATTATTTCCTTCAAATTTCACTTTGCAGGTAAACTCAAAATCAGCGACAGGACCACCCTGCCAGACTAAGAACGTATTGCCTTTTACTGGTTTTTCCTTAGTGGTTTTACCAACGATCGCCCCGTCTTCAACGGACCAATAGCCTTCAGTACCTTTCCATCCTGAGAGGTCTTTTCCGTTGAACAGAGCTTCAGCGCCTTCGACCCCAGGCTGGTCACCAACAGCGGCGAAGTATTCATGGTTTTTATCGCCTGCAGAAAAGATGTAAGCAATCAGGTCGCTTAGTTCATCAGCATTCAGCGGTGAGATTAATCCGGCCGGCATGTGAGAGACTTCATAAGGCTTTCTGCTCTTCTCATCCGCTACCTTTACCTCCACGTTGCTGTCAGCGGAGTAGGGGTTGGTCATCAGATGAAGCACTCCGTTTTCTTCTTTAGCGATACGGCCAATGACGGAGGAGCCGTCATTCATGGTAAACTGGGTACTTATGTATTGATCCGAAATCACCTTGGAAGGGTGAATGATGTTTTCCATCATGTCTCCTACGGTGTAACGATTGGCGGAGCCGGTGAGGTCTGGTCCGATACCCATGCCCTGTCCGGCAAAGCCGTGACACGAAGCGCAGCCGGTGGCGTGGTAGAGATTTTCTCCACTGGAAAAGCTGCGCCCTTTCATGTTGCCCTGAACGGCAGCTACCGCTTCTTTCTGCTTCCAGAGTCGACCGGGACCTTTAGGTGTTTGAATGGCTCGCGCAGCCACCACGGATTTTCCTGAAGCTTCGTTATACTTTTTACGTTTTACTTCATCCTTTACATTGGCGAGTGCTTCCTTGCGAGAATTTTCAATAAAAGTACCGAAGCTGTTTCCACCCTGCCAAGTTTTGGCTCTAGGAAACCAGGAGAAATAGCTCGCGTGATCGGCGTCGCTCCAGCCTTCTTTGATAGAACGGAGCGAGAAGGCTAGGGCAAACTGCTGGACGTTTGGACGGAACTGTTCGGTGCGCTTTGCTGCTTTAGCATATCTGTCATTTCGCTGCAGGACCTTGTCATCGAGCAGCTTCTCCTGAGTACTGGTGGCACTCATGACTAGCTGCACAGTCTTGGAGACCGCCCCAGGGGCATTGAGATACAACAGGACCTGACTGAGTTCGCGATTTACGAAATTATCTTTGTGTGGATAGAGGTCATTCAAGGTATTGATCACAGCTGCGGCGTCAGCGGAGCTAGGTTTGTCTTGTCGGGCGAAGGCCAGTTGATAGGCGCGAATGGCAGCTAAAAACTGGTCCGTGCTCATATTTTTGTAATCCAGCTGATTTAATGCAGCGAGTATTTTAGGCTGCTGCTCTTTTGCGCCCATACGTGCGAGTGCGGTGGAGAGTTCGATCACAGCCCAAGGTGAATCCTCAGAGCTGATATGATTTTGCCAAGCACCTACTGGCTGTTTTTCGAGCGCAACCCTTGCAGCGTATCGGATGAAACGATCGTCGTGCTTCAGGTGAGGCAGTGCTTTTGCAATCGCCTCTTCACCCACGCCTTGTTCATGGAGGGTTTCGATTTCGCGGCGAAGTGCCAGATCAGTATGCACGGCTTCTGCTTTTACCGGTGCGGTGGATTCGTCGCCTACATAAGTGATCTTATATAACGCAGAAGTCGTGCGGCGACCGCCTACCATGAAATACATATCGCCATCCGGATGAATGGTGACATCTGTCAAAGGAAGGGGTTTGCCAGAGACAAACTCTTCCTTGGTCGCTTTGTAGGTCGCCCCATCTTGTTCAAGATGGATCGCATACATAGTTCCATAGGTCCAGTCATTGATGAAAATGGCTTTTTGATATTTCGCTGGGAAGCGGGATCCCAGTCCGTTGCTCACTCCGGTAGGGCTGCCTGGGCCAATGTCGATCGTCGCTGGCAAGGTATCAGTGTAATAAGCAGGCCATTTTCCAGTGCCATGTCTCCAGCCCCAATCGACGCCGGAAACCGCATGATTAACGCGTGTAGGGCGATACCAAGGGGAGCCGATATCGTATTCCATATCCGCATCAAATGCGAACAGTTCGCCATCCAGATTGAATGCAGCGTCAAATTGATTACGGAAGCCGTGGGTGATGACTTCCTGGGTCTTAGCATCGGGGCTAATTTTCATAATGAAACCACCTGGGGCCATCCGTCCGTTGTTGTGTCCACGGCCATCGGGCATACGTGGCAGGATATGATCTTCTTTCCAAGCCTTGGCCATCCGATAGGAGGTAACCGAGTCTGGCATGTCAGTATTATTTCCCCCAACCACATAAATAGATTTTTTATCAGGGCTCAGTACTAAGCTATGAGATCCGTGTTCACCGCTGGCTTTTAGCGGGATGAGGAACTCTTCTGAGTCATACTGGTCGTCGCCGTTGGTATCCCGCAGGCGGTAGAGTCCACGCTTGCCTTCGCCCACCATGATATAAAGACTGTCAAATGCGTAGAGAGCGCCGTGACCGCCAGTGACCTTTACCTTTAGCTTCTCGACTGAAACTTCAGGCTTCAAAGTCACTCGGTAAATTCCGCCATACTGATCTGTCGCAATGATACGCCCTTTAGGATCAACTGTCATTCCGACCCATGAGCCTTGGTCTTTTTTTACCACATCATAAATTTTCTCAGCCTTGAAGCCCGGAAGGGTGGTTAGCGGAAGGGTTATTGGTGAAGCCGCTGCGACGGATTTCTTGGGACCTACTGACTTATCAAAGACTTTACCCCAGGGTGCCGCTCCATATTTCTTCACTTCAGTAGCGATATGCCACTCGCCCTCATGGGACTGTGCCATCCAGCTCTTATTGGTGACTAGACGTTGCTTTCCAGCCTGTAGCGACATGATGAAACCAGCTGTCGAACCCTCATTATCGGCCTCAACGAGGATGTGATTCACTCCAAGCTGAAGGAACTTCGCAATATCCATCTTTACTGGCTGTTGCCACTCTGAAGAAGCGGTAACCTTTTTGCCATTGATGCTCAGCTTAAAAGAATTATCACAGGTAATGATTAACGGTGCCTTGGCGGGCTTCGCCTTGAGCGTCAGGGTAGTCTTAAAGTTGGCTTCTCCCTCACCAACGGTGCCTGACTTCCAAATCCACAAGGGCTCGGCGGCGAAGGACTGAAGGGAAAAAAGGCTTAGAATAATGAATTGAATAAGGTGATGTTTCATAAGATATTATGGTTAGAAATTTGCTTTTTGTGGGGTGTCTCTATAGACATTATTGATCGTTAAAGATAGTCACGCAATAGTGAAAAAGAAAGAGTAGTTTTTAAGAAGCGTTAAATTAGATAAAGGCAGACTTCCAGTCAAGCGTTACTATCGGCAGGTTCGAAGCCTTTGATTTTATCGAGAAAGGTTTTTTCGATCCAGACGTTGAGGTCCTTCGCCATTTCCAGGTAGCCTTTGCCCTTGACTCTGTTAGCTTGCAGGTAACGGATGGTATCGAGGCAGTCGTAATTGGTTCGCCCCTTGGTGCTGGGCACGATGTCCTCATAGAATACTCAGAATTCCTTGGTCTTGATCGGTCCGTCGAGCAGCCAGTTCCAGGTGAGGTCGCGATGTTTTTTATATCGGTGATTACCGTTAGCGGCATCCAGTTCCTCAAACAACATCACGGCGTAAATCACGCTGCTGCTGTATTCCTCGATTACCTTTTCGGTTTTTGGATCGACCCGGAACGGCCAGCTGCCATTCGGCCGCTGCCGCTTGCTGAGTGTCTGACCAATGGCCTCGGCGGCGTTCAGAAACCTAGCCTCGCCACTGGCTTTGTGGAGCTTGAGATAGGCGAGTGCCATGATCGCCGCCTTGTCCAGCATCAGGCCGGTCTTGTCGCGAAACCCACCGGGATTTTTTTCCTGGAACATGCTGTTGGGAAGGCTGCCGTAAGCCCAGTCGGAGGGCGTGCTGTGGGCTTTCCAGTCGTCAATAAGAGCCGCGACCTCTTGCTCAGCGTTGGCACGGTTATCGCGGCGGATTTCCACGACTAAGATGGCTCCGGGATCGTCGACAACAAAGTCACGGTCTCGCTGCTGGGCGATGTTCGACTCGGTGCACTGAAGAATATGGCGATAAATCCGATTCTCCAACGTGTCCGGACCATAAAACATCCCGTGAGGCGCGAGGGATCAATCCAAGTTCGTTGCGCTGGGCAAACCGGATCGTCTCCCCGATGTCATCTGCGTTCTTGGGGAACACAACACCGGCCGGCATTTTCTGATACTCGGATGCATCCGTGGCGTAGAGCCGACGCAGTGTCTCACCGGTATCCAGTTGCCCGGAGATGCTGAGGCGATTTGTCCAAAGGGAATCACGGCGTTATGACCGGCTCACAGCTTTCCTTCGGTTCATCACAGGGCACATGCTGATCCTGATATTTCTTCGTTGTTAGAATCGCCGCAGTGAAACGCTCCGCCCAGCGCTCCGCGTCGCCGTTCTGGTAATCAAAGAACCCGATGTTGTTTTTCGGACCTTTGGCATCTTGCTCAATGAACGTCTGCATCGTGTCTGGAAGTTCGGTAGAGTTTGCCATCGTTGGTAGGACGCCTTTCATTGAGTCGGCATAGAATGCACCGCCGCCCATCACGTCTATCACCCGTAGCGGGCCGCACATCGCTGCCCATAGACCTACTGAGTTTCGGAACGAGCACTCGATGGCTTCGGCATCCGCCACCCCGGATTCGAGAAGATACATAGCCTCACGATACATCGCGTAAGCTATACGGTTGCATAGGAATCCGGCGATATCTTTCTTCAGGACCGCTGGCTCCTTGCCAAGACGTTTCGCCATCGCGGTGGCAAATGCCATCGTCTGCGCAGAGGTCTTTTCGCCAGGGGTCAACTCCATGAAGCGTGTCACATGCCCGTGACTCGACCAGTGCATGCCGAACACCCGCTCGGGATGCTTGCATCCGTCTTGCAAGCTGGTCACGGGAAATGCCGAGGTGTTGCTGCCAATATAAACACCTTCACCAACGACTTCTTCCATCTCGTGTAGCAGTTGTTTTTTCATCGGCAGGTCCTCAGCAATCGACTCGATCACGAGACACGCCCGACCGATGGGTGCAAGGTCACCGGACAGTTCCAAGCGGCCCTGCCATTCCTCGGGATCACCGGTCCCGAGGACGCCTGCTTCTATGCAATGCGACAACGCCTCCGGAAGGAAATTTCTAAATAAGTCGCGGTTTTTCTGCTCACGGTCCACCCCGATCACGGTAAACCCACGCGATAGACAACACGCTGCGATGCCCCGCCCGAGCGGGCCCAAGCCCACCACGGCGATCACCTTGTCATCCTGTGATATTTTATCTTTCGTCATCAATTTGTATACTGTTTTGTTAAAGTGTTACCATTTTTACTATGGATTGAAAATTTATTTTCCACCGCTTGATGGGAAAAATACTCCTGAGAAATACAACATCAGCAGGCCGATCACTATGGAGTAGGTCACCCACCAGAAGACCACGCTCTTATACCAGCGGTCGCCGAGGTTGCTGAAAATGTTCATCTTCTTCCAGTTCATGCAGAGCTGGTCTGTGACCTGTTCCGGTCTTGGTGGTCGGGTCATCAGTGTGACGCCCACGCAGGTCGTGATGCTGATCAGATAGAGAATCGTTGCCTGGTTAGGAAATGACGCGAGCCACAGCGGATAGTCCGCGTCGCTTGCTAGGAAAAGCTTCATCCCGAGACCTGCCGCCATGCCCACGATGACCGTGGTCAGCGCCGCCGGAGCCGTGACCCGGCGCCACAGGATACCCAGCAGGAACACCGCCGCGAACGGTGGTGCGAACAGCACGTAGAGCGAGAGCACATACTCGAAGAGTCCACCACCAAGCTCGCTGATGTAGCGACCGATCACGATCGCCACGGCCAGCACGATGACCGATGCATACACACCGACCCTCACGAGATCCTTGTCGGAGCATTTCGGCCGCCAGAGTCGGCGGTAGAGATCGAAAGTAATGATCGTCGAGGTTGAGTTCAGCACGCTGTTGACCGTAGATTGGATCGCGCCGAAGAGGGCCGCGAGAAACAGCCCGCGCAAACCGGCTGGAATGAGCTCCTGGATGAGATTCACATAGCCTTTGTCAGCGGCGGGTTTGACATCTCCCCAAGGCTCGAGCATCAGCAGCTCCGGCTTCATCGCAAAAAGAATCATGCCCGGAATAATGGTGACGATAGGAAGAATCACCTTCAGCCAGCCCGCGAACACGATGCCCATGCGGGCGTGGTACATGTCTTTGGCACCTAACACGCGTTGAATCATAAATTGGTTGAGCACGTTATACCAGAGACTCACCGAGAGCAGAAAACCTAACATTCCGATGGCAGGTGTGAGCGGGTGACTCGCCGGCTGAATCACCGACAATCGGTTATAACTCTCACCCCCCGCTAACTCCTGAGTATTACTCTGTACCGCCTCCTTCCACTGGCCAGTGGTCGCCTCATTGCGCTCCATCATGACACCAAATCCATCGACCACACCTCCGCCCTCGGGCGCTAGTGCTTGCAGGCCTAACAGCGTGACCACGATGCCACCTATCAGCATCACCGCCACGGTGAACAGATCCGTCCACGCCACTGATGATAGTCCACCATAAACCGCCCAGATTCCCGCTACGATGCCGAGCCCGATGATCGATGGCCACAGCTCCCAGCCGAACAGTTCGTGAATGGCAAGCGCTCCGCCATAGAGCACGGCAGCGAGGAACGCCACCACATTACTAATGATCGTCACCACAGCAAACACCGTGCGCACCGTGGGACTAAAGCGTTTCTCAAGATACTCCGGGGTAGTGAACACCTTGGAGGACAGCAGAAAGGGGACAAAGAACCAGATCAAGATCGCGAAGGTGGCAACATTTGCCCACTCGTAAAGCGAGACACAAACGCCATAAACCATCGCCGCACCGACCATGCCGATGAACTGATCGCTGGAAATATTCGACGCTATAAACGAGCCGCCGACCACATACCATGGTAGTTTTTTACCCGCCAGAAAGTAATCCTCAGCGGTCGCTTGCTCGCCCCGCCCCGCCTTGTAGCCGATCACCGAGAGGATCACAAAGAAAAGTCCGAAAGCGATGTAGTCCCAGTAGTGCAGGCCGAATGATGATTGGGCCAAAAAGAGTGAAGAGTTGTTGATCATGGTTGATTAATAAAATTTGCGCTGTGCCGTGGTTTCCACCGCAAAATGGATTTTGTTTCCAGATGCCTCGCAGAGATGTACGCCACCTTACACAATACCCATAAAAAGAGAATGTACTTTAACCAACAAAGTCATGCATAAATCCGACTATTTTTCAAAGGCCACAGCCATGATCTCCTGTTCGGCGCTCGTGATCCCGAGGCTCTTTCCAGCCTGCTACGGCCTCTCTTATTCCACCTCCCAAAATATAATAAATCACTCAACACCCTAATTATTATTTTTTAAACATCCAATATTAGGTGTATAACCATCCATATGGCGCTAAATCATGAAGATATTCACCAGGCACTCACGCTTTTGGGAGAGCTGCTCGAGGAGGCTGGGCAGGCTCCGGTGCATCTGATTGTTTGCGGCGGGTCAGCTCTGCAAGCTGCGGCGATCGTCGGGCGAACGACCAAGGACGTGGATGTGCTGGCCCGTCGTGGAGAGATCGATGGGGAGATCATTATGGCGTATCCGCTCCCGGCGCATGTGGTGCAGGCGGCAGTCCAGTGGTTAAAGCACTGCCAACTGATCAATCAAGGCAACCGGACGCGCCTGGATAGCGTCCTCAAGAAACTCGGACACGATGAACTCAGTACAGGAATTACAGAATAAGCTAAGAGAGGCTCTGATTGACCTCCTCTGGGACCAGTGGATCGTGCTGGGCGGGGCTGGTAGTGGGCGGTCTGGCGAGGTGCCGTTCGTGATTGATCCTGAGGCTCTCCTTCTCGCGACTATGCGCTTCGGCAGCACGGGCTCCCGTCTCACCGGAGAAGCGCTCGACTGGTTGACGCGGAACGGCAAGCTGGTGAGCTTGCAGCGACTCAAGAACATACAATTGTCAACAAAGCTGGCCGATACCAAATGCTTGCGTGAACTCGCCAGCTTCATGACCGAAGCCGGCTACCGCAACTGGAACTCCCTGGATCAATGGGCTTCAAAAACCTCGGCCCCTTCCGGCGGTGGTTTTGTTCCGGAGGGCTTTCAGACGCGTGGCATGAGCCAGACCCCGGATTGCGCAGCCCCCGAGGCATTCATCCTCCGCCTGCGTGCTCTGTTCGGAGTCAGTGCTAGGCCAGAGGTTTTGGGGTGGCTGCTCACCCACCGCGCGGGCTATGCTGCGGAAATCGCCCGCGATGTCAGCTGGTTCTCGAAGTCAGTGCAAGCGATTCTCAATGAACTCGATCTTTCCGGCCTACTCGCGAGCGAGGCGGCGGGCAAACGCAAACTCTACTCCCTCAACCCGCGAAGCGAAACCCTCCACCCGTCAATGGGCAGGGGACTGCGGTGGTTGTCGCAGAGTTGGTTCTACTTGGGCATGCATTATATTGAGAGCTCTCTGGACGCCCTCCATGAATCTCCTGACCGTTCCGTCCATGCCCAGGCGATCAAAATCCGCGAGGTTCTCCCGGCCATGAACACCGCCCTCCGAATGACGGGCGTGAACAAGGCATTTGTCGGTTTAAACCAACTCACTGGTGCAACCCTCGTGGACTACATCCTCGACGGCACCCGGTCGATCCAGAGCATACTGACTGAACGAAACTTCCCAGGAATACCAACGGGATTCAGTAACACAGCCCGTAAATGAAAAAAGCCCGGTCCGCACTTCTGCGGGCCGGGCCTGAAACTTGTGAGTCGGTCGTTACTTACGGCGACGCAGGATCAAGGCGAGTCCGCCGAGGCCGAGTAGGGCCGTGGTGGATGGCTCGGGCACGGCTACCACGCCGAAGTTATCCACGGTCGCGGTTGCGGGGCCGTCTCCGCCCATGGTGATCTGGTAGTTCACCAACGTGTCATGGACACCCGAGGAGTAGGAACTCGCCGTGTGCTTGAGCACATCGTTGGCATAGAACTCATAGTTAGCGCCGACGCGCACGATATCAAGCTTGACCGACCCGGTCATAGTGAACGCTTCCGAAAACAGCTCGAAGCTGCCGGTGCCCACATCTTTTCGCAAGCGTAATTGTTTACCCGCATTAAAGTCTCCAATGTGCCATTCATATTTCTCCTCGGAACCGAGGAGCGTTGGTGACGTGACGTCGGATATCACCAGACCTACTTGGCCGAAAGTGCCGCCTGTCCGGGTGAACGAATTGACTGTCACCGTCACGGCGTCTGTCGCTGACCGTGAGGTACCGGTGCGATAGAGCCCGATGAGGGAAGTATTCGCCGCTGACCCTGCCGCACTGACAAAATCCAGATCCTGGTCGATCGAATTCCATGTGGACGTGATAAGGTCGGTGTTGTGGAAGGTGTACTCCGTCCACTCGCTGCCGATATTTGGATCGGTGCTGAAGTGATCGAAGGAAGTCGTGGCCGCTTGCGACGTCGCCGCCAGAAGAGCTACCGCAGCGAAGGGTAGTGTTGTTTTTGTTAGTGTAGTCATTTTCATATTTTGTGTGTGTTAGGTAGTTGAAATCAGCCACGTTTGTATCGAATACTCACCCGCAACTATCTACCATATTACCCATAACCCTGACGAATAGAATGTACTATACCCGTCGGATTTATGTAGAAATCCGACTTTTCCTGAGAAGCCTCCACGGCCAAAAATGTCGGATTTCTGCATGAATTTGTCAAAGTAACTACATTTCATTAACACAAGGACCGGGTAGAATAATTTCTATGCATAGAGGATCCAGTAAGAACGAAAACACGGCGTCAAAGGCGCTCCCGTGCGGGTTCGCCTTGATTGCTACGATTTTCATCATGGTGCTACTGGTAATGATCGCCTTGGCGATGTTGAGCCTGAGTACCATTGAGACGCGGAGTAACCACAATACCCAGGCGGTGGCGGAGGCCCAGGCCAATGCGCGGCTGGCACTCATGCTGGCGATCGGTCGGCTGCAGTCCGAGGTCGGCCCCGATCAGAGGATCACCGCACCGTCCGCCATCCTTGATACCGCTCCTGAGACTGAGGAGCTGGACGGGGTAAACCTCGGCCACCTCACCGGCGTCTGGAATGCGCGCCAGGAAACCTTGGACGAGACGCCTGACTACACCCGCGAACCGTCGTTCCGGCGTTGGTTGGTTTCGAATTCCGATGAAGCTCAGGCACAAAGCCTGTCATTCGCCACCGAGGGCGTGCTGTCGGATCCGGTGGACATGGCTCCGGGTAATACGCCGGACGCAGATCCCGTGCGCGCCGGTCGTATTTCTTCCGCAAACGGCGGGCGTCTAGCATGGTGGGTGGCCGACGAGAATAGCAAGGCCCTCGTCAATCCTCGCGACGAACTGGAACGCGAGGACGATGCCACCGTGGCCGATCTGCTCGCCGGCTTCGCCTCCCCCGGTCCTCACGGTATGCAGGCGCTCACTGACTTCGCGGATTTCCCGGCCAATACCCCGACGAGCGACAAGCTGGTCACCCGCAACACCCTTGAGCTGATTGACCCCCATGATGGAGATGGACAAAGGTTCTTCCACGACATCTCACCCTATCCGCAGAGCGTGCTCGCCAGTGTTACACGGGGCGGTCTGCGCCAGGATCTCAGTCTCTATCTCGAGCGCAACGACATCGACTGGTCCCACCCCTGGGGCAGAGCCGAAGGAGCCACGGGGCCTCCCCAAGCCCCCCTCGGGCCCAACGACATGCTGAGCCTGGGAGATCCGCTTCGCTACGACGTTCTGCCATGGAAGACCCTGTACCACTGGTCGCGCATGCACCGGGTGCAGATGGGTAATCGCAAGAACCTGCCCTTGAACGCCATTCTAAGCACCACCCCTGCCCCGGATCCCATCTCGAACCCCGGGTGGAACAATGGCAACCTCCGCCTCAGCCCCGTGCTTGTACGCAAACAGGCGCTCATCTCCTTCGGCACCCAACGCATCGAGGAGACCGACGACTACCGGCTCTACCTATACAGCTATCCCGTTCTCACTCTCTGGAACCCCTACAACGTCCCTCTCAGGGTCGAGGGTTGGCACTGCGCGACGGCCTCCCTCCCGCTCGAAAACACCATTTACAAAAACGGCGTCAAACACGACCTCGGCCACAATCCCGCCCGTGGTATCCAGCGAGGCCTTTTCGTTTGGGGTTGGAGGGGCGCCGTCATGTACTGCAACGCAATCGGCGGTGCCCAGCCCGCCGTCACCCTGGCGCCGGGCGAGGCCCGCCTGTTCTCCCACGATGGGGCGGTCACGGGAGCGTTCGGCCAGTATGAAATGGACGAGGCTGCGCCCACCTGGCTCCCGACCAAACCCGGACGCGGGCACTACCTCGGCACGATCAACGCCAAGGAGCAGGACCGCATTACCATCGGCTCTGCCCTCGCCACCTGGGAAGTAAGCGGCGACATCCTCAACGGAACCTCCCTCGGCGGCAATTTGTCGCAGATGACCTTCGAGGTCAGGGCGGAACCCCGCCCCACCCACATCGGCCATCAGCACCGGTTCACACAGCAGATGTTCTCCAGCCAGGTCGCCTGGCGTCACGAAGCATCTAATCCGAAGATTAATACGATTTCCCAGTGGAACCTACCCAATTCCACCCTCCGCGACTTCAACCACAACCCGACGCCTTTCCTCTTGCTCGACGTGCGCCTTAAACCCCTCGACGACACCTTCCTTCCTAACAAGAACTGGCTCCACAACATTCCCGCTCATCCTTTCGCTGCGGCCACCTCGACCACGAAGCACAGTCGCAGTGGGGTGGATGAGGCGACGACATTCTTCGCCCATCCCTACAACGTCACCTTTAAGCAGGTGAACAACGTCGAGGGCGTCTTCCAGAACCGACCATTCTTCGGATCCAGTAATCGCCCCGGCGGACAGGAACGCATCGTTTCGACCCCCATCCCGCTCGCGCCCATCACCTCGCTAGCACAGCTTCAGAACCTTCCCCTGCTGCCGATGGATTCTCTGAACTGGAGCAATTACTATTTCCAGAACCTCGCCATCGGCAACTCCTTCGCCTCTCCGGGGCTGTATCCCGACGAGGTCCAGCGCAGGTCCTTTCCCTTCCACCTCGGCAAGTACGTACAAACCCAGGGGGGCGACGCGGCTGGAGACCTCTATCAGAATGTGTCCTGGTTTGTGAACGATGACTACACCACCGATCACGCTCCGGCCCGCACGGTGGATCGCAGCTACGTGGCCAACCATCTTCTCTTTGACGACTACTTCTTCTCCTCGATGGCGGCGCAGGAAGGTCCGGTTTTCCGCCAGTATGGATCAGAGCACTCCCTACGCGATGTTGTTTCGAACTTTTACAACGGCACCAAGCCACTGCCCGTCGCCGCCTACCGGCCGTACCGTTCCGCCGGCACCGATTCCTCCACCGCCGCCGTCGATCTGCTCATGGACGGGGCGAACCCAACTACCGACGCCCACCTCAAGGCGGCGGCCAACCTGATCGCCGAGGGTGGCTTCAATATCAATTCGACCTCGGTCCCGGCATGGACAGCCGTTCTCTCCGCCGCGCGGAAGAAGCGCCCGGTCTCGATGCCGGGTGGCTCCGAACTTCGAGACCATGGCCGGGGCTCGCAGGTCATCAGTCGCAATCCTAATCCCGTCGTCGCGGACGATTCGGAGGACTCACGCTGGCTCGGCTACCGCGAACTGACCGATACCGAGATCCGGGAGCTTGCCGAGGCCGTGGTCCGACAGGTCAAAAAGCGCGGGCCATTCCGCTCCTTGGGCGAGTTCGTCAACAGGCGCCTGACCACCGACGAGGACCTCGCGCTCTACGGAGCCCTGCAGGCTGCCCTTGAGGATCCTGAGGTGTCGATCAATGCGGACTACCAGGGCAATGGGAAGGAAATCAAGGCCGCGGATATTGAGCAGACCAACTACCCCTTCCCGGCCGCCGCGCTTGGTTCGCGCTACCAAGGGACGCCGGTGTATATTAACCAAGCCGACATCCTCACGCCGATCGCACCGATCATCCAGGCCCGGTCGGATACCTTTGTCGTCCGCGGTTACGGCGAGTCGGTCAGCCCAGACGGCACGCGTGTTTTGGCCCGCGCCTGGTGCGAAGCGGTCGTGCAACGGGTGGCGGACTATCTCGAAGCCACTGCGGACGCCCCCGAAGTTCCGCAGGCCGCCATCGAATCCTCGGTCAACCGGAGCTTCGGACGCCGTTTCGTCATCAAAGGTTTCCGCTGGTTGTCCTCGCCGAACGTCTCCTAACCGATCCTCGATTCCCATGAAACGTTACCTTACCATCATTCTCCAAGTTTTCCTCCTGCCGCTCATGCTCCACGGTCAGGACTCTCCCAATTCCTCGTCCACAGTGGAATTCCGCGTCACCCGATTGGATCCCTTGGACGGACGGCCACCGGAATTCCGTACTAATGGAGGCAATGCTTCCAAGGGGTTTGAGGTCCCGCTCACCTACATCGCAGGTCCATTCAAGACGACTCTCCGTAAGGGGGGCTTTCTCGATCTCTGGCGGGGTGAAGGAAAGCAGCCCGAAATCTCAGTCCGCATCAAGCCCAGTGAACAAAAAGACCTGCTGCTTGTTTTCGTTCCGCGCGAAGACGGGTTCGCCATACTCAAAATCCCGACGCCGCGCGACCGGCTCAAAGGCGGTGACCGGCTCATCGTCAACGCAACACGGACTGAACTCGCGATCCGGCTTGGCAACACGGCAGCCATCCATATCCTTCCTAGTAAATCGGAGATCCTCAAGAAGCCGCCCGGCAAAAAAATCGTAAGCCTACCGGTGCTGGTCAGCTACAAGTCGGGAAACAAATGGAAGCTGGCCAGCAGTGAGAACTGGCCTTTCAACCCCCGCTTCCGCAAAATTCTCTTCGCCTACATGGACCCCAAGAGTCGGCAACTCACCTTTCACGCCGTTCGCGAGACAACCAGACCACAAAAAAAGAAGTGACGGAAGGGAGCCATGAATAACCACCCTAACAACAAGCGCCTGATTCTTCATTCGGTAGCGGCTTGATCTCAGTTCACTGCGTTCTTCGCAAGCTCGGTGACGACCTCCAGCGAGCCCTCGGCGTAGGGTGTCTGCCAGACGGTGTAGAGGGACCGGCCGTGATAGACGGGTGCGGGGGGGAGGTAGCCGTGATTGCCGTTGCTGAGATTGAGCACTAGGCAATGTGGGTGCTGCGCGCGGAGTTCGGTCTGGAGGGCTGAGTAGGCCTCGAAGGGAACGCCAACGAGGGAAACTGCACCTAGTTTCCAGGCCCAGATGCGCTCGGTGGATGTTGTGCCGTCGCCAACAGATTCCCGCACGCGGAGCTGGCGGACGAGACGCTCGTAAGCAAACCCGGCGGGCGTTTCCGCCATCAGAGCACGGATCTCAGCGAGGCTGGGGAGATGCGGTTTCAAGGGTAAATCAATCGCGGGCGCACTGGCGGTGACCGTTTCTGAAAGCTCACCAGTCTCTGGTTTCCACAAAGCGAGAGGCGCACCAGACTCCAGTGCACCTTCAAAAACCATGTCGCTTTTTCCTGGAGCCAGCATTTCTAGCAAGCTCATCGCGGCATGGCCAAGCACGCGACCATGACGGTCTGCCACAGCCGGATCTCCAAGATACTGCTCGGCGGGTGCAAGCTCACCGGAGGCTCCCTGCAAAAATAAGCAAGGGGCATCGGTGGAATTTTCAATCAGCTCACGCGTTGCGCCGGGGAAGTCTGGGGACACCTGATCATTGTCCCACGCCAGTGTCGTCGGGTGGCAAGCGTAGTTCACCAAGGTCGCGCGGGTGCGGTTCTCGGCATCAAAAATGCGCGCCACCACCAAGGTGTCATCGGCCGGCTCATCCGGATGCCATCCGGTCAAGATGCGCTGCGGGTCGCCTGGGTCGGGAAGATCCCGGTAAGTGGCAAGCTCGCAGGCTCCGGTGTGAAATAAAAGTGAGGATTCCCGCAGGTCATCGACCGCAGCCTTCGCACCCGCGATGCAGGCTTCGCGCAGGGTTTCGAGATAGGCAATGGTCGCTTCCGGATTCGATTCCGGCGGCGGCTCAGAATCTAGTAATGGCGCCGCGTGGGTGTGGGTGAGGTGAATGATCAGGTTTTCCTCCGGCAGACTAAGCGCCTCGCACAGCGCTAGGCGCAGCCGATCCGCATCAGCCCGAGCACGCCACCAGCCGAGATCTAAGCTGATCAGCAGTAGGGGAGGGGCAGAATTTTCCGCGCCCTCTGAAATGGCCAGCGCGGTGCCGGTGAGCGGACGGTGCACACCTGAGGCGAACCAGCGGTCGGTAGCGCCCCAGTTTTTCACTCCGACATCAAGCCCGGGTGTGATGTCCCAGCGGGACACCCCGTAGCGTGCGCGTAGGCCGGGGAAGCGGGTGTGTCGGATCATGTGGTTCGTTGGTTGTTAGCGTTTAATATACCGCGCGGCCTCCTGTGAGGTCGAAGGTGAATCCGGTGTTGAAACTCGCCTCTGGGGAGACGATCCAGCAGGCCATTGCTGCCAGTTCATCGAGCGTGCCGCAGCGTTTCATCGGGATTTTATCGGTCATGTATTTCACCTGCTCAGGCTCCATGTTATCGACCAATGTCGTCTGGATCACCGCCGGCGCTAGGCCGTTCACCGTGATGCCGGTCTCGGCATATTCTTTGCCGACAGATTTGACCATGCCGATCACGCCCGCCTTGCTGGATGAATAGCAAACCATACCGGCGTTGCCTTCTTTGCCGGCAATCGAAGCAAGCATTAGCACTCGACCGTAGTTGCGCGGCAGCATGTTTCGCACCGCTTCACGGCATGTTAGAAATGAGCCGTTGACGTTGACCGCCTGCACTTGCTCGAATCCATCCAAGGTGACGTCCTCGATTTTCACGCCATTTGGTCCAACGATTCCGGCGCAGTTCACCATCACATCGAGGCGACCAGCGGCGGCGTTGATTTTTTCAAATGCCGTGGTCACAGAGGATTCATCCGCCACATCCATCGGCTCAAATTCACAACCGATCCGCTCTGCGGCAGCTGTTCCAAGTTTCTCATCGCGGTCAACAATCCACACCCGCGCTCCCTCTTGAGTGAGGCGGGTTGCGATGTGTAGGCCGAGACCATCGGCCCCACCAGTGATGATGGCGACCTGATCTTTAAAGCGTTCGTTTGTCATAAATTTATCGTTGTTAGATTGATGCGCGCACGTCCTGCCGCTGGGTGCCGAGACCATCGATCCCGAGCTCGACCACATCACCGGCATTCAAATACTGCGGTGGATCTTGCCCCATGCCGACTCCTGGAGGTGTGCCGGTGGAAATGATGTCGCCAGGTTGAAGCGACATAAATTGGCTGATGTAACTGACGAGATGAGGCACCTTGAATGCGAGCTGCGCTGACGAGCTATCCTGCTTCTTTTCACCATTCACGGTGAGCCACATGCCGAGTTGATTGTGATCAGAAATTTCGTCCTGGGTGACTAGCCACGGACCGAGTGGCGCGAAGGTGTCACAGCTTTTCCCTTTCACCCACTGACCACTGCGCTCAAGCTGGAATGCCCGCTCAGAGTAGTCATTGTGTAAACAGAAACCAGCGACGTAATCCATCGCGTCCGCTTCATCGACGTAGCTCGCGGTGCGCCCGATGACTACCGCCAGCTCGACTTCCCAGTCGGTTTTCTCCGCCGCACGCGGCATTAAAAGCCCATCGTTAGGTCCACAAATCGCGGAGGTTGCCTTGAAAAAAAGCACTGGTTCTTCAGGTAAATCCATCCCTGCCTCGGCAGCGTGATCAACGAAGTTCAGCCCGACACAAATGATTTTCCCACAGCGAGCGACCGGTGGCCCGATGCGTTCCGATTGCGCCACTTCTGGTAGCGAGTCACCGTGCAAGACCAGCCATTCTGTTAGGCGAGCAATACCGTTACTCTCGAAGAATTCCTCGGTGTAATCAGGCGTAAATGCGGAGACGTCGCGCCAAGTTCCATCCTCGGCGACGATGCCAGGCTTTTCCTGTTGGGCTTGTCCAAAGCGAATGAGTTTCATGATTTTTTTGTTAGGTTAAGAGTTGGTTGTTGAATTAGTTAGATCTCCCGCAAGCTGCGCAAAGAAGGTCAAACAAGCGGAAGGCCTCGCGCTCGGTTTCCGGATCGAGGGTGAACCCAACTGGGCCACGGATGATGCGGTTTGGGAAAACTCCCTGTCGGTGTAGCAATGCTTTTTCCACGCTCAGGTAGCCGTCGAGTCCGTGCTGGAGGGAGATCAACGGGGCAATGAGTCCCTGAAGTTCGGTAGCGCGTTGCAGATCCCCTGCCTCCAAGGCGTCCCACTCGGCACGGATGGCCCAGAGGATTTCTGTCCCCGGCATAGTGCCGTAAATTCCGCGTTGGTAGGAATCCAGCAAGGCGATACCGCCACTGCCTTCAAAGACTTTTAGACCAGCGCCACCGCCATCGCGTAGCAGACTGAGGTTCGGCCCAAGCGGTTCGGCCTCAGGCTTGAATAGGACGCGGTCGCCAAAGCGTTTGTATAAATCAGCCTGCGTATCAACTGGCAGCGGCTCGCCTACATATCCGCTGGCATCCTGCACGATGATAGGCAGATCCGTGGCGGCAATGATCGCTTCGTAGTAGCGGACTTTTTCAGAAAGTAAGGCACGGGTGGCTGCGGGTGGGATCGCCATCAGCGCATCCACACCAGCTTCCGTAGCAGCGCGGGCATGCCGCACGGCCTGCACCGTACTCTCGTCCCCGACACTCATTACCACCGGTCCACGTCCGGCATTCATTTCAACCATACGCCGAGCAAGCTCATCGCGTTCAGCATCAGTGAGCCGGAGGATTTCCGTGACCATCGCGGCAACAATGCCATTCGCGCCATTTTCGTAGGCCCAGTCGATTTCTTTTGAGAGCGTGTCCCAGTCGATCGATTCATCGGCGAGAAAAGGTAACTGTAGAACCGGTAGCACACCGGCGAGTGAATGTTCTGATTTCATGATAGTTTGTTTGTTAGATTTTCTATTACCAGTCACCTACGGCTCCATCAGAGTAGAACACGCGCTGGAGTTTTTCCTGCTGGAAAGGATGCTTGGCTATTTCTTTTTCGTTGAGTTCGACACCTAGGCCGGGCAATGTGTTAGGTGTCACGGTGCGGGTTTTTGGATCAACTTTGTAGCCCTCCTGCACCACATCCTCACGCCACGGCACATCGTTGTGGACACTTTCACAAATAACATACGAGGGAGTGGCGAAGCCAAGCTCGATAGACGCTGCAGTGCTCACTGGTCCTTGCGGATTGTGCGGTGCGAGCGAGACTCGGTAAGCCTCCGCCATGGCTGCGATACGCCGCGCCTCGGAAAGCCCACCGCAGTGAGTGATGTCTGGCTGGAGAACCGAGCAAGCACGTTTCTCCAAAACCTCACGGAAAGCATGCTGGGTCACAAGCCGCTCGCCAGTGGCGATCGGCGTTTTTACTGCATCCTGAATGCGGGCGATGTCATCGATCGATTCCGGCCAGCAAGGTTCTTCAAGAAAGTAGAGATCATACGGCTCGAGCGCCTTGGCAAACTGCATTCCCATCCGAGGTGAAGGGCGGGCGTGGCAATCAACCATGATGTCGATGTCCGGGCCCACGGCATTGCGCATCGCCTCGACACATTCTGCGGCGTAGCGCACTGGGCGCGAGCCTTCGAGGGGCATCGTAGGTGGCACGGCCATGGATTTAAAGGCGGTGAAACCATCCTCCACCGCTTCCTGAGCCAGCTCACCGAAGCGTTTGGCATCGGAACAATCGGTCTCATAGAAATCCTCCATGCGGCCACCACCGAGGTGGCAGTAGAGGCGGATGTTATCGCGCACTGGACCACCCCAAAGCTGGTGCACTGGCACTCCGTGGAATTTTCCAAGAATATCCCACAGCGCCAGATCAATACCACTGATGGCAGTACCCCGGACGATGCCGTTGCCATGCCAGAAATGCTGGCGAAACATCATCTGCCAAAGGTGTTCGATGCGGCGCGGGTCCTCGCCGATCAGAAGTTGGCTGATATCCTCCACCGACCCGACCACTCCGCGAGTGTGCCATTCGAGAGTGGCCTCCCCCCAGCCATAAAGCCCAGGTTGGTCGGTGATGACTTTGATAAATATCCAATTGCGCATACGCGCATGGCAGACGTGAGTTTCAATACGTTCGATTTTCATGAAATGATGTGCTGAGAACTTCTTATGAAGAACTGTCTCCGTTATAGGCGAAATTTCGCTTTTTGAGAATGCAGTTAAGCTGAGAAGATCATGCACAAATCCGACTTTATACCAAGTAGGAACGAAGAAGAGATGAATTCACTCGGAATTTTCACCTCCCGCAAAGCGCATTTTCTGAGACCTTAGAAACTCTCATTTGTCTCTTTTTCATTGCGGAGTGGTATCAAGGATCTACAAACCCTCGAACTTGACGAACGTGACGGTAGTTCGCGGGGGGTAGTGCGAAGCGGGTCTTGAAGCTGCGGGAGAAATGGAATGCGCAGTTGAACCCGCAACTAAAGGCGATGTCTTCGACCGTCCGTTCTGGGTAAGCGAGCAGTCGTGACGCCCGCTGCAGCCGAGCCTCGATCAGCCAAGCCCTTGGGGGCATTCCGGTTTGAGACTTAAATAAGCGACTGAAATAATCCACATTGAGTTCGCAGGCTTTGGCCCAGTCGGCGATGGAAATATCCTCTTCGAGACGCTGCTGGATCCATTTCTGAGCAGCGAGTACGTGCTGGACCGTCTTCTGATTGCCCTCTGCGGCACCAGGGCTAGGACTCGTCGCCTCTTGGAGTTCCGCCAGCCAGTGAAAGATGGCACCCGTGACATGCAGAGTACGCCAGCGGCTCTCAGTTTTTAGTGCATCTAGCACGGTAGTGAACCGCTGCTCGTAGCTCTCTTTGTCCTCTAACAGATAGTGACGTTCGTAGGCGTGCCGCAGCAGCACGTTCGAAGTGTCATCACGATTCAGCGAGAGGCAGGCAGACAAACTCGTCTGTGGCAGCGACGGCTCCTGAGTGAATGAGAACACATCACCCCCGCGTAGGACCACCAGCTCGCCCGGTTTCAGTGGCACACCTACGCCATTGACCACCGCAGTACAGGAGCCGTTCTCAAGATAGAAAAAGCAGATAAGATCCGCCGCGAGCCGCGATGGCTCGATACACCAGTCCGGGTCCTCACCCCAGCGACCAAACCACTTCACCTGCAACCCGAGAGAAGTCTCAAACTGCGGTTTCCAATCGTGGTGATACGGTAAATTAGTCATTTCTAAATGGTACATACCACCCACATCAAGATTTGTAGAGTGGAAAGTTGGGAACGGGAGTTTAGGGCGATCAAGATGGGGACAGATTAGCCACAAAAAGGCACAAAAAACGCAAAGTGACTGCGCAAGAGAGTAGGGTTTGATTGCCGAGCAAACCGCCAATTTCACAGACAATTTCACAGAGACCTGTCCCTTAGTCTCCAGCCACCGGCGCCCGCCCCGGTGAGCATGGTCACGGCCGCTGTGCGGTCTCACTCAAAGGGCAAAAAGCCTGGGCGCGCCAGCTCAACCCAGAACGCGGTGAACCGGAGATCCTCAACGATGGCGGAGATCTCGTCCTGATGGGCTATAAGAGCGAAGGCAAAGGAGTCGTGGTGCACACGATCAACGGTGGACGCAGCGAAGTGATCGGCGGAGTGGTCAATGTCGGCAACACCGCTGACACAGCCTTCATCGCGGAGGAATCCGAGCTGCGCCTCTCTACCGCCACCCACGGCTGGCGAGCACCAGCCTATTTCCGCAACGCCATCCGCCATACCAGAATCCAGAAAGGCAAAACCATTCTGTTAAAAGCCGAGGACTTACCATCACGCAGCTTCAAAAAAGAGCGTGGACCACAGTACATGATCCCGCTCTATAAATAGAAAATTTCATTTCTCAGAAGCAAATGCTTTTTACGATCACGTCTCCGCCATTGCTGAACAAGCATCCTGCCTCTCCCTCGTGAACTACAGAACATACCTTTTTCGATAAGATCAAGAATAACATTGCACATTTACTTAAATAATTTAATCTATTGTGCATATGGTGATAAAAGTCAAACGAGATAGTCTGTTTGAAATTGTAGAATCCCAGCATGGGATATTTACGACTAAGCAAGCTGTTGATGCGGGGTATGATAGGAACACCCATCCTTATCAGGTGAAGAAGGGCTACTGGATTCGTGAGTGCCGGGGCATCTACAGGCAGGCTCATTACCACTTTGACCTGGAATCGGAGTATGTGATTTGGAGTCTCTGGTCACGCAACCGACTCGACCAACCTCAAGGAGTTTACTCGCACGACACGGCGCTCTCGATGTTTGATCTATCAGACCTGAACCCTTCCAAGCTTCACATGACAGTCCCCTCCACATTCCGTAAAAACTGTAAAACCCCAGATCAACTCGTTCTCCATCGTGGCGAACTGGAGGATCTGCATGTGCAGGATCGTGGAGGTTACAAGGTGACCAAACCCATCAAGGCTATCCTTGATCTGTGTTGGGAAGAAACTGTTTCGCGGGATCTCATCGCGCAGGCTGTGAGCGAGGGCATCAAAAGGGGGCTGATTACCCAACGTGAAAAAAGGCAAGCCTCTGATTCGGCTGCTTTTCCAGACTGGGCACGCCCATTTTTTGTTAGCATATGACAGGTAAAAAATATAAAACACCATTAGTATTCCGCAGGGCTTTGGAAGATCGCCTGAAAGTGAAGAGTCAGGAACAGGGAACTGATTTCCAGCGTGTCCGCCGTAGCGTGGCCTTTGATCGTCTGCTGTGTAGGCTTTTTGTCTCAGGCGGAGAACCATGGCTTCTCAAAGGGGGATATGCGATGGAATTACGCATCCAAACAGCCAGAGTGACCAAGGATATTGATTTGACACTTCCTGCCGGAATTCTCCGAGACGATGGTAATCAAAACGAACTCCTGCATGGAATGCTTCAGGATGCGGCGGATAATGACCTCGGGGATTATTTTACCTTTTTGATTGGAACCCCCATGCTTGATCTGGATGCCGCTCCCTACGGGGGTGCAAGGTTTCCTGTAACCTCCCTGGTGGCCGAAAAACTCTACGTGAAGTTTCATCTAGATCTCGGTGTTGGTGACGCGAGTGCCAAGCCATTTGAAAAATTCACGGGTGCAGATTGGTTAGGTTTTGCCGGTATCGCTCCAGGTGAATTTTGCGGCATCTCTAAGGAAGAGCAGTTTGCAGAGAAATTACACGCATACACACGCCCACGGGAGGGACGCAGCAATTCACGGGTCAAGGATCTCATCGACATGGTTCTCTTGATCGATCTGGGACTTGAGTCTGCCCGTCTCCGGGGAGCCCTTGAAAAAACATTCGCCCGGAGAAATAGCCACCCTTTGCCCTCATCATTAGAGGCTCCACCGGAATTCTGGTCTAAGCCTTATGAAGCTCTAGCTAGCGAATGTGGTTTATCAGGCGACATTACAAACGGGTTCAAACGAGTCTCGGGTTTCTATGTCCTGCTAATACCCTTTGAGCTGTCAGATTAACTGAAAGACGATGAAACAAGCTGAAATGCAACCCTCCTCCGATGGATTAGTGCATTTTAAATAAAAAGACCACACCTTTCTGACAAATCAGCTTTGCTGCTAATTTTCAATCTCAATTAAAATCCGTCGGCTATATTATTATTTAATGTGCGCTAAAGATAGATTGTACGTTGAAGAGTGCTGTTCCTACCAGACAAATTGAATATCCAACAGCCAACAAGGAATCTTCAATTTCCAAGGGTGCTGGCGAGCACCAGCCTGTTAAAAGCCGAGGACTTACCATCACGCAGCTTCAAACAAGAGCGTGGACCACAGTACATGATCCCGCTCTATAAATAGAAAATTTCATTTCTCAACTGGCTTCTCAGATGCTTCAAGTTCCGCCAAGATCTTTCCGGCAATCTGCTCAGCCAGCTTTGAGTAAACGGCTCCGGGGAAATGCACGTCATTGCCTTTCTTCCATTTCGCGTAGCCATCCCACTTGGTCACCGCGATGTGCAGGTCGTTGATCGGGATGCCGTGTTTCTTCATCACCTTGGCTGCCGCAGCATTGTAGATGAGGTCATCGCCCTCGGGATTATGTGGGGTATTGGCTGGGATTGGAGTGATATTGGCCCAGATGACTTTGGCGCCATTGGATTTAAGCAAGGTCACGATCTTTGCCAAGTCTTTGGCGTATTGATCGACAGAGTTGTGCCATGCTCCGTTCCTGCCGCGAAAGATGTCGTTCAGACCGAAGTTGAAATGAATGACATCGTATGGGGTGGTTTCCAGATGTTTCTTGAAGCGTTCGAAATCCACGATGCATGCCTTGGCGCTGCCAAAATCGAGATTTTTTGCTGCCCCCCGCGAATGCCAGAACGTCTCTTTCTGAATCCGGTATCCCGCCACCGCGCCAAGCTTGGTCACCTCCGCTTTGCCGTTAAGAGCTTTGATCAGCGGCTTGCTGTAACCACCGGAGATCGAGTCGCCAATGATCAATACCTTGGGTAACGTGGCGAGACCTGCGGTCGTCTTGGCGTGCTTGATGATAAAAGCGGCCATCGCTTCATCCTCAAAAAAACCGGTCCAGTAGTTGTGACCTTGGCCCTTGAAAATGGTCACCGTCATGTCTCCTCCGAGCGCCTTGTAGCGTTTCTCCACCAGGAAAGAATTATCCTTCGGCGGCACCAGCGTGTCGATGTCCCCGGTGTTATGATAAATAGGCACCTTCGCCTTGGCCAGCGGCGCCAGGCGGTCGATGGGATTGTGCTCCTTCAGAACCTTGGTGAACTGCTCCAGGGGCATTTTGTATTTCCCCGCAGCGGATTTCATCCCGGGATAACTCGCCAGATTACAGACCGGATAAATACCCGCCAGACAAGCGACCGATTCAGGATGTTCCGCAGCCCAGTTATACATCTGCGTGCCGCCGTAGCTGCGTGCTAAAAGACACACCTTTTTGGTCAGACCGTGTTTCTCGGTGAGTTCTTTATGAAACGCGGTGAAAATTTCCCTTCCAGCCGGCGTTCCAAAATCACCCTTCACATCGATCCCGGCGACAGCGATGCCATTGTCCAGACACTGCTTCATCATCCACTGCTCGAGTTTCCCCGGCAGCTTGTAGTCGCTAGGGCAATACCATAGCCACGGCGTCTTCTGCCTGGCTTTTACTCCCTCCGGCTGTTTAGGAAGGGCCAAGTAGCAGTCATGCCCTTGCTATTTTCAGTAACTTTGCATTGGGCGGCAAGATTTTTCCACTGCCCTTCTTGCTGCTCAGACCGCCAGGCACCGTTTTTTTCTCCGGCGCAGCCATCGCGTAAGAAGAGGAGAGAACGCCAACGCTGATCGCCAATGCACTGATGAGACAAAGGATGTTTTTACTGATTATTTTCATAGATTGTTAGGTTCTTCACTAGCTCTGCCATCCATTCTATAGAGACGAACTTCATTTCCCAGAAAGAAATGCGTTTTGCAGTCACGTCTTCGCCTCTGCAAGGCTCGCATCCTGTCCTCCGCTTGCATTACGGGTCAATCTATTTACTTCCCAACACCCGGCCCCTTTGGGGTACATCATAAACTCCATCACTTTTCTACCTGAAACTAATTCGGAACCATCGACCTCAGATCATGGAGCTCAGGGCTCCGGTTTATTGAATGGTAGTTAGTGAGATTTCAGGAGTAGCGCGGCACGCTCGGCGATCGTGCCCTACCCAGGGCAACCGAAGGTTCGCCCGGTAGGGATTGACCGCCGGGCAATCCGAGCTACGCCATTCCTGCCTGTCCCCTTTTTCTCCATTTTGCGTCATAAACTTTCGAAAACTACAAAGTTCACCTTTTAGTATACTTTCAACCCATGATAAAAAGTTTCTCAGATACCACCACTGAAAAAATCTTTCGTAATCAGCCGCTCACTAAGAAAGAACTCGCAAGTTTGGCAGCCTAAATTTACAAAAAGCGCTCGCCAGACTTGATATACTAAACATCTCCTCAGAAAAAGACCTTCTACTCACTCCCTCATATCACTACCACACCCTCCACAATGGCAGATATTTAATCGATGCCGAATCTAGAAAATCCAAATGGAGAATCACCTTTCATTGGCATGATGACGAGCTCCAAGACTTAGCCCTGGTAAAAATTGAAGACACTCACTAATACTAGAATCTCCAACACACAGTAAAAAAATATGAAAACCATACCAAGAATCAACCCTGCTATCCAACTACTCGAGGACGAGCTCGAACACAGAATCATCAGCCAAACCCAACTTGCCGCTGAATGTGCAGTATCAAAAGGAATGATCTCAGATATACTCCATGACAGGAAACGTATCTCCGTAGACATGGCTCTAAAACTAGAAGCATTCCTAGGCATCAAAGCCAATATCTGGCTAGAAGCTCAGCTCAACTACGAGATCCACCAAGCCAGACAATGTCTAAAGTCAGCATGAAAATAGCCACTTAGGAGCCTAGCGGATGGCATGAGTTCTCACGTAGAAGAGCTTTATAAGCTCTTTGCGCTTCAAGAGAAGAAGTTGGAAACCTCTTTTACGTTCGCTTGGGCTACGGGGCTGGAAGCCCCGGCCACAGAAAACCCCCACTCCCCATCACTGGGGCGTGGGTTTTCGGCTGTCTCTCAGTGCATTTCTGAAGATCTCTGCGGGGTGGAGGGCGGATTTTTTTGTGCCGTCGTGGATCTGGTGGCGGCAGCTGGTGCCGGGGGCGGCGATGAGGATTTCGGCGTCGAGTTCTTTCAGATGGGGAAAGAGAACCAGCTCGCCGACTTGCATCGAGACTTCGTAATGTTCCTTTTCGTAGCCAAATGAGCCAGCCATGCCGCAGCAGCCGGAGGGGATTTCTTGCACGGTGTAGTTCACTGGTAGTGACAACATCTGCAGCGTAGGATTCACTGATCCAAGTGCCTTCTGGTGGCAGTGGCCATGGACGTGGACGCTGCGTTTCTCGCCAGTGAAACAACTACTGTCGATCCGTCCGGCATCGGCTTCGCGGGCGATGAACTCATCGAGCATCAGGCAGTGGGGTGCGAGCTGGCGGGCCGTCTCGCGCAGTGATTCATCGACCAGCGCGGGATACTCATCGCGGAATCCGAGGATGGCGGAAGGCTCGATGCCGATGAGCGGTTCTTCGGCGGAAACGATGGTGGCGAGCTGCTGGACGTTTTCATTGGCAAATTTCTTGGCGCGGCGGACGAGACCTTTGGAAAGCGATGCCCTACCGCTTTCCGCGTGGGCAGGCAGGTTCACTTCATACCCTAACAGCTCAAGTAGCTCGACGGTGGCGATGCCGGCGTCGAGGTCGTTGAAGTTGGTAAATTCATCACAAAACAAATGGACGCGGCCGAGACGCTCGCCACGCAGAGAGGGCAGGGGAGTGCGGTTTTGGAACCAGCGGTGGAGTGTGATCTTGTTCAGCTTTGGCATGCTGCGATCTGGGTGGAATCCTATCAGCCTGTTAGCCATGCGGCGCAGAAGCGGTGTTTGTAGAATGGCATTGTAGAGCCACGGGGCGAACGATGCGAGCCGTGCGCTACCGGCAAAATGTGCGATGATCCGCGAGCGTAGCGGCACGCCATTAGCATCGTGATAGTGCTGCTGGAACTCGGCCTTGAGCTTGGTCATATCGACGCTGGACGGGCACTCAGATTTACACGCCTTACACGACATGCAGAGATCCATGACCTCCTTAATTTCCTCGCTATCGAAGGGATTGCTGGCGTCGTGTGGGTTGGTGAGCATCTGGCGCAGGATGTTAGCGCGGGCGCGGGTGGTGTGCTTTTCCTCGCGGGTGGCCATGTAGCTCGGGCACATTGTGCCACCTGCCTGCGGCCCCTTGCGGCAGTCGCCGGAGCCATTGCATTTCTCGGTAGCGCGCACTATGCCGAGCACATCGCTGAAATCGAAGACCGTTTCATACTCCGGAGTCCCTTGCTCTGGGCTGTGGCGCAGTGAGGTATCCATCGGCGGCGTATCGACGATTTTGCCGGGATTAAAAAGATCACCGGGATCAAAAGCCGCCTTCACCTCGCGCATGAGTTGGTAGCAATGCTCGCCGACCATTAACGGAATAAACTCTCCACGCAGCCGCCCGTCACCATGCTCACCACTCAGGGAACCACGGTATTTTTTGACAAGGTGCGCAATGTCAGTGGCGACATCGCGGAACATTTTCAGCCCCTCCGGTGTCTTCAGATTGAACAGCGGGCGGGTGTGAAGCTCGCCCGATCCAGCGTGAGCGTAGTAAACGCATTCGATGTCATATTTCGTGCGCAGTATCTCATCGAACTCCGCAATGTATTCCGGTAAATCATGCACATCCACAGCGGTGTCTTCTACATTTTCGCGAGGTTTGGTGTCGCCTACGACGTTGCTCATCAGCCCCTGGCCAGCCTTGCGGAGTTCCCAGACTTTCTGTCCCTCATCGTCCCACAGCACCGGCGTGGCGTAGCTATGTCCAGCGGTTTTCCAATCGTCGATGAGAGCATCGACCACCTGCTCGGCCTCAGCGCGGGTGTGGCGGCGGATTTCCACCACTAGAATCGCTCCAGGATCGCCGACCACGAATGACCTGTTGCGCCGCTGAGCGGGGTTGGATTCCGTGCACTTGAGAATATGCCGGTCGATTAACTCACAGGCGCTCGGCGCGTGAGGCAGGGCGAGAAGGTTGGCTTCTAGGGACTCCTTGACCGTTTCAAAATGACCGCAGACGAGTGCGGCGTGAGCGGGCGGCAGCGGATCACAGGCGAGCTCTATCTCGGTGGCGAAAAACAGCGTTCCCTCCGAGCCAGCGATGAGTTTGCAGAAATTCAACCGCTTCTCGGATGCGGGATCGAACACCTCGGCGTCCATCAATAGGTCGAGCGCATAGCCGGTGTTGCGACGCGGAATCGAGCGACGCGGGAAATTCTCGGTGATGGCTTGGCGGTTTTCGGAGTCGCCTAACATCGATTTAAATTTTCGATAAATCCGATTTTCCAGCGTATCCGGACCAGCGCATTTCGCCTCAAACTCTGCTTGCGTGAGCTGCCCAAATGTAACCTCGCTAGCATCGCTAAGAAATCCGCGCACCGACACCAAGTGATCGCGCGTGCTGCCATAGACCATCGAGTTCGAGCCGCAGGAATTATTCCCCACCATCCCACCCATCATGGCGCGGTTAGCGGTGGAAGTTTCCGGTCCGAAGAACATCCCGTGAGGGGCGAGGAATCGGTTCAACTCATCACGCACCACCCCGGGCTGGACGCGGACGTGGCGGGTCTCCTCATCTACTGAGAGGACGCGGGTGAAGTGCTTCGAGATATCGACCACCAGACCGCTACCGACACACTGGCCGGCAAGCGACGTTCCGGCCGCGCGCGGGATCAGACCGAGTTTGTTGCGGCTGGCAAACCGAATAATTTCCCGGATGTCATCCTCACTCCCGGGCAGAACCACACCGACTGGCAGCTCCTGGTACTCCGAAGCATCTGTGGCATAAAGCCGCCTCAGAGTGCTGCCGGTGTGCAGTTCGCCATCGATACGTGACGCGAGCTGGCCGAATGGAATGTAGCTCATGATGGTTATCGTTTTCTTGCCTTAGGCTTGATTTCTGCGGCTATCTTTGCCGCCACTTGAGTGGCTAGACCGGTGTATCCTTCGGGATTGAAATGGCAGCCGTCTTTCTGTTGCCATTGTTTTAATTTTGGCCGAGCAAGCGCATAGAGGTCATTGATGACGATGCGATTGTCTTGCATCAACTTCGCGGCAAGCTTGTTGTTCTCAGCAAGAAATTTCTTGGTGTCTTTCCCATACGAGACAAATGGTGTGGTGCTGGCCCAGATCAGTTTGGCCTTGGTTCGCTTGACTTCTTTGAGCACGCTCTTGAGATTCTTGATGTATTGTTGATGAGTGTATCTGCGTTTCAAATCTGCTATTTTGTAGTTGCCCAAATTGTTAGGCATGATGAGTTTGCCGTTATGCAGGTAGTGGGTGTCCCAGATGCCAAAATTGAAATGAATGACATCCCACTTTCTGTTAGCCACCCATGCCTTCATGGTTTTCGCTCCATGACCCGAGTACATGCAGTTTCCCGCAGGGCGAAACACATCCGCCTTACCATTTAACAACTTGCGAACTGCAATGGTGTATCCGATAGAGATCGAGTCTCCTATGATCAAGACATTGGGCAAGTCCGGATTATCCGTTGGATTCACAAAGGGTTTTTGCAGATGAGGGGCATCCTCTTTATTTGGTGTCGCAACGCAAGCCTGCGCGTCTATGGCGAATGAAGTGAATACAAGGATCAGTGATGTTAGTTTTTTCATGGCTGTCATTTTGTTCTAGTGTTGCACCTCCAGCAGTGCTGATTGATCGCTGATATGTAGTTTCTCGATGGTTAGAAGACCGGCTTCGTTCGCCTTTGTGGCACCGGACTGCACGGGTTTTCCCTCACGACTGAGGGACCATTGGTAAGTTTTTCCCGCCTCGGTTTTAAATTTCTGCAGGCGACGGAAAATCACGGCAGTGTGCGTGGAGTTCGGCAGATTGACCTTCTCCCTCATTGCGGGCTTGAGTTCTGTTTTGTTGACCAGGCGGAGGTTGATCTGAAAGTTTGCGGGAGTATCAGCAATGGTTTTCCATCGGAACAGGGCGCCGATCTGGCCGGATTTATCACCACCAGTCGCGTTCTTAAAACCCGGGTATTTGTTGTTCGTACTGGAATTTGAGAATACTGGATAAGCCTCGTTTTTGCGGATCGATCGCCATGGGAAAACTTGCGCCGCAGGGTGGTATCCGGCGGTTGAACTATTGTGACCATGCTGCCCCCATGCGAACATCAGAGGGAATTTTTTTTCCTCGAAGTAGGCAATCAACTTCTCCTGTCCTTTACTCCAGTTGTCATTTGGTGCGGAGAAATTGACGAGAATAGGTGGATCCGGAATGTCCTTGCCAAACATGCGGTGTTGGATGTGCTCGACTCCAGCTGGCACCATCACGTTCACCGCCGCAAAGATGTCACCACGCTTCATGCCGATCCCGAGACTGCCGCTCCCGCCCATTGAAATGCCGCTGAGATACACGCGGTTGCGATCGACTTGATAGGTCTTGATCGCCCATTCGATCGTCGTAAGAATCCGTTTTTCCGTAGGGCAATACGCTTCCGCATATTTCTCAGGCTCCCGCTTGATCGAGTGTGCACCCCACCACCAGTCGTTGCGGTTCTTGCGGCAATCTAGGTAGAGGATGACTTGATCCTCAAGCCCCACGTAGTGAAACCAACCTGGATTCTTGAAGGCATAATCTATGGCAATGTCAGCACTGCCACCCGCTGAGTGCAGGATCACATGCAGCGGCTTTTTCTTGGGATTGTCAGCAAGTGGGAAAACGCAGAAGTAATCCCGCTGTGGCTTTTCATACCCCCACTCAGGGATGCTGTCGTGTTCGTAGCGCAGGACCTTTCGCTCGCCTTTTTTAAACTCCTTAACCAGCTTCATCTCGGGCTTACCGAAACTGACCTCTTCTGAGGCAGAGAGTAACGCTGAGGATAATAGCAGGGTGGAAAGAACCCTAACGCATGGTTTGATCATGGACGACATCTTCACTTTCTCAGTTCTATTTGGAAGGTTTTAATGGCTGCCACTTCTCGCGGTATTCCATCTTCACCTTGCCGGTTTTCTCATCCAGAAACAGCGGCAGAAACAGATAGCGCGATTTATTGATGTCGTTTTTATCCGGATTCCACCACTGGTCGCAGAGTGCCATCACGGTGTCGGACTCCTTGAGGTAAATCAGGTCGGTGACCTGAGATCCCCAAGTCTTCTGCTCGCTGATGTCTGCCTGCTTTTTGTATTCTCCTAGCGGTGAATCGGCCACGGCACACTTGGTATTTGAACCCGCCCAACCATGAACGCCGGATGCGACTGCGATGTACTTGCCTTTGTGTTTCACCATGGCAGGTGCTTCGCAGCCTTTATCAAAGATCACCACGCCGTCTCTGTTACTGGTCAAGTAGTCGTCACTGAGGCTATCGATACGGATGGCATAACGCCAACCGTTCGCTGGCTTGGCATCTGGTGCATTGTGATCACAGTAGATCACGTAGGCCTTACCATCGTCATCTTGGAAGACATTCATGTCGGATCCAAACCCAGTTGAGGTGCCCATTTGTTGCGGCCCGTGTGGCGTGTAAGGACCCTCTGGATGATCGGCTGTTGCGACACAGAGAAACGACGCCGGCATCGCCACAAACCAACGGTACCACATCACATACTTCTTGGTCTTTTCATTGTACATCACATGCGCGCGCCCGGTGGCTCCGACCTTGCCGAAGCCTTTCTCAGGGCGCGGTAGGCACACGCCTTTGTAAGTCCAGTTTTTCAGATCCGTGGAGCTGTAGACCAGTACGCCGTTCCACACTGGCCCTGCCGTCATGCGGAACCTGCCCTTGGGATTATTTTCATAGCTGCTGCCATACCAGTAGAAGGTGTCACCAAAGCGGGCGATCTCACCTTCATGCGCGGCGATGGGATTACCTTTGGTATCCTTCCAGTCGGTGCCATTGACGATGGATGTTTTGTTCGCTTGCGGATCTGCAGAGGCAAGATGCGCCAAACAGATCACTGACATGGAGAGTAACCAGATTTTAGGGGACATGGCTTACAAGTCGTACTGGGGAACCTTCATCCACTCGCCACCTTTGAGGGCTGACTTGTGGGCGATCACGCCACCGAGGGTCATGTTCAGAGCATCGCCGATATCTACGATGGGCTTCTTATCCAGCAGGATGGACTCGATGAAATTGTTAGTCAGTTGTCCGTGAGAACCACCGTGACCGCCGCCTTTGACGCTTGGTGGCATTGGTGGACGCTTGCCGCTGATTTTTTTATCATGTGGCTTTTCTCCGTAGACGCGACCTTTTTCACCGTGGGCATCTTTCATGTCCCAGCTACCACCCATCCGCGAGATACCACCTTCGCTGGTCTTGAACATGGCTATTTCCGTGCCAAATGGGTTCTTGTGCTGGTTGTCACCCTTATTGTATTCGGCGTAGTGACCGGCTGTGCCCACTCCGGAGACTTCGGTGAATCGTCCGCCGGTGATACCAACGTAGTAAGCCGTCGCATGGGTGGGATACCACATTGGTGGGAGGGCCTTGCGCCAGCCGTTGAGATCAATCTTACCGTTCTTGGGGTTGTAACCTGGAAGTCCCTTGGGACCGAAGTCATGCCAGTATTCACCCTCTGAGTAGATGATCTTGCCTAAGGCACCAGCCTGGTATTGCATGCGTTTGGCGTAGAGGTCGGTATGGAACATTGAGGTCTCATTCATCATGTATTTCATGCCGCTCTTCTTCACCGCATTAAACAATTTCTCTGCCTCATCTTCCGCTTCAAAACCAAACACGGCTGGTACTGCCGAGACGACGTGCTTGCCGTGATTCAGCGCCATGATTGCCAGGCGTGCATGGCTCGGGGCATCGGTGGCAATGTAGATTGCCTCGATGCTTTTGTCCTTGATCATTTCTTCACAGGATGGGTAAGTCTTTTTGGCACCTACTGCTCTGGCCAAGGCTGCACAGCGCCCAGGATCTAGATCGGTGGCTGCGACCACTTCGACATTGGGGTGGTTTTGGTAAAAGAATGCCCCGCCGAATTTACAGAGGCCGTATCCGGCGATGCCCACTTTGATCTTGCGATCGGAAACCGACTGCCAGCCTCTGGCCGCATTTGGATCGTCCTTGGTTTTTTCAAATCCTGGAATGACTTTTCCATCAGCATCCTTGGGTGCCTCTTTGGCCGCCCCCGCGCTACCTGCCATTCCCAAGAATGCCGCCGCGCCGCCAATTCCTGCGCCACTAATTCCATGTAGGAAACCTCGGCGTGACATGCCGGATTGTTCCAAGTTCTCGATGATGTTTTCGCTGTTTAGTTCTTCGTTGTTTAGTTCTTCGTTGTTCATGATGTTATTTTACGTTAGGAGTGTAGTGATTTTAGCGAGGAAAATTTGGAAAATGTTCTATTTTTCATCTGCTGTTAAGCTCATGTTATTCAGTAAGCATATCGCACAATACCCAATTGCTATGTGAATGCAATGTAGCGAGTGCATCCAATTCATGTACAAATCCGACTTTATGAAGGAACAAGGGTAAACCTGAGTGTTCAATCACGTAATTTACGGATCACCTTCGCCCTACTTCTGGAGCTTAAGCTTTTTGAGCGATTTATCTGGCGCGCCTAAGGCACACTTGATGGCGAAGGCGGTCAAATTTTCTGACTGGAACCAGCCTTTCCACATGTTGTGACCTTGACCTTTGACCAGCACTACTTCCATTGAGCCGCCAGATTTTTTGTAGCGCTCCGCTAAAATCGCGGTGTTTTTTTCATGGGGGACTATTTTATCGCTATCTCCTTGAAAATGTAGAACGGGGACACCGGCTTCTGCGAGGGGCTTAATCCGTTCGATGGGATTGTGCTCGCTCAGCGTTGCCTTTAGTTCCTCAGCAGTCATCTTGTAGGCACCTGCAGCCTTTTTGAGTCCGGGGTAGCTTTCTAGATTGCAGACTGGATAGAGCGCGGCGATGCCACCGACTTTGGTGGGATTTTCCACGGCCCAGTTGTAGAGCATGAGTCCGCCACGGCTCCGGGCAAGTAGGCAGGGTTGTTTGGAAAATTTGCGTTGAGTGACGAGATACTGGTGAAGATCTGAAAACAACTTGCGTCCATCCGGGCTGCCGTAGGACTCGCCGACATCGATTCCGGCGATGGCAATGCCCTTGGCAAGAAACCTCTCGAACATCCAGACTTCGGCCTTGGACGGGAGTCCGCGCAAGGTCGGCGCATACCAAACCCAGGGGGTATTTGCGGTTACTTTTTTCGGCAGGATGATGAAGGCATCGCGGCCATTGAGTTTGAAGGACTCGCCTGCGAGTGGCAGCTTCTTGTCTCCCTCCGTAATTTTAGCCGCCTCATCAGCGTGACAAGCTGTCGCTAACAACACGGTGAAAGATAAAAGTTGCCCAACCGCGAGGCTTGAGCACTTAAGAAATATAGCGAGATTCATTCTGTTTTATTTACTCAGCAATTCTACCATCAGCTTGCCCATCCCTTCTCCTACTTTCATGTAGGTATCTGGATCGCCACCGTAGTGACCTCCGCTACCTCCCTTGGATACAGGTTTCGAATAGAACACCGCGGCCTTATCTTTGGATTCTGGAAGCTCAGCGAAGGTAAACATCTTTTGTGAAAGAGTTGCGCTCTTGTCGTGTTCACCCAATGTGGCACATACAAACTTGGCGTTTGGTGCGTTAAAATCTTTTTTCAGGTCGTTGAACAGAAAAGCTAGGTTCTTGTCGTAATTCTCGACACTGCCCTTGCCTTCTGCATTTCCCTGCCACCAGAAAAATCCCGCAACTTCGAATTTAGTGGCACCTGGATAATAGGTAGCCAACTTCTTAAGTGCATCCTGTGCGGCGCCTACGTCTTGGTCATACTGAAGACCTGCATACCAGCCATCTCTATCAGCTTTGACTTTCCGATTCGAGCTCTCCGAGTCTCCTTGGTATGATTTTCCTCCAGCTCCAGTGCCTACCGCACTGGGTGGTAGCAAGTCCCAACCCAGAGCACGGTTGCCCACACATGATTTCAATATTAGGACTGGCGCGTCAATCACGTGACCCAGATAATTCCCAATGCCTATTTCTGGGCCAAACTTTCCACTACCATTACCATTTTCAGCGGTTAACCAATCATTGTACCTTAATCCTCCCATACAGAAAAAGGTATTGCGAACATCCTTGCGCACGTTCCAGGCACCTCCATCATCCACAAGGTATGGGTATTTTTCTGCAGCGATTCCCTTAAGGCTACCTGCATTCCCAAAGCCAAGCATATTGGATTGACCCATCATAATAAAAACCTGCACTGGCTTGCTCATGTCCGCTTCTTTACCATCTGGATCTGGAAGTACATCGGGGAGCTTCCCCGCAACAATTGTTTTTGTGTCCGCTACTTTTGGCGTGAGGTTTTTTGCTTCGGTCTTGATGAACTCGATATCTGCAGCCGATAAGATAGACTGATTGAACTTCATCGCTCGTCCATTTGTTTTAGTGACTTCTACGTTTCCGGTGGATTCATCGTATGATTTCAGTTTAGCTTCGAAGGTTTTACTGCCGTCAGCACTAGTCCACTCGCGGCCATCTGCGGTAGGGTGTAGTAAGCCCATCGCGAGTATTAAGTAGAGTAAGGTTGTTTTTTTCATGTATTTTAATTGGTTGATTAATTTTCGTAAGAAGTGGCTATTTAAGCGTCACATTCAATTTAGTTTAAAGCTCTATTATAACAATACGATTCAAATTTCAATAAGTTACAGCTTAAATAAACAATTGTCGAATTTCCTTTAGGTTGTTTTTTATGAAGCAATTACTAATTCGAATTACAATTATGCTAAAAATTAGAGGACTCCAAGAAGAAAAACGGCGTATTTATCTTTTTGTCTGAAGAGCTTTCGCTGGCTTATCTCTAGCTACATCAGTTGAGAAAATTTCATGGCCTATTCCTTCAAGATTAGTCCGAATGAAGGAGTGGGTATTTTCGTGAGATTTAAAATTTTCGTAAATCTTTCAACCATGCCATTATGCTTTTGGCCAGCGGTCGCTCACTTCCTGAATCCAGTTGTGGGCGATGAGCTCATGACCTTGAGGGAGAGGGTGTATCCCGTCCCAGATCCAATGTTCAGGAGACGCTGATTTCGCTGCCACATCGAAGATGTCCTGAGTCTTGATATGCACAGCATCATAGTCTTTTGCCAGTTGGGAGACTACTATTCTTAGTTTGTCGGTGGAGCTCCGCCGGGCTTTCCAAGCTTTCTCATCCTTCAATTTACCAGACCTTAGGACGAAAGGATCTAACAGAACGATTCTCAAGTCAGGGTTGAATTTTCTGCTGGCATCGAGTATATGGCGGTAGTCAGTCTCAAATTCATCTGCCTGCTTTCCTGCGCTGACATCGTTGGTTCCGATGAGAATACTCAGGACATCGGGCTTCATATAGATAGCATCTTTTTCCCAACGCTTGCGCAGGTTCGCCACCGTGTTTCCACTAATGCCGCGGTTATTGATATCAAGCTGCGCTTCGGGTAAATCAACACCAAGCCTTGCCGCAATAAGATAGACGTAGCTATGGCCCAGATAGTGGTTTCGGTCACTCTGATTCCGCCCCCACTTCATGTCAGTGATAGAGTCGCCCTGAAATAATATCCGACTATCTCTCTTAAAAGATGGTAGCTGGTAGTTGTAACCACCGACTGCGGATGTGTTGGCAACTGGTTGCTCTGCTCTGGCATTGTTGCAGAGCGCAGCTGAGCCAATGGTAGCCAAACCGCTTGTGATGAAGTTACGTCTATTTTGCATGATTATTTTTGGGGTTGAGTTGGGTTGGGGGGTGAGATTGATTTGCCCGACTTCATGGCAAAGAGTATTTTATCAAGCTGATGACCACATTCTAGTCTCTATGAGTTGGGTAATGTCTTGAACGCGTTCTATGGAATCAATGTCATCCTCAATGATGAGTAAAGCATATATCGTTCCCAGGTAATACAGAACATTTATAATTTCAGATGGTGTCATTATATTTGGCTTAATGCGGCTGCTCACTTTCTTCTCTAAATCTTCTTTGCTGTATGCGATATGCTATGCTAATTGTTTCTGATGACAGATTCTGTGATAACTGAAGTACTGGCTAATCTGGGAGTGGATGAGGGTTATTTTCTTGAGCGGGGGATGGTGAGGTTTGAAGATGTAGCGGTCACTGGTGATGAGTTAGTGGTTGTGCAGGTGGATGATGATGGACGTGAGCATGAACTAGTTGCTGGGGCGGCGATGGCTTGGCGTATGATGATGGATGCTGCGACAGTTGATGGTTGTGAGTTGTTGATGGTGTCTGCCTATCGGAGTGTGGAGAGGCAAAGTGAGATCGTCAGGGGTAAGTTTTTAAGGGGCCAGGGGGCGGAGGAGATTTTTGCGGTGTCGGCTCCGCCTGGGTTTAGTGAGCATCATACGGGGAGAGCGGTGGATATTTCTACGCCCGAGTATGCGGCGCTGGAGGAGGAGTTTGAGCGGTCTGCGGCGTTTGGCTGGCTGGGTGAAAATGCCGGAAGGTTTGGATTTACGATGACCTATGGGCGGGGGAATGCCTATGGATTCATGTATGAGCCGTGGCACTGGGTTTTTGGCGTAGGAGAAAGTGTGAAGGAAAAAGGTTAAAGGCTTGGGTTGATGGAAACTATTTGAATGGTGGATTTTAATCATGATGAAGACTGAAATTAGTGAGCCGGTGAAGCGGGGGAGGCTTCGCAGATTGTTGGGGAAGGAATATTATAGGGCTAGGCGTGCTGTGGGGTGGCGGGTGGATGCACTACTGGGAAGGAAGGTTTGGGCGCGGCAGGTGAAGTATAGAGGTGATATTGGGGGTAAATTTTTTGAGAATGTGGTGTTTGAGCACAAATCGGTCATTTTACGAAAGCTGGCGGGGGTGGATATGCAGCTACAGGAAAATAAACGGCGTAATTTGGAGCTGGCGATAGCGCACTTAAATGATGTGGTGATCCGCCCAGGGGAGACGTTTTCTATCTGGAAAAATGTGGGGAGACCTACGCGGCGGAAGGGGTATTTGGAAGGGCTGGTGCTGGAGCAAGGGAAGCTAGCGAGTGGCGTGGGCGGGGGGATTTGCCAGCTGGGAAATTTGCTTTTCTGGTTATTCGCGCACAGTCCGCTGCAGGTGACTGAGCGGTTTAGGCATGGGTTTGATGTGTTCCCGGATGTGGGAAGGAAGGTACCATTCGGGGCGGGTGCTACGCTAGCTTACAATTACATCGACCTTCAGGTGCTGAACGAGACGCTGGATGATTTTAAGGTGGAGTTGTGGCTGGATGACGAGTTTCTCTATGGGAGGCTGCTGTGTGAGAATCCGCTGGAGAGGGAATACCGGGTGGAGGAGCGCAATCATCTGATCCGCCAGCAGTTCTGTGGCGGGTATTCACGGCATAATGAGATAGTACAGGTGGTGACGGATCGGGAGGGGGATGAGAGTGAGCGGCTACTGGTAAAGAATGATGCAATCATGATGTATGCGCCGCTGTTGGAGGATAGGGGGTAGTGCCGTTTAAAGATTTAAGGGGGAAGTTTAAGGGTGCTTGAATTGTTGTTTTGCTAATGATAAATCCCAAATTTCTAATTCCTCTTTTACAGAGGGGTGTAGCTGCGCTGTCGTTGGTTGATGAGGGTGGTGTGGGTGTAGCCAGCGGCTTTGGCTATTTCGATGGCGGTGTCGCGATCGCGGGCTACTTCGCCAGGGTGGTGGGCGTCCGAGGAGATGATGAGGTCGATGCCGGCATCGCGTGCAAGTTCTAGGAATACGGTGTCTGGGTAAACTTCTGCGCAGGGCTTGTGGAGACCGGCGGTGTTTAGCTCGATAATAGAGCCGGCGGTGGCGATGGCATCGATGGCGGGTTCGTAGTAGCGGGTGAGGTCGCCTGTTGGCTTGTAGCCAAATTTCTTGATGAGGTCTGGGTGGGCTAGGATGTCGTAGAGGCCACTGTCTGCCATTGCGGTGTAAGCTTTCCAGTAGAGGTCCCAGGCTTGGTGGATGTCGCCATCTTCTTCGCTTTTGGCCCATTTTCCCAGCCATTTTGGGTTGTCGAAGTCCCAGGGGTCCGAACTGGTCTCGGCGATGTAGTGGACAGAACCGATGAGGTAATCCCAGGGGTGGAGGGTGCGGAGGTGCTGGGTCCATGGTCCGTTGGATGAGCCCGGGAGCCAGTCGCATTCTAATCCGCTGCGAATAGTAATTTTATTTCCAGTTTTGGCGGCGTGTTTGTTTGCGTGAGCTTTGGCAGCATCGATCCACTTAATGTAGTCGGGGATCTGAGTGCTTAGCATACGCCAGTTATCGTAGGGTTCTGAGCCGTCTGGTTTCTGGAGCGGGGCATGGTCAGAGATGCCATATTCTGTGAGGCCTGCGGCGATGGCAGCATCGATGTACTGCTCGGGTGTGCCTTCGGCATGTAGGCAGAGGGGTGTGTGGGTGTGATAGTCGGCGCTCATGTAATGGTGTTAGAGGATAAAGGGGAAAGGATAAAGGATAAAGGTGGTGGTGTGGTTTTTGTCATTATTAGTTAAGGTGTCTCACTAGTTGCTTGCATAATGGGAATAATGGGTCATTTTGTGTTCTCTTGAAAAACCGAGAAGAAAGATTAGCAGAATTAAGAGAAAGCGAAAGAAAAACGATGTCACAATCCAATTATATCCCAGAAGATGCCCCATTTAATGCCGAACAACGTCAGTGGCTGAACCAGTTGGTAGGAAATTTTATTTTAGATCTGACATCGGGTAAGGGTATCGGAGGGCATGGAGGTGCAGCAGTGGTGCCGGTGACCATTTTAGTGGGATCGCAGACGGGGAATGGTGATGGACTGGCTAAGAAGCTCTCTAAGGCGATGGCAAAGATGAATTTTGCGCCACAGGTGGTGGATATGGGCAGCTATGATAAGGCGCGTCTCTCGGAGGAGCAGAATGTGCTGATCATTACCTCTACGTATGGTGATGGCGAGCCGCCAGATAGTGCCGCGGACCTGCATGAGTATGTCCGTAGTGAGGCCGCTCCAAGGCTTGAAAACATGAGTTATTCGGTGTTATCACTGGGTGATACGGAGTATCCAGATTTTTGTCAGGCAGGGATTGATTTTGACGAGGCATTTGAGAAGCTTGGGGCACGTAGGGTGTTCCCTAGGATGGATTGTGATGTTGAGTATGATGATGATTTCGCAACGTGGAAGACTGGCGTGATGGATGCGCTGGGAGGATCTGCCGGGACGGTGGATGAGTATGATGATGCGGCTGAGGATGGTCATGAATATGGGAAGAAGAACCCCTATCCATCAACTATCTTGAAGAATGTGAATCTGAATAAGGCTGGTTCTGAGAGAGAGACGTATCATATCGAGTTATCACTAGAGGGATCTGGGCTTGAGTATGAGGTGGGGGATGCACTGGGCGTGATGCCTAGGAACTCTGAGGCGCTGGTGGATGAAATGCTATCAAACTTGCCATTTAAGCCTACTGAGGAAGTGCCGCTGCCGGGAGGTGGTGAGGCGAGCTTGCGCGAGGCGTTGATTGATCATTATGATGTTCGTAGTCTGAATAAGCGGTTCTTGCAGAGTTGGCAGGCGCGTAGTGGTTCTCCGTATCTGAGATCACTGGTTGAGGCTGATGATAAGAGTGCTTACGATGATTTTTGTTGGGGTAGGGATTTAATTGATTTGATCACAGATCATCCTGCGGATTTCTCGGATGCTGAGGAATTTGTGGGTGCTCTGAAGAAACTGCAGCCTAGGTTGTATTCAATCTCATCTAGCCCAAATGCCCATCCTGGTGAGGTGCATTTGACCGTGGCGATTGTGCGATATCATAGCAGTTTTCGAGATCGCGGTGGTGTGTGCTCTACATTTTTGTGTGATCGTTCTGAGGGAATCCAGCCTGGGGTGTTCGTTCATTCGAATAAAGCATTTAGGTTGCCTGATGATGGCGATAAGCCGGTGATCATGGTTGGGCCAGGGACAGGTGTGGCTCCATTCAGGGCATTCCTAGAAGAGCGCAAGATTTCTGGTGCTAAAGGTTGGAACTGGTTGTTCTTCGGGAATCCTCACGAGAAAGAAGATTTTCTCTACAAGGATGAGCTTGAGCAGATGCAAAAGGGTGGTGTCTTGACGAAGCTGGACCTGGCATTTTCTCGGGATCAGGCAGAAAAAATTTATGTTCAGAACCGGATGCTAGAAAATGGTGCTGAGCTATGGAAGTGGCTTAACGATGAGGGGGGGTACTTCTATGTATGTGGTGATGCGTCTCGGATGGCTAAGGATGTGGATGCAGCGCTACATGAAATAGCTCAGAAGCATGGTGGGCTCTCAGAGGCTAATGCAAAGGAGTTCATCAAGCAGCTGAAAAAAGAGAAGCGCTATGCGCGGGATGTTTATTAAGAGTTCTTAATGGCTAAGGAGTCAAAGGTGGCTGTTGTAAATTTTTATTAATTTATCATCTAGGGTGCTTGACTTAGGGGCTTCAGACCTTTAAAAAATAAATTCTAATATGAATACTACCAAAACGTTCTTAAGAAAATCTAGCCAAATAGTCATTGCCGTAGCGGTGAGCTTACAGCTAAGTCAATGTGATTCTAGCACTGATCTCACCGTTAACCCAAATGCTAATTTCGATGTGGATAACAGGTATATTAAAGATGATCTAGATGCCAATCTTGAAGCCACAGTTGCATTCCCGGCTTCATTACTAAGCGGGGAAGAAGTGATTCTTGAAGGCTTTATTGATGCTGATGAAAACATTGAAAGCCAGGTGAGGTCCTCAGGGCAGGTTTTCATAGAAAACTTTCGTTTTAATTTTAGTAAAAGAAGCGTTGCATTAAGAGATATATCAGTCACAAGAAATGACGAAGCGATCATTTACCGCTCTAGTGATCACTTAATTGAGGACGATGGGGAATTCATAGCTGCTCTCGCAAAGCTTCAACAGACATCTACTGGGATTGACTCATTAAAACAGGCATTATTGATTGATCAAACCATTACTGAAGGTGGTGTGGTGGGATTTACAAACGACGAAGTTAGGGTCATTCTAAACGCGATTAAATCTCAAGGTCATACAGCTGAAATTGAAGATGAAAGCAGATTCTTTCGAGTTTTAACAGATCAACATTACAGATTAACAGCGACCTCGAGTAATCAACTTTTAGTCGATGAGCAAAAAATAACTGGTAATGTGTTAATGACTAAATTCTGGAGGCAGCTTGTGTTCGAATCTGAATTTGACGAAAACGGAAACCCCGTAAGTGACGAATGGACTATAATTCTGGGTGATTCATTATCATCAGATATAATACTTGGCACGTTTGAGATTCAATTAAACTCGCTCTAATTTAAACATACCTAGAAAGCAAATATGAAAATTACTCTACCATTATTACTGACATGCACATCCGTATTATTTACTTCGTGTGACTCCAATACACCTTTAGATAGCGGAGTTGATGAATCTGAATTAGCAACGGTTCTCTCGGTCCCCGCCAATGGCGACACGATTATATTCTCTAACACAGACGGCAAAGCAGGGCCATTTCTCGAAGAGATTACATTGACTGGAGCAACAACTTCTACTACGTCTATTAATTATGAATATAGCCAAGTGTCTTTTCAGCGCTTTGATTTGAACGCTGTTACTCAGAGCGGAGGTACAGAATTAAGCGGCCCTCTTGATAACCTTCTTGGAGAGCCAGTCACACTGAGCTCTCGCTTTAGGGAGCTAATTTTGCGTGAAGAGGCCGATTTCACAAGTGATGAACTCCAAGAAGTCATTGATTTGCTCAATCCCTCAGGTGCATCTCTCATCATAGATCCTGACGATCCTCTCAAGATTCTTTCTACTATTGAACGTAGATACCGGTTCGAAGTGACCTCTAATTTGGGAGACAAAATAAGGGGGTCAATGGGAGGAGTATACTTTGCTCAAGAAAATAGCTATCTAGTTAGCTTTCGAGAGCCGACAACAAGTGAATTGAACAAATACAGATTCATCACTATCCAGCACAAAATCCCATTCATCACAGGGTTGGCAAATGATGTTCAAGTCACTGAACGCGGAACCTTCGTGCTGGACTTAGTAAACCGTAATAATCAACCTAGATAAACCATAACAATCAACCTAGAAATTAAAGTTTTCAGAAGCCTGGCAACAGCGTTTGTTGGTGCAGGAGGCGACAACATTTTTCTCAGGTGAGGTAATTCTAGTTTCTTCAGATTATAGCTAACATCTCTTGGACTAGGCTTATGCTTTTCAGCCCCGGGGAGGTCTCTACACCTGAAGCAACGTCGAGCATATATGGTTTTATCAATGCTGCTTGAGCTGCGTTATCAGGAGTGATGCCCCCAGCGAGGATCACCTCTTTTTCTGGATGGGCTAAGATGAATTTTGCTGCTAGTTTCCAGTTAAATGGCTTACCTTCTCCTCCATAGTTTGGCACGAAGGTGTCGAGCAAAATTCTATTACTGAGCAGTGTGGGCGGTTGAATGGCCGAGTCTTCGACATGGATTCTTATTACTTGAATAAAATCTATATTATAGCGAATCATCTCTTCATAATAAGAAGTATCTTCGTCTCCGTGAAGCTGTGCAGAATCGATTAATCCTTCATCATAAATTTCTTTGATCCGGGAAATATCTTCATTCACAAAAACTCCGACTCGGTGAATATTGTCCCTAACCTCGTTCAAAAAAGGCTTGGCATCTTGAGGGTCTATATAGCGCTTTGATCCTTTCCAGAAATTAACTCCAATAGCGTCTACACCCAATGCTGCTAGTCGGATTGCATCTGTTGCTTGTGTCACACCACATACTTTTAGTTTGCATCGCATGAAGAATATAATAATCGATATTACTTTAATAAAAAGACTTTTTACTGAGCTTTTTATAAGATTAACATACAGTCACCGTAGGAATAGAAGCGATACTTTTCGGCGACGGCTTCTTTATAAGCCTCCAAGATCAATTCTCTTCCAGCGAAAGCGCTTACTAGCATGATCAGGGTGCTCATCGGTAGATGAAAATTAGTTAGGAGCCTATCAACGATCTTGAACTCGAATCCAGGGTAAATGAAAATATCTGTCGCGCCTGAGCATTCTGTCAGATGTGGGTTTTCTCTCCCTAGGCTTTCTAACACTCTAGTCACTGTGGTTCCTACAGCAGTTAATTTGGGTGCGGTATTTATTTTCTTAGCAGTGCTGTCAGAGAGCGTGTATTTTTCTGAGTGCATCTCATGATCCAGAATATTCTCCGCCTTCACTGGTCTGAATGTTCCCACACCCACGTGGAGTGTTAGGAAGTCATGGTTCAGATTAGCCAGCATTTCTGGGGTGAAATGCAGCCCAGCTGTAGGTGCTGCGATGGCTCCTTCCTCACGTGCAAATGTGGTCTGGTATCGGTCCAGATCCTTGGCATCACTGTCCCTGCCCATGTAGTGCGGTAGTGCGAGCGATCCATGCTCGTGGATGTCTAGCGGCTTGTCCCATCGGATTACCCGGTTACCATTTTCTTGGATGGCCACGACTTTACCGATGACATCACCAATTTCTATGATGCGTCCTACCTTCATTTTTTTACCAGGCCGCACCATGCAGTCCCATTCCGTATCACTGATGCGATCAGTTACCACGATCTCTATCACTCCGTCATTAGAGAATAATCGCGCAGGAATAACCTTAGTATCATTTAAGATAAGCAGATCCTCAGGCTGCATGTATTCTGGAAAATCTGTAAACTTGCGGTGCTCTATCTTACCAGTATTACGGTGCACCACGATCATGCGTGAAGCAGAGCGGTCCTCCAGTGGTCTGCTGGCGATAAGTTCTGCTGGCAGATGAAAATCAAAATCTTTGGTAAGCATAAATTAGGTTAGAAATGGTTAGCTTTTAAAATTGCGACTTTAACACTCTACTACGTTGACGGCAAGTCCGCCGCGAGAAGTTTCTTTGTATTTTTCCTGCATATCCTTACCTGTATCCCACATTGTTTTGATCACTTTATCTAGTGAGACAAAGTGAGAGCCGTCGCCGTTAAGAGCCATGCGTGATGCTTTGATCGCTTTGACCGATCCCATCGCATTCCGCTCGATGCAAGGTATCTGCACTAGGCCGCCAACGGGGTCACACGTCAGCCCTAGATTATGCTCCATACCTATCTCCGCCGCACATTCTACTTGTGCAGGAGTACCACCTAAATATTCTGTTAGGGCGCCAGCGGCCATGGAACATGCCACACCGACTTCACCCTGGCAGCCGACATCTGCACCTGAGATCGATGCATTTTTTTTATAAAGTACAGCGATAGCTGCAGCGGTAAGTAGGAATCGATGTATAGCGTCTTCCTCTTTGAAAGGACTGGATGCAAAACGTGTGGCGTAGTGAAGTACCGCGGGGATGATGCCTGCCGCGCCATTTGTGGGTGCCGTGACCACTCTACCACCGCCAGCATTTTCCTCATTTACCGCTAGAGCATACAGTCCCACCCAGTCTAAGATGGATAGGGGATCTGCGGGTAGTGCTTCACCGCGCTGGAGTAGTTTTTGGTGGAGGTTATGCGCTCTACGTTTCACTTTGAGTCCGCCAGGGAGGGTACCAGTATTAGAAATTCCGTTTTGCACGCACTGCTGCATCGTGTTCCAAATATTATTTAACATCCTGCGTGTCTCTTTCTCTGGGCGCAGTGCGTTTTCATTTGCTAACATCAGCTCAGAAATAGAGCAGTGCATACCCTGACACTGCTCTAACAGATCATCTCCGCAGTCAAATGGATGCGGGCAGTCAACGGTCACACTTTGGTGAGGAGCGGGCGTCTTCAGCTCAGACTCGGTGGAGATAAACCCACCGCCAAGCGAGTAATAAATCTCTTCATGAACGATGTTGCCTTCAACATCAGAAGCGTAGAAGTGCATCCCGTTAGGGTGCAGTGGTAATGGCTGGAGCCGATGATAATCTATGTGCTCTTGTTCAGAGAAATGAATTTCTTTCCCCGCTCTTCCGGCAGGTGCAGAAAGAGTAAGTTTTTGCGTTTCTTTTAGGTTGGCGATTCGTTGATCCATCGTAGCCACATCGATGGTGTCTGGCATTTCTCCCATGAAGCCGAAGATCAGCGCAGTGCCGGTGCCGTGTCCCTTTCCGGTGGCAGCGAGCGAGCCGTAGAGGTTACACCTCACCGTGGTCACATCGCTATATCTAGGGTGCTCGGCGAGTTGCTTAGTAAATGCACATGCTGCCTTCATCGGACCCACTGTGTGGGATGATGACGGGCCGATACCTATACTGAAGAGGTCTAGGATAGAGATATGCATGGTCTTAAGGAGGGTAGATGGATTATTTTAGAGGTAAGATTTCTACTTCATAGCCATCCGGGTCAGTAATGAATGCCATATGCCTTTTCGCAGGGTCTGCGAACTTTTCTCTCCAGTTTCCTGGCCAGATTTCGATGCCGTCATTCTCAAGCGTGTCACAATACGCGATCACATCCGGAACGCCCACGCAGGTGTGCATGAGATCCTCTGGAACGGTTACATCGTAATCTGGTGAGTATGTGAGCTCTAGAAAATGCTCAGATTCAGGCAGGTGCATGAACGCCAATTGGTTTCCCTGAGGCGATGTCTTCTGCTGTCCTAGCTTGAAGCCAACCTTAGTGTAGAAGTCTATCGATGCCTGGGGATTTGAAACGCGGATGCGAGTGTGTAGAAATTTTATCATGATGTTTTGAATGTGTTATTAAGAGATTTAATCTTCATCGGTGATGATGCGGTATGACTCCTTCGTCTTGCGGATAGTGAATTCATCAGCGCCAATAGATGGATCCCAGCCGTTCTCGAGCCCGTAGTCGATCATTTTTTCCAGCCATCTGAGATCAAAAACCTTAGGGACTTGAGCGACCAGCATTTGACCATCAATGGCCTCATTATAGACCACTCGTACCTCAGTTCCTTTTTGAGTGGCGTAGGCTATCCAGCGGTATTGGATGTCGTCTAGACAGATGATTTTACTCCCTTTTTTGGGGATTGGTTTACGAGGTTTTAGTAGTTTTTTAGCCATAATTTTTAATTTTTAGTAATTGTTATAGTGAGATCCACAGGCTCTTGAGATAAGACTCGCCAGTGTATTCTTCTGGCATATCGAGTGCTGTCAAAGAATTATACCCAGCTAGGCCGCGCTTGACGAGGACATTGAAGCCCTCAGGGGTAAGTTTTCTACAATTGGTAGAAGCCAGTATCCAGCCACCAGGTGCTGTGCACGCTGCAGCTAGCGAGATCAGCTGGTCATAGTGAGCTTCCACCTGGAAAACTTTACCTTTATCATCTCTAGAAAATGTGGGTGGGTCGAGAATGATACCGTTGAATTTTCTGCCCTGTTTGGCAAACCGTTTTAACCAATGAAAAGTATCTCCCTTACAGAAGTAATGCGCAGCGGGGTCAATCTCATTCGCCTGCATATTCTGCTTAGCCCATTCTAAATAGGGTTGCGAGAGATCCAGTGTGGTCGTGGTGGCTCCAGCTAGTGCAGCGCAGACAGAAAAGGCGCCTGTGTAGGCAAAGGTGTTTAATATCGCATCGTCGGGCTTTACTGCCTCGCGTACCCGTACCCGATTATCTCGCTGGTCCAGAAATATCCCTTGCGAGTAGCCGCTCTGAAATGAAATCCGGTAGTTTACCCCAGACTCCTTCGCGATGAATGCTTCATCCTGATTAGGGCCGCATAGATGCTTGGGATCTTCCTTCTGGTGCTGATCCAGCCGCTTCCAGTAAACGGTTTTCCCCGATGACCTAAGAAACATTTCCACATCACGAGGCAGCATTTTGTCCCGCGTGGAGATGACCCAGTGATCACAAAAAGTCTCTAGAAAAGTATCCTCCAACCCGTCACCGATGCCATCTAAAAGACGCAAAGCATCCGTCTCTTCGTTGAGTAAATGCATCCGTTTAGCAATAGCGGTGTTGAAAAGGTTGTCCATGACTTGAAGTGATATAACATAGTTCTTCCGCTAAAGTGCTGAAATTAAAAGAAAAAAGATACTCAATAGAGTGTTCGTTATAAAGAATGGCGGGCAGGGAGGGATTCGAACCCTCGGAGACATTACTGCCTCACACGCTTTCCAGGCGTGCGCATTCGACCACTCTGCCACCTGCCCGTATGCAAGTTCATCGTTGTCTGTCGAACGAGACGGCAAACTAGCCATGTTGACGGCTGGTGGCAATTCTTTTTTTTCGGCTTGTGGGATGGCGGTCGGTTGGGGATAGTGTAGGAATGTTACCAATCAGGTTTAAGGCGATCTATCAAGAGCGAGTCTGGGGCGGTCGAGAGCTGGAGAGCGTCTATGGCCGTTTGCTCCCCTGCGAGGATGTGCCGTATGGTGAGTCATGGGAAATATCTGATCGTGGTGAGGCTCAGTCGATCGTGAGTTCTGAGGGAGGAGATTTTGCGGGGATGTCGTTGAATCAGCTTTGGAGCGATGAGGTGACTAGAGGTAAAGTTTTTGGGGACGGGTTGAAAGGGGATCGATTTCCATTACTGATCAAAATTCTGGATTGTAGGAAGGATTTATCCGTGCAAGTGCATCCTCCGGTGGAGCTGGCCGAAGAGCTGGGTGGTGAGGCGAAGTCGGAGATGTGGTACATTGCCGGTGTGGAAAAGGGAGCGAAACTTTATGCTGGTCTGAAGAAAGGAGTGACGAAGGAAAGCTTCGAGCAGTCGCTTAGAGATGGGATGGTGGAGGAGCAGATCCATGCGATAGAGGCGAAGAAGGGAGAGAGTATTTTTATTCCTTCGGGAAGGCTGCATGCGATAGGGGCAGGGTATTTGATTTATGAAATTCAGCAGAACTCGGACACCACCTACAGGGTGTTTGACTGGAACCGCATGGGGTTAGATGGGGTGCCGCGTGAACTGCATGTGGAGCAGAGTATGCGATGTATAGATTTCACCGATACAGAGCCTAGTATGACCGTGCCATCTGGAGCTAGTGGTGAGGGTATGGCTAGTTGTGAATATTTTAAGGTAGAGAAACGTGAATTGCATTCTGGCATGGAGGTGGGGAACCTTGATAAGGATAAATTTTCTATCGTGACGGTGGTGAGTGGTGAATTAAGTGATGAAGCGGGGCATAGTTATGTGGCAGGAGATTTCATGATTCTGCCGAGAGGAGCGAGCACGCTGCGGGTGCTGGATGAGACGCTAATTTTACAAACGACTATTCCGATATGATGATGGATGAAAATTTTATGCAGCTGGCCCTGTTTGAGGCGCGGAAAGGTTTGGGACTAACGTGTCCGAACCCACCAGTGGGTTCGGTGATTGTTAGAGATGGTGAAGTCATCGGTAGAGGCTGGCATAGGAAGGCGGGTGGGCCGCATGCGGAGCGTGAGGCAATCAAGAATACTGGCGAGGGAACAAATCTAACAGGCGCTACTATTTATGTGACACTAGAGCCGTGTTCCACTTGTGGGCGGACAGCAGCGTGCACGGACGCGATCATTGAGGCGGGATTTAGCCGGGTGGTCTATGGTTCTAGGGATGTGAATCCAGATCATATTGGGGCGGCAGATGAGATTTTGAAATCGGTAGGGATAGAGGTGGTGAGCGGGATACTTGAGGAGGAGTGCGAGGAGTTGATCCGTGGATTCAGCAAGCGGATGTTAATGGGCCTGCCATGGGTGATCGCGAAGTCTGCGATGAGTCTGGATGGAAGAATCACCCGGCCTGAGGGCGAGGGGCAGTGGCTGACGGGAGCGGAGGCTCGCGTGGAAGCACATAGAATTCGCGCCGAGGTAGATGCTATTGTGGTGGGTGGTAAAACGGTGCGCAGAGATGATCCGAGTCTGTCGATAAGAGGAGAGGCGTATCGGTCTGATAAAGAGCAACCGTGGCGGGTGGTGCTGACGCATAGTGGGAGGGAAAACTTACCTGTAGATGCGGTGGTTTTCACGGATGAATTTAAAGATAGGACTTTAATCCACGAGGATATGAGTTTAGAGTCTAGTTTGAGGGAGCTAGCAGAGCGAGGTTGTAATACGGTGCTGTTAGAGTGTGGCGGAGTTTTGATGCGGCAGTTTCTGGAGCAGGGGTTGGTGGATGAGGTGGCAGTCTTCTTCGCACCGATGTTGACTGGTGGCGGAGATTTCGGCTTCGGGGTGGGTGAGCATTTAAAGAAAAGTCTGGCACTGGAAAAGATCCAGGTGAAGCAGCTGGGCGATGATGTTCTTTTTAGGGGTGTGGTGCGGAGGTAGTGTTTTTTGTCTGATTTAAATATATTTTACCCATTTTTCACATTCTCTTCATCATTATTTCACCGATAGCTTGTGTAGACGGGGATATCCGCTAAACTTTGGGGTTGTATTTTACTTAGCGGTGAATGTGAGTCCGTGTGGTGCTTTGATTGTTTTTCCGTCTGAGAATTTTACGGTGACTGGTTGGTTACTTATTTTTGGGATGTAGATGGCGTAGCCATTTTTGAAGGCGATGGCTGTGGGGTGGTTTGCGCTTATTTTTTCTTCAAGTGATCCGAGTTTTTCCAGGGAGGAGATCCACTGGAGTGAGTGGGTTTTAGACTCGCCGAGCTCGCTTTCTTTCATGGTTCCTAGGAGTTTTTTCGCTGCTGCTGGATCAGCTAGCGCTAAGTATTCTGCTAGGATGTCTTGCCATCGGTCATGATTCTCTGGGTCGCCTTCGAAGCCGTTTTTGTGGAAGCTGCGGTTTGCGGATTTGAGGTTTTCTAGATTTCTTAGGACGTAGTCTGTATCGCGTCCTAGGTAGAGGGAGCCGCCATTGATGGGCAGGAAGTTTATGCCGTGGATTTCCTCTGGGTTTGCTGTCCACCATGTTCCGTAGCTAGCGCCATCGCCCCAGACCATTCCTACACAGCTTTGTTGGTAGCCGGTGGGGAATACTTTTCTGTCTAGGTCAAACCAGTAATGCTTAATGGCTTCTGCCTCTGTGCTGTGCCAGTAGATGCCAAGGTCGCGGATTTTTTTGTTTTTGGTGGCTTGTCCGTAGAGGATGAGTGAGGTGGCGAAGTTCATCGATTCTGAGGAGGATTCTTGGTTGTTTCCAGAGGCGAATCCAGCGTGGCCGGCTGCCCAGGAGTGACCTGCGTAGGGGTCAAAGTTACGCATCCAGGGGAACAGTTTATCGTCCCGGTCATCGCTGGCGCAGTCGCGGATGAGGATGTCTATCATTTTTCCGTAGCGCTCGGGCTGGGTCCAGTCTGGATCATACTGGGCGATGGTGGCTGCGGCGCGGATGAAGTAGCTGTAGTGGAAGTGATGATCGTTCAGTTGCTCAGCGGAGCCATAGCTGTCTGGGTAGCCGATGAGGGTGTTCCAGCGTTTATTGTAGTGGAAAAAGTACTTGTCTTTGCCGTCGAACCAATCGGCGAGGCGGGCTTTTAGTAATCCTAGCAGGCGGTCACGGATTTCGTTTTGCTGGAGCTGGTCTGCGATCTGAATGAGTTCGGTGACTTTGCCGAATTCTTTGCCATTCCAATAGGTATCATCTTTCTTAAAAGTGAAGCCTTTTGTGTCTTTCTTAAGGGTTTCTATGAGAGTGGCGTCTTTTGCATTCGCGTTAGGAAGGGCAGGGAGGACTCCTAGGAAGGGGATGCTAGTGGAAAATGATTCTCCACTGATGACTTTCATTTCTCCGCGAGGACTAGCGTAGGTGTATTTCTCAAACCTCTCTTTATCGGTAGCGTGGAGGTGCTGGTGGCGGTAGAGAGCGAATAGGGTTTCCTTGTTAGAGCCTTGCATGGGCTGGGTCTTCACTGAATAGTTTGTGGTCACCATCGCTTTTTCTTGATCATAGGCGTAAGTAATTTTTGTATCGCGGATGAATGCGTAGGCGAATTTTTCGTAGTATTTGATGGTGGCTTCTTTTGAGTCAGGGAGAACTGCGATGGAGAGGAACGGGATGTCTGCGAGAACTAGATCTTTTTTAATGATGAGCTCAGTGCCAGATGGAGCGTAGATGCCGAAGTGGCTACCGTTTAGAGTGACTCCAAGAATGTTTCCTTTATGGTAGAAGGTTTTTGCGATGCTTGCATTAGGATTAACCTCACCGATGACTAGGTTTTTCTCACCTAACCCGCGTTTGGAGCCATCTGGTAATGTGATCTGGCTGTCGCTAGCTCTGAGTGTGACTGAGCCTTTGCCGAAGCATTTCCAGACTTCCAGACGGATAGTTCCATTGTTGAAATCACGCATTTCACCCTGTGTCAGTTGTGGTTCTAGTGCTTGTTTTTCTGAGCTGTAATTTTCCCATGTTTGTTCGGATGGGTCAGTTGCGAAAAGCGAAAATGTTTCAGTGCGGTCTGTTTTACCATCGCCATCAAAATCATAGACGAGCCGCGCCTTGGTGCCAATACCCACAAATTTACCAGCGTTGATAGATAGCTTGATGTCGGCAGGTTTTCCATTGTGCTTAGCGGTGATTTTTTTCCATTCTACTACTTGTGGGTCTACTGGTTCTTGGTTGGAATTGATTTTCGCTGAGTTGAATTTGATTTGGATCGGGCGATGGCTGGTTTTTTCAAAGAATACGAAGGGGCTTCCATGGGCGAATGTTGCGCGAAGTGTGTCAGTATCTTTCTTCCAGAGTGCCGTGACTGACCAGTCTGAGAAGGCATCAAGCACGGTATCTTTTGTCTCAATTCCTTGAAGACCGATGCGCATGCTTTCGCGGAATGGATACCGATAGTTGGTTCCTTTCTGGAATGGTTTGCCGTCTTTGAAATGATCACTAACGGTGGGCTTGCTGGAGTAGCTTATTGCCAGTCCGTCCGCATGTGCTTGGACAGCAAGAGGATGGGGGAACATCGGCATGGAGTGCGGGGAATACGCGGGCCATACTAAGGATGACCACCAGTCATTCGTTGGGATAGGTCCTGTGATGTTGTTAGAAACAAGAGGTTCTACTTGGATGGAACGGCGAGGTTTACTGTCTGATGTATCGGGTAGATCAGTCCGGTAGCTGCCTGCGCCGAGTGAGGTGATAGCTGCATGTGAAATGGAAAGGGTGAGAGAGCTTAGAAGTAAGAATTTGTATTTCATTAGATGTAATAGGGACACGGTTACAGGGAATAAACAAAGGATACATATTCTATTTGTAGTTGGCTAGGTTTCTCTTATTTATAAGAACGAACAAGTAATGCGAAATGGTGAGTAAAGTTACAGACTTTCACCTTTACTCAGAAGGCTGGATTGGGCATTGTTTGAGGCGAATGGTAGGTGGCATCACATGGGGGAAAATGAGGATAATATTGGCAGCGATTCTGTTAGGGGTTTCGGGTCTGGGAATGTCTCAAAATTTAGAGGATAATGTGCGCGAGAATGAGGCCTTAGGTAATGGTTTAGAACCGGGCGGTCTGAATATACAGATTGCGCCAGTGATGCCTGAGATGCCAACGAATATAAGGATACGGGCAAATTTCTTCCGCTGGCAGAATGAGCAGAAAGTGTTGAAGTATGAAGGGCTAGTGCAGATTTTTGGGGATAATGGATTACAGATGTTTGCGGACCGAGCCGAGCTGAACTTTAACTCGAAAGTGGTGCGCGTGTTCGGAAATGTAGAAATTTATCAGGGTGCGCTGGTGTATAAAGGGCAGAAGGCGAGTTATTTTTATGATGAAAGTAAGTTAGATACTAAAGATTTAATTATCAGTCTGGATCCTATTTTGTTGAAGGCGGAATCTGTGGAGCAGGGGAAGTATAAAGGAAGGGATGTCTTCGTAGCTCGGGAAGCGGCAATAACAACGCATGATGTGAAGAATCCAAACTACTGGATGAAGGCGGATAAGATCACGATCTACCCAAAAGAGAAGGTGACATTTAATAAGCTGAGCTTCGTGGCAGGGGGGCGGACTATCTTGTGGCTACCGTATTTTTCGCAATCGCTAGATAAAGATCTGGGGTATCACTTCCTGCCTGGGTCGCGCTCTAATTGGGGCCCATTTCTGATGAATAGGTATGGTGTGATGTTGGGTGGTGAGCTGGATAAGGAGACGGAGCAGCGCGAGGATGCATGGCTGCTGGCACAGTTTTTATTCGATTTTCGTTATGAGCGAGGGATCGGTGTGGGTGTAGATTTTTATGATAAGAGGCTAGAGAAAAATGAGAATTTAGGCTGGTTGAAAATGTATTACACTAATGATCTGGATCCATCGCAGCCTAGATCTGGTGAAGTGCGCGGGGTGGTGAATGAAGACCGTTATAGGGTGGAATTTAAAGATAGGTTCGAACAGGCGAGTGTGGTGAATGATGCAGCTACGATTTATGCTGATGTGAATCTGACGTGGCTAAGCGACAGGTATTATTTAGAGGATTTCGAGCCTAGGACTTTCACCTATAACCCACAGCCTGATAATATAGTTGGGTTGTTTCGTAAGACTGAAGGATCGCTGGCTGGAGTGTATGGGAGGTTTCGGTTGAATGATTTTCACCAGACAGACAGCCGATTACCTGAGGTGTTTTATGAAAGAACGCGGCAACCTATTCTGGAGAGTAAGGTTTTTTATCAAGGCAGTACATCGATGGGTTTCTACCGAGAGGATCTGGCAGATTTCGCGCAGGATCGGTTGAGGGCAATTCAGAGTGGTCTATTTAGTGGTGATCCGAGGATAGCAGAAATTGATAGTATTTTAGCAAAGCGAGACTTCTTGAGATTTCATACTTGGCATGAAGTGAGCCGTACATTTAGACCAGTTAACGGGGTGACGATTACGCCCAGAGCGGGGCTGGGATACACCCGTTACTGGCAGGAGGGGGCTGATGATGAGGGGGCGAGTAGGAGACTTGCTTATGTGGGCGTTGATAGTGCGTTGAAATTTGTGAAGCAGTACCCGGCAGTGATAAATAAGAGATGGGGGCTGGATGGGCTGATGCATGTGATTCAGCCGTATACTAATCTCTCATTCTTATCGACAAACCAACTGGATAGTTCATTCACCAGAATTGACAGACTAACCCCCACGACTCGTCTGCGGACGATAGATGTGGGATCATTCTCTGCGATTGATGAGATGAATAGCTGGTCGATCGCGCGGCTGGGGTTCTATAATAAGCTGTTGACGCGGCGCGATGGGGGATCACATGCTTGGCTGACGATGAATACTTATTTGGACTATTTCATGCAAGATCCGGAGCAGAACAGGACGTTTTCTAATTTATATAATGATATATACTGGCACCCACTACCGTGGATGGCGGCGAGTATGGAGATGCAGTTTCCTCTTCTGGATGGTGGCTCGGGATTCACGGAGTTAGCTCCAGGAATAAAATTGATGCCTAATGAGAACTGGGAGGTTTCATTTAATTACCGATTACTGAATGGCCACCCTACGCTTGAAGATAGTAACAGGATCGATATGCGCGTCTATACGAGGCTGAACGAGTCTTGGGGGTTTGATATTTACCAACAATGGGAACTGGATGATAATACACTTGAAATGCAGCAGTATCGAATCCATCGAGATTTCGATAGCTGGATAGCATCGCTGGGTGTGCTGAAACGGGACAACCGTAACCGTGATGAGTTGAGCGTATTACTGAGTTTCACCCTGAAGGATTTTCCTTCGATCAACCTACCCTTGACAATAGACCAGAAAGAAAATTAATTAGATAAAATTATGATGAAAATGGATGTATTAGAGAGATTGAAATGGCGCTACGCAACAAAGGTATTTGATCCTGAAAAGAAGATTTCAGCGGAGCTTTGGGAACAGGTGGAAGAGTCGCTGGTACTGACGCCATCTTCGTTTGGTTTGCAACCTTGGAAGTTTTTAGTGATCACGGATCAGACGATGAAAGAAAAACTACTAAAGCACTCTTGGAATCAAGCTCAGGTCACTGATTGCTCGCACTTAGTGGTGCTCACTGCTCTAAAGAATTTAGATGAGGCAGATGTGGAACGATTTATAACCGATACACATGTTAAGCGCGGTGGTGAATTGATCGCGCTCGATCCATATAAGGGGATGATGAATGGATTTCTAGCGGTAATGAGTGAGGCGCAAAAACATGCTTGGGCCAGGAACCAAGTATATATCGCACTGGGACAGTTAATGACCATAGCTGCGATGTTAGAGTTAGATGCGTGTCCTATGGAAGGGATCTCCCCAGCAAAGTATGATGAGCTATTAGGTCTTGAGGATGGGAGATATGCCACCGTGCTGGCCTGCCCTATGGGGTACCGTGGTGGTGATGATAAGTATGAAACATTAGCAAAAGTCAGATATGGAAAAGATGATATTATCGAGCACATTTAGACTGCTCATAGCGGTAGTAATTTTAGGGGTTTGCTCTTGTGCGGCACCTTCTGGATATAAGGGGTACATGACTCGTCCTTATACGATAAGAGGAATTCATTACCAACCTATGAGTGTGAATGAGGCCCTGCAATATGATGATGTGGGAATAGCTTCTTGGTTTAATGAGTCCACTTTTTGGGGGCTGAAACGCGGTAATACATCTCTCGGAGAAAAGGTGATGCCATGGCACGTCATAGCCGCTCATAAAACTTTACCTCTGCCTTGTAGGGTAAAGGTGACGAATTTGGAAAATGGAAAGACCCTCAAGCTAAGAGTGAACGATAGGGGACCATTCATTCCTGGCAGAATCATCGATCTGAGCCCTCGAGGAGCCTCAAAGCTAGGCTTTAAGGAAGATGGTCTCACAAGATGCCGAGTAGAGGTGCTCAGTGTGGGAGATGATGAATACAAACGATCCGTTAAACGGAAGAGGTTCTTAGGTATTTTCTAGCCTAGTTAGGAATGCTCCAGCCTTTACCACAGCATTAGCCAAAGACTGTGGTCGCTGGCTACCCTATCGTAGTTTTAGTGGGGGCGGAGTTTGGATTCGATTACAATCGATAATGACTCTCCTTGTGAGCTAGTGCTTAAACAAGCAGCTAAAATACAGTCGTATATGATTGGGAGTTAATTATCGATCGAGTATTTCAGACTTAGAAATACCACGAAGTTGACAGACTCTGAGGATAGTGTTTTCTATCAGGTTATTGGGGCATGATGCTCCTGCAGTGATCCCTACGACGACGTGTTTATCTTGATTTAACAGATTATTGTATTTTGTGGTGATTTCTGATTTCTGCTCCAGATCAAAGTGAACAATTTGCTCAAGCGACTCAATACAGTCAGCGTCTCTTATGAAAAATGTAGGCAGCTCTTCCTGCCCAATTTCGACCAGATGCGCGGTATTAGAGCTGTTATATCCACCTACCACTAACAGAATATCCATAGGATCCTTTAGCATTTCAAACAGGGCGTCTTGGCGCTCCTGAGTTGCTCCGCAGATAGTGTCAAAGACCTGACAATTTCCTGCGCTACCATCGCGCTCATTGACTACGGCCATGATACGACGTTGAATCTCCTCAGTCTCGCTCTTAAGCATCGTCGTCTGGTTCGCAACACCCACTTGTTTTAGGTGAGTGGAGGGGTTAAAGCCTACTGAAACATTCTTTTCCCCGAATCTACTCATAAAGTCCGCATCAGAAATCTTACCACTTATGTAGTCGCAGACAAAGTCCGTATCATCGAGTGTGAGAATGATCAAATAGTGACCATTTTTCTCTTTGCCTAGTGCGTGCGAGGCCGTTGCGAGAGTCTCTTCATGTCCCGCTTTACCGTGAATAATAGAAGTGTATCCCTCTTTTGCATAGGTTCTAACGCGCCGCCAGACTTTCATCACATCGCCACAAGTAGTATCAACAATAGACGCACCGCGTTCCTCGATCTTTTCTATAAACGATGTAGGGGCTCCAAAGGCGGGCACAATAACCACATCATCTTCTGTCAGGGCATCATACTGTTCATTCATTTCTTCCCAAGGTAGTGACACAATGTCCATCTCCTTGAGTTGCCTGTTCACCTCAGGGTTATGGATAATCTCGCCGATGAGGTATATTGGGTTATTTTCGAAAACCTTACGTGATGCGTAGGCGAGATCGATGGCTCTTTCTACACCATAACAGAAGCCAAATTGTTGCGCTAGTTTGATGGTAGTCTTGCCTAGCTTCACCTCACCGCCATGCTCTCTTAGCTTCTCTACGACTGAAGATTTATAGTGATTACTCACCTCTGCTTCTACTTTTGCCATGACGTCCGGCTTTCTCACGTTGATGCGCTTACGTTTCTTGGCTTCGGATTTCTTTGCTGGTTGTTCACTCATAAATTCTACTTATTCATAGCCCAAAGCTCATCAATTGCACACGTTTTTATTTTTGGCTAATATTCTCTTTACTTTATTTAATAAAAAAGCTCATAATGGTCTCTAATTACAATAAATCAATCATGCCCGATAGAGATAATAAAGCCGCGATAAAAATACTGATTCAGACACTTGAGCTTAATCCGGAATTATGGGAGACGAGGAAGAAAACGGCAGAAATTCTTTTTGATGAAGAGCGGTATGTTGAAGCCGCAGATGTGTTGTGGAGTGCTCCTGAAATTCCATCTACTGATATAGATGTGGCTTTTACTATTAAGATAATTTCACGAGCACGGCCTAATCGAGCGATTCGTATGATCTATGAAATCGTCAGAAGAAATGATGGTAAACCAGCCAAAAATATGGCGGTAGCACGTGCTCTCAATGAAATTGGTATGTACATGCAGGCTTCGCGATTTTATGGTGCAGCATTAGCAAGTGAGCCATCGCTTTTTGATCTAGGATTTGAGCGCCAGGCTCTCTGGCTGGATGACTCTAACAGGCTGATTGATGAGTGGCAAAAAAGCGATCCAGAATTTAAGCCGCCACTCGATGTTCCTCGACAGGATATTCATGGAGGGACAATCACCCCCGTCGAGATCCCAGAGGAGCTCGCTGGGCTAGCTCAAACAGACAATATACAAATCCCGGTAGTTCAAGAGGATCAGGCTACTATACGCCCTAACCCATTCGTTGCTTCTCCTCCAGTCCCGGCGCAAGCAATCACTCCAATAGCGTTACAGCCTATCGCACTTGAGGCAGAAACAGCGGCTACGCCATCGCCCATAAAAATCGCATACAGTTCATCAGTATTAGCGCCAGTTCTAGCCAAGGCTGTACCTACCCAGCCACTCCAAGTCGAGTCAGTGAAAGCGACTCCAGAATCAGTCAAAGTTACCTCTGATAAAGAACCTATTCCACCACTGATTCCTGGAGACTCAATAACCGGTAAATTTTTAACGCCAGTTTCTTCAGACAGACCACGGCGAAAGTTGATGTAAGACTAGTGCTAAGGCAAGACTAGCTGGAAGCCCCAAAGGTATCGAGGGCGTATTTTAAGACATTGGACCGTAACGGCCTGAATGATCCCAAAAAAGAACTCTTTATTTTCTGGGGAAAACACAGCCCCCGGTGGTAGAAAAGTTATCCTTTGGAGATCTCTAACAGCTTCTTCTTTACACACGCCACATCCTCAGCTGGCGTGGAAGTCCCCGCGGTCAGACCCACCTTATCGACTCCTGTAAACCACTCATCAAGAACATCATCAGATTTCTCTACATGATAAGATGTGCAACCCAGCGTTCTGCATTTCTCTGCCAGCTGAGCAGTATTATTAGAGTTCATTCCACCTACTACTACCACTACGGTTACTTCAGAGCATAACTCTAACAATGCCATTTGTCGCTCTTTCGTGGGTCGGCACACGGTGTCTATAAATTTCACCTCGGCACCAGCGAACCTCTGCCTGAGGTTCGCCATTAATGCCTCTACATCATCGATCTGCTGAGTCGTCTGCGAGATCACTCCTATCTTATTACTCACGATATTTAGTCCGCGGATATCCTCTATATTTTGCACCACTTGAGCGTTTTTAAAATCTCCCACCAGTCCACGGACTTCTACATGCCCCGGCTTTCCTATTACTATCGGCGTGTAGCCAGTAGCCACCAGATTTCTGAGAGCGGCGTGTGCCTTGTGTACTAGCGGGCAGGTCGTATCAGTCACTCGGTGACCTAATTCAGTCCATCGTTTCCGCTCCTTATCAGATGCGCCATGCGCAGTGATAATCACATGTTTCGTCTCCGCGCCACTACCCTCCAGCTTCCCGTGATGCGCACCTTCGTATTCCAGATTTTGCCTCACTGTGGCATTATGCGCCAGCTCACCAAGTATGGTTACAGGAGATTTAGCCGCTAGCTTCTGTGCGGTTACTATTGCCGCCTTCACACCAAAACACATCCCGTAATGAGTTGCCACTACTACCTCAAATTTCATTTTATTGCTTACTTTCATAATCCATAAGATGCATCCACTCTGTGAAGACTTGATGAATTCTATATGAAATTATGATGAAAAAAAGCTAACCTTTAACATGATTATAATTCTTTGTTTTTTATCTTTTCATACTGCTCTGTTAGAGAAGATTTAGGTTCTGAGAACTCGATAGCGTCACTCACATTAGCACCGTAATCAGCATTCAACCTTACAGGCACATCGCCATCAGGAATCACAAATTTACGCCATTTTCTAGACCATAAATAATACCAACCAGCAGCAGTCAATAGCCAGAAAGCGAGGAATAAAGTCAAGGTGTGATCTAATAAGATCAACAGCCAATCATCCGAATTGCCACCCCTTTTTTGTTCGTTGCCTTCCGTGTTGTTACTTTTCTTCGCTATTACCGGTGGAATTAGTCTCTGCTCCAGCCAGTAAGATCGTTTAGATACATCCATGACAAAGCTTTCCATTTCAGGGAAATCCTCCACCTGCACACTAGCATCTCTTGCGCTTTTTAGGAAGAGTTCATCTACCTCCCAGTCCTCGATGAATCCCAGTTCATTAATCAGAACGTAGCCTTTTACTCCACGTGCATATCCATAATAATAGAAGATCACCATAGCATTTCTATTCTTAAACATCTTGCGCAGCCTCATCTTCAACTCCTCCTCCATTAGCGATAGCTTCTGGCCATTTGCCAGCACATTCACATACAGAGGTATTGCAGACTTCATGTCATGCGCAGCAATCAGGTCTTCGATCCTTCCCTTTTGTTTGTCATCGAGGATATGCTGTGGATCATTTAGCCCCTTACTAGGAGGTGTGGAAAAAAATTCTTCTAACATTTCCCCATCCATTAACCTGTAATTCCACTCTGCATTCTCAAATACATGCGCGCCATCCCAGCACCAGACGGGAAGAATCAGCTCCGCTAGAATTTCTTTTGTCATTTCTAATCCCCTTGTGCCGTAGAGTTCATCAGATCTACTACTTTGAGAGAATACTAAGCCATTAAGACAGAAAAATAGGGATATCAAAGTGATGAACATTCTCATTTTCTCCCTCCCTTCCTAGATCGAATTACCGCCTTTTTCAGCAGACCTTTCAGTGCGATCAATATCTGCTCACACCCAAATGCTAGATTACCTTCTAACAGACTCGCATGACCCGTGCTAAGCACATTGAAGCTCTCCTTTTCCCGTACATAACCATCAAAATAATACCCATAGCTCAGCGCCGCGCGCTTGCTCTCTACATCCATTACCAGGATCACCCGTCCGCGTCCATCTTCTAGCCCAGACTGCCACACGCGTCCTTTATGAAAACCGCCGCTATTTAGTAGCCAAAATCCATATCCCTCCAGCGTCTGAGTGTCCCTCAGAGCCACAAATGATACCGCCACACTCACCCCTACAAACTGCTTCTCGCACTCCATCACTGCCGTCCGCATCTGTTTGAGCATCTCTAGACTCAGCACTCCTGCCATGTCGTGGACGCCTTCATTTACCTCTAGTTTTATACCCTCATAGCATGGACTTAAGCGCTCGAGAGTCATTCCGCAGTGAGGGCATTCCTCAGCGTGATCATGGATTCTCTCTAGACATTCAGGGCACTTCATTTCATACGAATAAACCATAAATCTAACCAAACACAACATTAGAACACACTAGATACATACTAAAAACAGGGTCATAGTAACAATATGTCACAAGACTTGACTGGCAATACACCAAACTACGCTATTGCGCGTATTGACCTTCCAGGCCAACGCACCCATGGCTGGCAGGTTAGGCTCCAGCGACGAGGTATCAAGTATGGTAAATTTTTCTCTGACAGCTCATACGGCGACTCAAGTATTGCTCTGGTAAGTGCCCTAGATTTTAGAGATCAGCTAGTCAGCGAGCTAGAAATACTAGCCAAAAATCAAGCACGTATCTGTACCCGATCAATGCGCAATAGCTCAGGAGTAGTTGGTGTTTCCAAGACCTCCATCAACGCCGCTAACGGCGCCACTTACCATATCTGGCAGGTTACCTGGTCCCCCCAGCCTGGCAAGCGCTCCTGTGTGAAGTTTTCCATCAAGCGCTACGGCGAAAGCGCAGCCTTTGATCTCGCCGTCCAGGCGAGATCAGAAGCCACCAACTAATAAAAAGCCTTGAAAAATCACCACTATCACACACTATCTGAATTACAAAATTCATGAAATCACTCCTCGCGATCCTAGTATTCACCCTCATCCTTAGCCTCGTTCCGCAGCAGGTACAGGCCTCTGAGCATGTCATCTTAGCCGGTGGTCCTGCGCTCAGGAAGTGGGAGAACCTCCGTGTAGAAAGTGACCGTCATGATCGCTGGTGGGCAAACTTTATCCATGCGTCCACCATGCGCATGGACAACATCCGCGTTGCCTACGGCCCTGACTCTAAAATCATCTGGCTAGTCCACAGAAAAGGTTACGTAGCCCGCGCCCGAGAGGATGGTAAACCATACACTAGTTGGATCAACGAGCAGGCCACAAAACGTGGAGCCAAGCTCATCTGGGTAGAAGGTGGGCCATCCGTCATCCGGGCAATCAACTCCCGCCCAGACAGGTCTATCACCACATTTGACTTCTTCGGCCACTCAAACAAACACTGCTTTTTACTCGACTACTCATCAGAAATCATCGGAGCCTGTACCGCATGGCTGCACGAAAAGGATCTCTACAAGATAAAAGCCTCCGTATTTTCCCCTAAAGCCATCTGTAAGTCCTGGGGGTGTCATTCTGGCGAGTCCATGAACGCATACTGGAGAGACGCCATCGGCAGAGAAATCATCGGGGCACGAGGCAAGACGGATTACACGGCACTCTCAAAAGGAAAGATGCCATCCATCAGCGGAAGATGGGTCCTGCGCGCACCAAGATAGAAATTTACCACACCAAACTTTACACTTTAATCTTTATACTTTAATCTTTCTCAAATGAAATTCAACCAGCTCAAAGCACTCTTCGACCTTCCTCTCTTCGACCTCATCAAGAAATCCAGAGAGGTCCATGATGCAAACTGGAGCGACAACGAGATCCAGCTCTGTACACTTCTCTCCATTAAGACCGGCGGTTGTTCAGAAGACTGCTCATACTGTGCCCAATCATCTCGCCATAATTCTGGTATCCAAGTAGAGCGTCTCATGGAAAAAGAAGAAATTCTCAAGCGTGCTGAGATCGCCAGAGACACTGGTTCTACTCGCTTCTGCATGGGAGCAGCTTGGCGCGGAGTCAGAAAGGGGACTAAAAGATTTGACCAAGTAGTAGACACCATCCGTGATGTTTCAAAACTTGGTATGGAAGTCTGTGTCACCCTCGGAGAGCTAGGACCGGAAGAAGCAGTCATTTTGAAAGAGGCCGGAGTTACCGCCTATAACCACAATCTGGACACCTCCCGCGAATACTACCCAAACATCGTCACCACCCACACCTACGACGACAGACTTACCACTATCCGCAACGCTCAAGACGCAGGAATGTCTATCTGTTGTGGAGGAATTTTAGGCCTTGGGGAGACTAATGATGACCGCCTCAAGCTTATCGAAGTTATTTCAGAGTTCAACCCTCAGCCTGAGTCAGTACCTATCAACTCACTCATGCCTATGCCGGGAACTCCTCTCGAAGGCTCAGACCCTGTCACTATATTTGATGTCGTCAGAATGATAGCTATCGCGAGAATCGCTGTGCCAAAGGCTAAAGTTCGCCTTTCTGCAGGTCGCACTCAGATATCAGCAGAAGGTCAAGCTCTCTGCTTCTTCGCTGGCGCAAACTCTATTTTCTATGGAGATAAGCTTCTAACAGCATCTAACCCAAGCGTCCAAAAAGATCTGCAACTAATTAGTCAGCTAGGACTGTCAGCCAAACAGCCAAATCCTAATATGGAAGCGCCAGCTAAACAGTGTGACAAAGAATCATCACCTTGCTGCGCAGCCGAATAATAAAGCCCGCCGGCATTTAGGCTGATAGAATACTTAGCCCTGTAAAACCAACTTTGCTTTAATCACAAAAGACTCAGAACATACCTACTAGTCCATAATAGGTGTGAAAATGGCATAAGATCAGGAAATCTGTTCAGAAAGACTCGTAAGAGTAATGATTCGCATTAGTAATCGCGTCAGTGAAGCTCTACTAATTTTCCCCATGCCGCCTCTACTGACGATCACTTTTTAATAGGGCAGGCTGCGCAATTTTTTTTATTCTTTCGAATCGATCGCTTTTCACGCCTAGCCAGCATTTTCTTCTTCTGCTTATCGGATACCAGATTGCAGCCGCAAGTGCCGCAGCAGATAGATTGGCGTATCGCACGATACAGCCACCAAATAATCAATAGAATGGCTAGAGTAATGCCTGATATGATGAGAAAAGTTTCCATGTTAATGTGTATATTTTCAACATAGCACTGAAATACACAGGGTCAAGAATAGCCCAATGTAAATTAGGTTAAACCATTGTTTGTAGTAGAAAATATCATCGGTTATTTGGTGTTATCGTTCAATCGCTTTTGGCAGGAGCCTGCTTTAGTCTGCGTTCTCTAACCAGCTCTGCAGCATATTCTGCACCAAATAGAAATGCCTGCATCGCAAAGTAAATCCAGAATAACACTAAAACTAAAGTCAGCGCTGAGCCATAAAAACTTCCAATATTAGCATATTTCAAAACAAGGGCTAACCCTAACTTTAAAATCACCAATAACACCGCACTGACTACTCCTCCGCGCAAAGCCTCTGTGAATTTCGGTGGTCGCTGTGGTAGCCAGCGTATCGCAATCGCAGCTAACAAGACCATCGCCACAAAGGTTAACAAAGGTGCAACCACTTGAGTTAGCCATACCATAAGTATAGATCCCTCTACCGTACTCATTAGGATACCCACCATCGCTTCCACCACCACCGCGCTAGCAATAAAGATCCCCAGAAATAATAATAAAACCACTGCGACTCCTCGATTGGCCAGTGTATCAACCGCTCTTTTCTTACCCTTCCGCTTGGTTTTACCGAATATTTTTCCTAGGCACTTACGTAGTTCTGTAATCACCTTAGTCGCTGCGTAGACCAGAAATAGCGCTCCTAATACTGGAGAGAACCCACTCCCTGCCCAGCGGATATTCTGTCCCAGTAGTGATGCGAAATAATTAGCCACGCTAGATCCTGCAATACTACTCGTTCCCTCCAGCAGGCTACGCTTGGCAGTTTCCTCATCCACCAGCCAAGCTGCTACTGAAATACCTGTGATAAGAATAGGAACTAAAGAGATCAGTGAATAAAAGGCCAAAGCCGCCGCGGTGTCGGCATGCTCATGTCGCCACCATCTCGATAAGCAGCGGCGCAATCTCCAACCACTACCCGATACGAAGCACTTGATGTCAAATCCCATAAATCACTCTAACAAAAACTTACCCCCTAGCAAAAGAAAAAGAATTCGATGCTAGTCGTATTGCTATGGTTATAAGGATCGTTCGAGTATGTTATTGGCAATAAGAGAAGAAAGTAAAATATAGCCATAATAAAGAAGTCATTTTTGTTTCAGGGTAAATGTGAAGTAGATCAGCTTTTACATCAACCGCTCCAGCATTATTGGTCTAGTAAAGGAATAGTCTAGAGGTCGCGAACCAAGCATCAATAGCGATGAAGCGATATGTGAGTTAGATATAACTCTATAATGAATTCATGCCATCGTCATCAAATCGTATGGTTTGATGATTGAGTATAATGCCCAGACTAGATTCATCTAAATGATGAGGATTGAAGCGTAAACTTAGATTGAGAGCAGTTAGTTACTATAAATCTCTCAATAATCTAGATCCCCCCCCATTTTCGACTGCAAAAAATGACCCCGCTAAGTCGTTAAAAGTAAGCACTCAAAAATTACTTCGGAAATAAAAACAAAATTAGAACCGAAAGATATTGACGAAACGTAATAAAAATGTAGATTGCGCCCCGCCTCACCTGCTAAAGGGAGGACGAGAGAAACAGGAAGCCAAGTCAGCACATGTTGCGGACGGGTTTGCTAGCTTCCTCGTAAACGATCTTTTTACATTACATGGCTTGGACAATACGGAGTCAGTTTTAGCAAATCATTCACGCGAAATGATGATTTGCATGGTTATTAAGTTAGCTGATGAAACTGCGCTTGAGGGATTGATCTAAGTGGAAGAGGAAATTGAATTGTGCGCTGCGGTTGACATCCCTTTGGGTAGTCATACGCAGGCAGATAGAACGAGGTTTTTAACGGCTTTTTCTATCAATTGTCAATTTAAGTAAATTACGCCCACTGTTGTTATGCAAATAACAATAAGTGGAAATAAAATACGCCAACCGTTTTAAAAATGAAGTCCTAATTGATTTATCATTTAGGCAATTATACGGAGAGTTTGATTCTGGCTCAGAATGAACGCTGGCGGCGTGGATAAGACATGCAAGTCGAACGGAAATATGATTAGTTTACTAAGATTATTTTAGTGGCGGACGGGTTAGTAACACGTGAGCAACTTACCTCAAAGTGGGGGATAGCCTTCCGAAAGGAAGATTAATACCGCATGTGGCCCCCTGTTAAAAGGGAGTCAAAGGGTGCTTCGGCACCTGCTTTGAGATAGGCTCGCGTCCTATCAGTTAGTTGGTGAGGTAATGGCTCACCAAGACTACGACGGGTAGCTGTTCTGAGAGGAAGATCAGCAACACTGGAACTGAGACACGGTCCAGACACCTACGGGTGGCAGCAGTCGAGAATCATTCACAATGGACGAAAGTCTGATGGTGCAACGCCGCGTGGAGGATGAAGGCCCTAGGGTCGTAAACTCCTGTCATAGCAGAGTAAGGCATAGATGTTAATAGCATCTATGTTTGATAGTATGCTAAGAGGAAGGGACGGCTAACTTCGTGCCAGCAGCCGCGGTAATACGAAGGTCCCGAGCGTTATTCGGAATCACTGGGCGTAAAGGGAGCGTAGGCGGCGCGGTAAGTCAGATGTGAAATCTCAGAGCTCAACTCTGAAACTGCATTCGATACTGCCGTGCTAGAGTAATGGAGAGGTAACTGGAATTCTTGGTGTAGCAGTGAAATGCGTAGATATCAAGAGGAAGACCAATGGCGAAAGCAGGTTACTGGACATTCACTGACGCTGAGGCTCGAAGGCTAGGGTAGCGAAAGGGATTAGATACCCCTGTAGTCCTAGCAGTAAACGATGTGCGCTTGGTGTGGGAGGGTTCGACCCCTTCCGTGCCGGAGCTAACGCGTTAAGCGCACCGCCTGGGGAGTACGGTCGCAAGACTAAAACTCAAAGAAATTGACGGGGACCCGCACAAGCGGTGGAGTATGTGGCTTAATTCGATGCAACGCGAAGAACCTTACCTAGGCTTGACATGTATCGCTAAGCTGCCGAAAAGCAGTGAGCCTTCGGGCGCTTTACACAGGTGCTGCATGGCCGTCGTCAGCTCGTGTCGTGAGATGTTCGGTTAAGTCCGGCAACGAGCGCAACCCCTATGGATAGTTACTAACACGTCATGGTGAGGACTTTATTCAGACTGCCCAGATCAACTGGGAGGAAGGTGGGGATGACGTCAGGTCAGTATGGCCCTTACGCCTAGGGCTGCACACGTACTACAATGCTCAGTACAATGAGAACCGATACCGCGAGGTGGAGGAAATCTACAAAACTGGGCTCAGTTCGGATTGGAGGCTGCAACTCGCCTCCATGAAGTCGGAATCGCTAGTAATGGCACATCAGCTACGGTGCCGTGAATACGTTCCCGGGTCTTGTACACACCGCCCGTCACATCATGGAAGCCGATCGCACCCGAAGTACCTGCGTCAACAATGACAGGGTCCTAAGGTGTAGTTGGTAACTGGGATGAAGTCGTAACAAGGTAGCCGTAGGGGAACCTGCGGCTGGATCACCTCCTTTCTATGGAGAAAAAATACATTACGTATTTAGGTCGACATCTACGGATTGGCATGAAGCCTTTCTAGGATTGAGGTAAAGAAATTAACTCACCAAATCAAAAATTACGCGTAGCTATTAATAGTATCGCAGCGTCCAATTCAATTTTCACTTCCACACAACAAAAGCCATCATTAAGAACAAAATTCAGTCAGTAAATTAAGCTGAAGGAAAAAGGAGAGAGGAAAAAGGAAAAAGCCCTGCAGTGGCAACACTGCAACAAGCACTTTATCCTTTAACCTTTAAACTTTAACCTTCTCTCAAGGGGGTTTAGCTCAGTTGGTAGAGCATCTGCTTTGCAAGCAGAATGTCATCGGTTCGATCCCGGTAACCTCCACCACTTTTTTCCTTGAAGGAAAATAACGGGCCTGTAGCTCAGTTGGTTAGAGCACACGCTTGATAAGCGTGGGGTCGCAAGTTCAAGTCTTGCCTGGCCCACCATTTTCACCGCATAGCGGTGAAGGAAAAAAGTTAAAGTAGAAAGGTTAAAGCCAAGCAGCAATGCAACAAGCACTTTAACCTTTATCCTTTTAACTTTATCCTGCTTTTAAATACTCATTGAATTTTGTTCTTAATGCGCCATACGTATAATGTGAAAACATCAAAAGAAGCTTTTTGACAACTGTATAGAAAAACATATAAGTTTTTCCAGACTGTAATTAGAGGGCTTGCCTTCGCTATCGCTCAGCCGCAGGAAACTGCAAGAGCGAAAGTAAATGTAAGACCAATAATAAAGTAGCAATTTTAACAAAAATGAGACGCTTATTGCAGATCTTGGAAATACTCTAAAAAATATAAACTTCCTGAAGGTTGGACGTTACGCAAGTAACTAAAAATCTTTAGAAAATACGTTTATGGCAAACAAATAATATTTTGGTAACATAGGGGAGAAACACTAAGCAAGAGTTCTCCAGTCTTTGAATAGACAACCGTTACCATAGCTGAATTTTAAAGTTGGGTTTGAACCACCTATAGAAGTTAGCAAGAAGGCGCAAGCCCGACTGCGGACGACTGTAAGGAGTGCAAGCCCTTAAAGGAATCAAGCTAGAAAGGGCACATAGTGGATGCCTTGGTGCTAGAAGGCGATGAAAGACGTGATAAGCTGCGAAAAGCTTCGGTGAGCTGCAAATAAGCTATGACCCGGAGATATCTGAATGGGGTAACCTGATACCATTAATATGGTATCGTTCCTTCCTGAATAAAATAAGGAAGGAAACGCAAAACCTGCTGAATTGAAACATCTTAGTAAGCAGAGGAAAAGAAATCAAAATGAGATTCCGTAAGTAGTGGCGAGCGAACGCGGAACAGCCTAACCATTAGTTGATTAACGACGATAGGAGAACACTTTGGAAAGAGTGGACAAAGAGGGTGACATCCCCGTATCCGAAATCCAAGTTAACTAGGTGAAAGTAGCACACCACACGTGAAACGGTGTGTGAAGATGGGGGGACCACCCTCCAAGGCTAAATACTAACTAGCGACCGATAGTGAACCAGTACCGTGAGGGAAAGGTGAAAAGTACCCCTGTGAGGGGAGTGAAATAGAACCTGAAACCATGTGCCTACAAGGTGTAAGAGCGGCTTTCGAGCTGTGATTGCGTGCCTTTTGCTTAATGAGTCTGCGAGTCAGTATATGTAGCGAGCTTAACTCCTTCCGGGAGGCAGGCGTAGGGAAACCAAGTCCGAATAGGGCGTCAATGAGTTGCATGTGCTGGACCCGAAACGGAGGTGACCTACCCATGGCCAGGTTGAAGCTACAGTAAAATGTAGTGGAGGACCGAACCGGTGAATGTTGAAAAATTCTCGGATGAGCTGTGGGTCGGAGTGAAAGGCTAATCAAACCCCGTGATAGCTGGTTCTCCTCGAAATGCATTTAGGTGCAGCGTTATGTGTTGATGAGTGGGGGTAGAGCACTGAAAGGGCTAGGGGACATACCCGTCTACCGACCCCTATCAAACTCCGAATACCATTCAATAGAACATAGCAGTGAGACAGTGGGGGATAAGCTTCATTGTCGAAAGGGAAACAGCCCAGATCAGCAGCTAAGGTGCCAAAATTATACTAAGTGGAAAGGAGGTGGGATTTCATAGACAGTGAGGATGTTGGCTTAGAAGCAGCCACCATTTAAAAAGTGCGTAATAGCTTACTCATCGAGAGATCCTGCGCCGAAAATGATTGGCGATAAGTATAATACCGAAGCTCTGGATGTCACTAACCCCCCGTGGTTAGTGGCGTGGTAGAGGAGCATTGTAGCAGCAGTGAAGGAGGATGGTGACTGAATCTGGAGCGGCTACAAGAGAGTATGCAGACATGAGTAACGATAAGGACGGTGAGATCCCGTTCCGCCGTAAACCCGAGGTTTCCTGGGCAATGTTAGTCATCCCAGGGTTAGTCGGGACCTAAGTCGAGGCCGAAGGGCGTAGACGATGGAAAGCAGGTTAATATTCCTGCACGTGCAAAGTGAAGGGGACGCATAATGAAAAGTAACTAGGTTATTGAATTCTGAGATGATACTACGGTTGATTCGTATTACTGGACAAAGTGCCAAGAAAAGCCAACACGAATAAACGCACCCCGTACCGCAAACCGACACAGGTGGGTGGGTAGAGTATACCAAGGCGCAAGAGTGAAACCTGGTCAAGGAACTCGGCAAAATAGCTCCGTAACTTCGGGATAAGGAGTGCCCCCGTCAGCAATGGCTGGGGGCCGCAGTGAAATGGCCCAACCGACTGTTTAGCAAAAACACAGCATTGTGCTAAGATGAAAATCGACGTATACGATGTGACACGTGACCAATGCCAAAAGATTACGGTAAGATGTTAGCCCATATTTATATGTGGCGAAGCTTCGAGCCCAAGTCCTGGTGAATGTCGGCCGTAACTATAACGGTCCTAAGGTAGCGAAATTCCTTGTCGGGTAAGTTCCGACCTGCACGAATCGTGCAACGAGTTGGGCGCTGTCTCGACCAGGAGCTCAGTGAAATTGTAACGCCGGTGAAGATGCCGGCTACCCGCAGAAGGACGGAAAGACCCTATAGACCTTAACTGTAAGCTGTTATTGATTATTAGATCTCAACGCTCAGCATAAGTGGGAGACTGTGAAATGTATATTTAGGTATACATGGAGTCGTCAGTGAGATACCACCCTTTGCTTTTTGATAATCTAACCTCGAGCCCTGAAGCGGGCCGGGGGACCATGGCAGCCGGTCAGTTTTACTGGGGCGGTATCCTCCTAAAGAGTAACGGAGGAGCGCGAAGCTTGGCTCAGCACGGTCGGTAACCGTGTGTTGAGTGCAAAGGCATAAGCCAGGCTAACTGTGAGACCTACAAGTCGAGCAGATACGAAAGTAGGCCTTAGTGATCCGGTGGTAGAAAGTGGAATTGCCATCGCTCAACGGATAAAAGGTACCTTAGGGATAACAGGCTGATCGCGCCCAAGAGTTCATATCGACGGCGCGGTTTGGCACCTCGATGTCGGCTCGTCGCATCCTGGGGCTGGAGAAGGTCCCAAGGGTTGGGCTGTTCGCCCATTAAAGCGGCACGCGAGCTGGGTTCAGAACGTCGCGAGACAGTTCGGTCCTCTATCCTCTGTGGGCGTAGGAAAATTGTGGGGCTCAAACTCTAGTACGAGAGGACCGAGTTTGACGTATCTCTGGTGATCCAGTTGTTCTGTCAAGAGCATCGCTGGGTAGCTAAATACGGACTAGATAAGCGCTGAAAGCATCTAAGCGCCAAGCTATTCCCAAGATTAATTTTCCCTGAAGGATCGTGGAAGACCACCACGTTGATAGGCTGGGGGTGTAAGTGTAGCAATGCATTCAGCTCACCAGTACTAATCATCCGTTCGGCTTGATTCCTTAAGCTTTAAACATTAGTTATTAAGCAGGAAGTTAAGAAAATTAGAACAATTCCAAGATCAACATGCACCTCATCAATGGCAACCCCATCTAATGAGAGCAATGTAAACGCAAGTAAGCATTTAGTTGAAATTGAAGATCATCATTAAAAGTGATCTAGCAACGTAATACAGTCCAATGTCCGGTAGGCACCATGCCCACCTGACACTAAACGATCAACTTATATGTCTATACAGCTTGTCAGCTCTTTTTTAACAGAAGTTTAAAGATTTAAGAAATTAAGTTTTAAGCCCCAAGTTAAACGCTCTAACAAATCAAAAGAAAACAACAACAAACCAAGCAGCACACGCTAAGATCAACAGATATCCGCAGACTCTGGAAGCAAAGCCACAAGGAATAAGGAACTTTAACCTTTTTCCTTTAACCTTTAACCTTCCAGATTCCCACCGGGAATCTGGTGACCATAGCAAAGTGGAACCACCCGGTCCCATTCCGAACCCGGAAGTGAAACGCTTTTGCGCCGATGGTAGTTGGACGATAGGTCCTGTGAGAGTAGGTCGTCGCCAGTTCTTTATGCCCTGATTTAGCTAACGCTAAGTCAGGGCTTTTTTTGTGCCTATTTTTGTTTTTTTGATCGAACGGAATGGTAGGATCCGAAGGATCTTGCTTAGGTTGAGTGTTATGGATGAGGGATAGGACTTATGGGACCTAGATAAGCAATGAACCCAGTAAGCTAAGCATAAAGTTTACCTTCAGCGAACGCTGGGCTGATCTAACAAAACATAGGGATGCGGCGGTGTCTTTCCCTATGCTTATATCAGATTCTTCTTCAGAGAATGTGGGAACCTGCGGATATTACACGGGGACTACATTCGGGAGAACAGGATAGACTCTAGGTAGTCAGTATCTTTCAATGCTCTTAGCTGGCGCTTTGGCAGGCTCTTCTTTTTTTCGCCTTCTGGTTCTAAATTCCACAGATTTAAAG